>Ga0214923_10008359_pt1 | contig 11036 bp, 5 predicted proteins | sample LL1510_MetaG_FD_177993 | JGI IMG/M metagenome (GOLD analysis project Ga0214923, IMG submission 177993) | Freshwater microbial communities from Lake Lanier, Atlanta, Georgia, United States - LL-1510 | ecosystem: Environmental > Aquatic > Freshwater > Lake | place: USA: Georgia | collected 2015-10-15 | reverse complement strand
CGACCCAAGCGTCAATGCGGCGTTGTGTGTTGATGTTCATGTCAAGCAGGAGGCATTGTAGTCAGCCCCCATGACTTCATTGCCTGGCCAACACGGGCTTGAGCGCACGGCCAGTGTGTGTGCCCAGCTTCACCAAGGCCTCGGGTGTGTCCGCCGCCACCACCCGACCGCCCTCGTCGCCGCCCTCGGGGCCGAGGTCAATCACCCAATCGGCTTCTGCAATCACATCCAAGTCATGTTCAATCACCACCACGCTGTGACCACCATCGACCAAGCGGTGCAGCACCCGAATCAACTTGTCCACATCCGACATATGCAAGCCCACCGTGGGCTCATCCAAGACATACAAGGTGTGTGGGGCTTGCTGGCCTCGCAGGGTGATGTCGTCGCGCACCTTGGACAACTCGGTGACCAGTTTGATGCGTTGCGCCTCGCCTCCGCTCAAAGTGGGTGAGGGTTGTCCCAAGGTCAAATAACCCAGACCCACATCCCTGAGCAATTGAAGAGGATGGCTGATTTGGGGCATGGTTGCAAAGAAATCCACCGCCTCATCGACCTGCATGTGCAATACCTCTCCAATGCTTTTGCCGCGCCAACGCACAGCCAAGGTTTCGGGGTTGAAACGCGCACCCTTGCAGACCTCGCACAGGACTTTCACATCTGGCAAGAAACTCATTTCAATGGTGCGCATGCCTTGGCCTTCGCAGCCTGGGCAGCGACCCTCACCGGTGTTGAAACTGAAGCGGCCCGGGCCATAGCCGCGCGCTTTGGCTTCCAGGGTTTGGGCAAAGCATTTGCGGATCGTGTCCCAAAAACCGATGTAAGTGGCAGGACAACTGCGTGGGGTTTTGCCGATCGGGGTTTGGTCCACTTCCAGCACCCGGTCAATGCCTTGGTAACCGTCTACTGAAGCGCAACCCTGCCAAGTCGGGCGTTGGCCAGCCTCGTCGAGTTTGCGTCCGGCCTGGGTGGTGCGCTGAGACACCACCGCCGCGACATTGTGCAACAACACATCACGCGCCAAGGTGGATTTGCCCGAACCACTGACGCCAGTCACCGCCACCAAGCGGCGCAAGGGAACCTGGATATTGACCTGTTGCAGGTTGTGCAATGAGGCGCCCAGCAGGCTGAGCCAACCCGTGGATGCCGGGGCCAAGGGTGTGGTCGCCAAGGATGATTTCTTCTTGGCACGCTCAGCGGTTTTGGACAAAGTCGCTGTTTGGGCAGTCAGGTCAACCCGCCGGCGAGCTTGCAAAGGGTGTTTCATGGGGTGCAACAAATAGCGCCCGGTTTGCGACTGGTGGTTGCCAGTCAAGTCTGACACCTTGCCTTGCGCCACCAGTTGGCCGCCTTGTTTGCCGGCACTCGGGCCGATGTCGATGATGTGGTCAGCACGGCGAATGGTTTCCTCGTCGTGCTCGACCACCACCAAGGTGTTGCCTTTGCCGCTCAAGGTGCGCAAAGCGTCCAACAAAACATGGTTGTCTCGCGCATGCAAACCAATGGTCGGTTCATCCAGCACGTAGCACACGCCTTGCAAGTTACTCCCCAACTGAGCCGCCAATCGAATGCGTTGCGCTTCGCCGCCACTCAAGGTTGGTGCGCCTCGGTCCAAGGTGAGGTAACCCAAACCAACTTGCGCCAAAAACGCCAATCGGCTTTGAATTTCTGGCACCAGGTCGCGGGCAATGTCCGCATCCCTGCCGCTCAATGTCAAGCCATCTGCCCATTGCTGGATTTGCTGCACACTCATGCTGGCCAAGGTCGTGATGGCTTGCCCATTAAACTTCACCGCGCATGCCCTGGGATTCAAGCGGGTGCCAGCACAGGCATGGCAGACCTGCTCACTGACCTGGTCCAACTCGGGTTCAGCAAAACTCTTCTCTCGACCACGCTCTTGCGGGTCTGACACCGAATCGTCCAAGGCGGCGCGTTGCTCGCGGGACAGGGTGACGCCTGTGCCGACACATGCCGGACACCAGCCGTGTTTGCTGTTGTATGAAAACAAGCGTGGGTCCAACTCGGCATACGAGGTGTCGCAGACCGGGCAAGCCCGCCGGGTCGAGTAAGCCTGCAGTTTGCCAATCTGTGTGGTGTCTGCTGCGGACAGCATGGCTGCTTGCAAGCCGCCCAACTCGCTCAGCACATGCACCACGCCCTTGCCGTGCTCAAGCGCAGTCATCAAAGCCTGGCGCAATTCGGCTTCGCGGCTGGGGTCTATCTTCAAGCTGGCCACCGGCAATTCGATGGTGTGCTCTTTGAACCGGTCTAGGCGCGGGAAACCCGTGGTTGGCAAAAACTGCCCATCCACCCGCAAATGGGTGAAGCCACGCGGACGCGCCCAATCAGCCAACTCGGTGTAGACGCCTTTGCGGTTCATCACCAAGGGGCTGAGCAAACCGATGTGTTGACCGCGGTATTGTTTGCTCAGCAGAGCGGCCAAACGATCCGGGGTTTGGGGTTGCACCGCAGCGCCGTCATGGATGCAGTGCTGGGTGCCTAATTTCACATACAGCAAGCGCAAGAAATGCCAGACCTCGGTGGTGGTGCCTACGGTGCTTTTGCGGCCACCGCGCGAAAGCCTTTGCTCAATCGCCACAGTGGGTGGGATGCCGTAGACAGCATCAACCTCAGGTCGGCCTGCAGGCTGCACGATGCTGCGGGCATAGGCGTTCAAACTTTCCAAGTAGCGGCGCTGGCCTTCGTTGAACAAAATGTCAAATGCCAAGGTAGATTTGCCCGAACCGCTCACGCCGGTGACCACGTTGAACTGTCCGCGTGGAATCTCGACGCTCAAATTCTTCAGGTTGTGCTCTTTGGCATTGACAATGCGGATCTGGTTGTTCAGCACTTGGCTCAGGTATTTGGCTGACGGCTCATGCGCGGTCAGTGCCATTTGCTTGGCGGCGCTTGAAGACAAGGTGGGAGACGATTCAGGTTCGCCACTTGAGGTGTCAGGACTTTCTTGAAAGGGGTCTTCAACAACCGCATCCAACAACTGCCCCATGGCCTGTTCATACTCGCGCAGTGCCAAGCCAGTATGCGATCGGCTGTGTTGCATGACAAGCTCAGGCGGGCCTTCTGCCACCAAGCAACCACCCGCCTCGCCGCCCTCTGGTCCCAGGTCAATCAACCAGTCTGAGGCACGAATCACGTCCAGGTTGTGTTCAATCACGAACAACGAATGCCCCGCGTCCAGCAAACGCCGCAGGGCGCGCATCAGTTTGGCGATGTCATCAAAATGCAAACCCGTGGTGGGCTCGTCAAACAAAAACAACATGCCTTTGCGGGCCAAGGTCTGCTTGCTGGCTGACACAGTTTTTGCGGCATCGGCCAAATAGCCAGCCAGTTTCAGTCGCTGCGCTTCGCCGCCACTCAAGGTCGGGACTGGTTGGCCCAAGCGCAGGTATTCCAATCCCACATCGACGATTGGCTGCAATGCGCGAATCACCTCGCGATCGTTGGCAAACAACTGCACGGCTTCGCTGACCGTGAGCCCGAGCACATCGGCCACGCTCAAAAAGCGGCCACTGCGTTCGACCTTGACCTCCAAAATCTCGCTCCGGTATCGCTGCCCATCGCAATCGGGACAGCGCAAATACACGTCGCTTAGGAACTGCATTTCCACGTGCTCAAAACCCGAACCGCCGCAAGTCGGGCAACGGCCATCACCGCCGTTGAAGCTGAACTTGGAAGCGGTGTAACTGCGTTGGCGAGACATCGCGGTGTTGGCAAAAATATCGCGGATCGCGTCCCACGCGCCAACATAACTCACTGGGTTGGAGCGTGCGGTTTTGCCAATCGGAGACTGATCCACAAACACCACATCGCTCAGGTGATCAGCGCCCAGCAAGCGGTCATGCCGACCCGCGCCCTCGGTGCTTTTGCCAAAATGCCGCAGCAAAGCGGGCGCCAAAATGTCCTGAATCAAGGTTGACTTACCCGACCCGCTGACACCCGTGACCGTGACCCAGCGCTGCAAGGGAAATTCGATGTTCAGGTCCTGCAAATTGTGTTCGCGCGCACCTTCCAAAATCAGGCGCGGCGTGCTGTCGCTGACCAAGCGCTTCAAGCCCACGCCCACTTGCTTGCGGGCACCCAAATAAGCACCTGTCAAGGTGTTGGCTTGTTTCAAACCGTTGGGTGTGCCATCAAATACCACCTGCCCGCCACGCTCCCCTGGCCCCGGCCCCATATCCACGATCCGGTCGGCGGCCATCATCACTGCTGGGTCGTGCTCCACCACCACCAGGGTATTGCCGGCATCGCGCAGGCGCAACATGGCTTGGGTGATGCGGTGCATATCCCGCGGGTGCAAGCCGATGCTGGGTTCATCCAGCACGAACAGGGTGTTGACCAAAGAAGTGCCCAGCGCGGTCGTCAGGTTGATGCGTTGCACTTCGCCGCCACTCAGGGTGCGGCTTTGTCGGTCTAGGCTCAGGTAGCCAATGCCCACATCGCAGAGGTATTTCAAGCGGGTGCGAATTTCCTCAAGCAACATGTGCAGGGCTTGCTGCTCGGCCTGGGCATGCTTGTCGCGTGAGGCGTTGTTGGCCATGTGATCGAAAAAAGCCCGCAAGCGTTCAACAGGCAACAGCATCATGTCGTGTAAACAAAGGCCTGGCAACGCATCGAGTTGCGCGCGTGTCCAAGCCACGCCCGCAGGCATGAAACGCTTGGCCGCAGGCATGGCCTGCAAAGCACCCTCCAGGCTCCCGATGCGCCACAGCAGGCTTTCGGTTTGTAAGCGTGCCCCCTGGCAATCGCCGCAAGGGGTATAGCTGCGGTATTTGGACAACAAGACACGAATGTGCATCTTGTAAGACTTGGTTTCCAGGTACTCAAAAAAGCGTTTAACCCCATACCACTGCTGGTTCCATTTTCCGTTCCAGTTTGGCGAGCCGCCAATCACCCAGTTGCGCTGTTCGGGTGTGAGCTTGTACCAAGGGGTGTCGCGTGGAATGCCGGCGGTTTCTGCATGTCGCATCAAATCGTCTTGGCATTCCTGCCAGGCCGGGGTTTGCAAGGTTTTGATCGCGCCCATGCGCAAGGTGAGTTTGTCGTTGGGAATCACCAAGCCATAGTCAACACCGATCACCCGACCAAAGCCGCGGCAGGTGGGACACGCGCCAGCGGGTGAATTGAAAGAGAACATCGACGGCGTGGGATCGCGGTAGCGCAGATCGCTGTCTGGGCAATGCATGCCAGTGGAAAAACGAAAGGCTTCACCCAGGCCGTCTGGGCTTGCCTCAGCAGGCATGCGATAGGCAGTCAGGCGTCCGTTGCCGCGCTGCAAAGCCAGCTCAATGGCTTCCATGACCCTGGCTTGTTCAGTGGATTGGATTCGAAAACGATCTGCCACCACGTCCAAGACCTGGCGCAGGTCGTCGGGCGGCGCTTTGGCTTTGGCGGATTTTTTGGCGGCGCTTGGGGTGGACTTGGCTTTTTTGACTGGCGCTGCCGCAAGGCTCACAGGGACTTGCCGCTGGGTGTGTACACGTGTGAATCCACTGGCGCTTAACCAGGCTTGCAATTCTTCAGCGCTGGTGTTGGCAGGCAGTTCAACGGGAAAAGTGATGACCCAACGCGGGTCGCCTTCACTCAGGGCCATGAGCTGGTGAAAGACCGATTCGCTGCTGTCATGCTGCACCGCTTGCGCGGTTTGTCGGTCGAACAACTGCCCTGCCCGGGCGAACAACAGCTTGAGGTGGTCGTTCAACTCAGTCATGGTGCCCACGGTCGAACGCGAGTTGCGGACCGGGTTTGTCTGGTCGATGGCGATGGCGGGCGGCACGCCGTCTACCCGATCAACCGCAGGGCGGTCCATTCGATCGAGGAATTGCCGTGCATAGGCGCTGAAGGTTTCGACATAGCGTCGCTGACCCTCGGCGTACAAAGTATCAAAAACCAGGCTGGATTTGCCCGAGCCACTGGGGCCGGTAAACACCGTCAGCTCATTGGTACGGATGTCGATGTCGAGGTTTTTGAGGTTGTGCTGGCGGGCGCCTCGGATGCGGATCAGACCTTGCGTCATCCCGCCATTATTCCCCGAGGTACGCTGCCTTGATTTTGGGATCATGCAGCAAGGTTTTGGCATCACCTTGCATGCTGATTTCACCAGACTCCATCACATAGGCTCGCTGCGCCATCTTCAAGGCTCGGCTGGCATTTTGCTCGACCAACAACAGGGTGACCCCCTGTTTCGCCACATGCGCAATCACCTCAAAGATGGTGTCCACCATGATCGGCGACAAGCCCATGGACGGCTCGTCTAGCAACAACAACTTGGGTCGGGAGAGCAAGGCCCGCCCCATGGCCAACATTTGTTGCTCACCGCCCGACAAAGTGCCGGCCAATTGGTTCCTGCGTTCATGCAAGCGCGGAAACAACTGAAACACAAGCTCGGTATCCGACGCCATGCCGGCTTTGTCACGGCGCAAATACGCGCCCATTTGCAGGTTCTCTAGGATGCTCATGCGGGTGAACACACCCCGTCCTTCGGGGACCATGACCAGGCCTTGCGCAACCAAGTCCCACGCGCCCTGCCCCTGGATGTCGCGCCCCAGGTACGTAATCCGTCCAGCAGAAAGGGGTAAGCCACCTGTAATGGCTTTCATGGTGGTGGTTTTTCCAGCTCCGTTTGAGCCAATCAGCGACACCAGCTCGCCTTCACGGACCTCAAAATCAATGCCTTTGACTGCTTGAATACCGCCATAGGCGATTCGCAGGTCTTGCACTTGCAACAACACCACTTCGCTAGCCATCAGTGTTCTCCGCTGCCCAAATAGGCCTCAATGACCAGCGGATCACGCCGCACCTCGGCGGGTGCACCTTGGGCTATTTGGCGACCGTAGTCCAGCACCGTGACCGCGTCGCACAAACCCATCACCAATTTGACATCGTGTTCAATCAACAAAATCGTTCGGCCATCGCGGCGAATCCGGTCAATCAATGCTCGCAGTTGTCCTTTTTCGGTGGCGTTCATCCCCGCCGCTGGCTCATCCAAAGCCATCAACTGGGGGTCTGTGGCCAAGGCGCGGGCGATTTCCAACCGGCGTTGGTCGCCATAACTCAAGGTACGCGCTTTAAAAGGCGCCAATTCGCCAATGCCCACATAGTCCAACAAAGCTTGCGCCCTCTCAGCGATGGTTTGCTCCTCTTGGCGAAAAGCCTGGGTGCGAAACACCGCGCCCCAGACGCCAATACCGGTGCGCACATGGCGGCCCACCATGACATTTTCCAGGGCGGTCATCTCGGCAAACAAGCGGATGTTTTGGAAGGTACGGGCAATACCCGCTTTGGCCACCTGGTGCACCGAGCTGGGTTGGTAGGGCTTACCTGCCAACTCAAAGCTGCCAGCGTCGGGGGTGTACAAGCCTGTGATGACATTGAAAAACGTGGTTTTGCCAGCGCCATTGGGGCCAATCAGGCCATAAACTTGACCAGCCTGGATCGACATGCTGACATCATGCAATGCGTGTAAACCACCAAATCGCTTGCAAATACCCTTGACTTGAAAAACCGGCTTGCTCATGGGGCTTCCCGCTCGGTGGGCAAGGCTTTGCCGTGTTCAGGGGCGGGCCACAAACCACGCGGGCGCCATAGCATGATCAAGATCATGGCCAAGGCGATCAACAGCTGTCGCAAGATGGCCGCGTCCAAACGGCCATCTGTCATGGCTTGCAAAGGGTGGGTCACATAGCGCAACACCTCGGGCAAGGCAGACAACAAGATCGCTCCTAACACCACGCCAGGCAAGTGACCCAAGCCGCCCAGCACCACCATGGCCACGATCATCACGGACTCCATCAGGCTGAAAGATTCGGGCGACACAAATCCTTGAAAGGCCGCAAACATCACACCAGCTACGCCACCAAACATTGCGCCCATGCCAAACGCCAGCAGTTTCAGGTTGCGCGTCTGAATCCCCATGGCTTTGGCGGCGATCTCGTCTTCTCGGATCGCCATCCAGGCGCGGCCAATGCGCGAGGTTTGCAGGCGGTGACACAGCAAAACACTGACCAGTGCCAGCACCAAAAACAGGTAGCAGTACTGTGTCACGCTGGAGAGTTCAATAAAACCCAAGTCCAGGACCTGGGACAATGGATGCCCCAGCACGGTCATGGCATCGATCTGGCCAAGGCCTTTGGGGCCATTGGTGATGTTGACTGGGTTGTCCAGGTTGTTCAGGAAGACCCGAATGATTTCGCCGAACCCTAAGGTGACGATGGCCAGGTAATCGCCGCGTAACTTCAAGGTAGGTGCGCCCAACAACACACCCAACAAGCCAGCCAGCCCAGCGCCAATCGGCAACACCGCCCACAAGGGCAGGTGCAATCCGCCCGGGAACATGGCGGCGATCCAAGAAAAGGTATCGCTCAGGTGGGGCGAAGCCAGCAAACCGAACACATAGGCCCCGACCGCAAAAAAAGCGACGAAACCCAGATCCAGCAAACCAGCAAAACCCACCACAATATTCAGGCCTAACGCCAACAAGACATACAGCAACGCCATGTCAGCAATGCGCACCCAAGCATTGCCCATGCTTTGCAACATCAGGGGCAATAGCAACAGCCCCAGCCCCCAAACCAGGTAACGCAAGCCAGCGCGGCCTGGCAGGCTGGCCAAGTTCATGCCCTGTCCGCCACACGTTCACCCAGCAGCCCCGAGGGGCGAAAGGTCAGCATGATGATCAACACCACAAAGGCAAAGATGTCGGCATAGTGACTGCCCAACACCCCGCCTGTGAGGTCACCGATATAACCCGATGCAATCGCCTCGATCAGCCCGAGCAAAATACCGCCCACGACAGCACCGGTCAGGTTGCCTATGCCACCAAACACCGCTGCTGTGAAGGCTTTCAGACCTGGCAAAAAGCCCATGCCGTGTTGCACCGTGCCGTAGTTGGAGGCCCACATCACGCCCGCCAAGGCCGCCAAAATCGCCCCAATCACAAAGGTGGCGGAAATGATGTGATCAGGCTTGACGCCCATCAAGGTGGCAACACGCGGGTTCTCGGCGGTTGCGCGCATGGCCCGACCCAATCGAGTGCCATTGACTAACCACATCAACACCGCCAAGGCCACTGCGGTCACGCCCAAGATCATGATTTGCGTCGGCGTGATGACCGCACCAGCCACCGCCAAAGGCTCACTCGGCAACAAGGTGGGGTAAGCCTTGTAGTTGGGTTTCCAAATCACCATGGCCAAGGTTTGCAACATGATGGACATACCTATCGCGGTGATCAAAGGAGCCAATTTGGGTGCACCACGCAAAGAACGGTAAGCGATTTTTTCAACCGCGTAATTGAGTGCGGCAGCCACCAGACAAGCTGCCAACAAGGACAACAGCAACACCACCCAACCAGGCAAGTCGGGTGACAACGCTTGCAGCCAAGCGATCATGGTCCAACTCACCAAGGCGCCCACCATCAGCACCTCGCCATGGGCAAAATTGATCAAATTGATGATGCCGTAAACCATGGTGTAGCCCAAGGCCAGCAAAGCGTACATGCTGCCCAGCACCAAGCCGTTGATGAATTGTTGCAGCAGGATATCGATGGCGTCTCTCCGCAGGTGGGCGATTGTAGGCAAAAAAAAACCCTCCAACAGGGAGGGCTCAGGGCTTGGGTGAGCTTTGATCAGTCGTCAGCGTAGATATCGATGTCCTTGGTTTCGGGGATGAACAAAGTACCAATCACGAAAGTAACACCTGCGATGATGATTGGATACCACAGGCCGTTGTACATGTTGCCGGTCTGCGCAACGATCGCGAAGGCGGTGGTGGGCAACAAACCGCCAAACCAGCCGTTACCAATGTGGTATGGCAAAGACATGGAGGTATAGCGGATGCGGGTCGGAAACAATTCCACCAACATGGCGGCTATCGGTCCGTAAACCATGGTCACTAGGATCACCAGATAGGTGAGTATCAGGGTGACGACGACATGGTTGACTTTGGCGGGATCGGCCTTGGGAGGGTACCCCGCTGCCTTGAGGGTGGCGCTCAAATTGGCGGTGATGACCGCGTCGCGGCTCTTTTTCTCGTCTGACAGGTTTTTGATTGCGTCTTCGGCTTTTTTCACCGCCTTGGGGTCCACGGGATCAGCAGCTTGCAAATCGGCGAGTTTTTTCTCGGCAGCAGCTTTGGCAGCGGCCACATCCTCAGGTGTCACGGTGGTGGAGATCACGGTATCCCCCACTTTGATGATTGCTGGGGTGCCCGCAGGTGCGATTTCGTTCGAGTAGCTAACCGAGCTGGTGGCCAGTTTTTGTTTGGCGATATCGCAAGAGGATGTGAACTTGACCGTGCCGGTTGGGTTGAACTGGAACGAACACTCAGCGGGGTCAGCCACCACCACCACTTTGTTGGATTGCTGCGCAGCATACAAGTCGGGGTTGGCCGCTTTGCTCAATTGCTCAAACGCAGGGAAGTAGGTCAGCACGGCTAGCAAACAACCCAACATGATGATCGGCTTGCGGCCAACCTTGTCGGACAAGGCCCCGAAAACGATGAAAAACGGGGTGCCAATGACCAAGGATGCAGCCACCAGCAGGTTGGCGGTTGCGCCATCGACTTTGAGGGCCTGGGTCAAGAAGAACAGGGCGTAAAACTGACCCGTGTACCACACCACCGCTTGACCCGCGGTCAAACCAACCAGCGCCAGGATCACGATCTTGAGGTTTTTCCATTGGCCAAAAGACTCGGACAAAGGTGCCTTGGAGGTTTTGCCTTCGGCTTTCATTTTGACGAAAGCAGGGGATTCGTTCATCGACAAGCGGATGTAGACCGACACAGCCAACAAAGCGATCGATACCAAGAATGGAATGCGCCAACCCCAAGCCTCAAAGGCATCTTCACCGACTGCGGTGCGGGTGCCCAAGATCACCAACAAGGACAAGAACAGACCCAAGGTGGCTGTGGTTTGAATCCAAGCTGTGTATGCACCACGTTTGCCATGCGGCGCATGTTCGGCGACATAGGTGGCAGCACCACCGTATTCACCACCCAAAGCCAAGCCTTGCAGCAACCGCAAT
>Ga0214923_10008358_pt1 | contig 11036 bp, 12 predicted proteins | sample LL1510_MetaG_FD_177993 | JGI IMG/M metagenome (GOLD analysis project Ga0214923, IMG submission 177993) | Freshwater microbial communities from Lake Lanier, Atlanta, Georgia, United States - LL-1510 | ecosystem: Environmental > Aquatic > Freshwater > Lake | place: USA: Georgia | collected... | reverse complement strand
TATATTTAAGTTATTAATTATTATTACCATATTCTATCATATATTTTGTCTTTGTCAAAATGATCATTAAATTCTTTAATATATTCGTCTATTGTTAAATCCATATCAATAAATTTAGGTTTACAATCTTCTTCAACTTGTTCAACTTCGTATTCTTCGTCATCTTCTTCTTTATGTTCTGGAGTTCTATCAACTTTTTGAATATATATAAGGAACTTTCCCCTAAAAATTTTGTGTTCCAATACATACTTTAAATTATGTTTATTGTGACTAAATAAATGCATTTTAAGTTTTGAAAAGACTTTTGTTGCACATATATTAAATTCTTGTGCATCGCTGTTATAAGCAATTGTGTAAATTTTACCTTCATTTCCATTTCTAATTTCGAATTCTTTAAAAAATAAAGTTTCTTCATTGCAATTTAACAAACCATATAAATTTTCATTAGTAGGATTTATATTAACAATATCAAAATTTTCAGGTGTGAATAAATAACATAGTTTTTTATCATCATAAGTAAGTTCTGTTTCAATTTTTTCGGTAAAAACTGGCATTTTAAGAATAGTTGAATCTTTTTAGAAAGAAGTTTTAAAAAATCAATTTTTTTGAAATCATCTACAGATAGAAAAGTAGATTTAAAACCGATATATATCAAATATAAAAAATGTTTGGAAATAAAGTTTTGTCAAATTGCGTTGAAGTTAAGAATATACAAAACAATAAAAATATTATTACACAGCTTTTGTCAATTGACAAAAATAAAACAGGAATTAAATATTTAATTCAATTTGAAACAAATGATGAAATTATACCATTAAGAATTAAAAATTCAATTTACGATTGTGTTTCAGATATTAAAATAAATAACGAACTTGCTACTATATATAAAATTGATTATAACGTTATTGATAAAGAAGAAAATGTATATACTGAAAATAATGTTTTTTTATTTAATTATCCAACCTGTGAATTCGTTATAAAAAATTTAAAAAAACAAAAAATAAATGTAAATTTTATGGCTTATGTGCTAAAAAATGATGCACGAAAACAGATTATTTTATAATTATTTTTTATAACTTATAAATACGTTATAAAAAATATATATTTTTAAGTTTCATTGCTAACTGCGTATTCACATTCTTCGTCATCTGCATACAAATCATCTATATTTTTCTTTATTTTTTATATCCCTCAATGTATTTCAATAGTTCCTCGTAGTTTGTACCGCTAAAACATAGTTTTTTATCATCATAAGTAAGTTCCTTTATTTTGTTATTTAAATTGCGAACAGTTTGTATTAAGTTGTTTTCAACCCAAAATTCATCATCTACCTCTTTTTTTAAAACACAAACTGAATGCTTTTCGTGACACTTGTTACATATATCAGTACGACATGTAGAACAATCAAATTCTTCTTTATTTTTACCACATAAGGAACAATTTTTGTAAAATTCTATTCCATCATCATCTGTATAACTTTCACCATCACTTTTATTATCATATGTTAAACAATTATTGTCAATCCATTCGTTTAAAACAATTTCAAAGTTTTCATTGTTTAAAAATATTAATATATAACTTGAATCACATTCTTTAACCTTAATTTTCACATCTGTTTCTAAAAACATATGTTCAATATATTTAAACTTACTGTTCATATATGTTTGACACCATTTATTATAAATTACATCAAAAGCTGCAATTCTAAAATTATTAAAGTCAACAAGAAATTTAATAGTATCTATAATTACATAATTTTCATCTTTTTCTACACCTACTTGTTTTTTTAATTCTTTACCAAGATCAACTTTATATGACGCAAACAGATTTTCAACATTTGACGCAAACAGATTTTTATCATTTTCCAAATATTGTTCAAATCCTTCAAAAAACCTATCTATAGTATCTTGACTTTCTTTATATAAATTTTTAGAAATATCAAATACACTCCACGACTTTAATTTATTTAATAACATTAAATCATTTTCAAAAACCTTATCAAATATAGTGTGAGTGAATATAGTTTCACTATCTTCATCGTATGTTTCACATTGTGTATTAAAATCTTCAATATCAATAGTGATTTTATTAGCATTCATAATACGATTATAAAACATTTTTGTAATCTCTTCTTCGTTTAACTTTGGAGAAGTATTAAAATTTGCAGGAAAAGCATCAATATAAAAATTCCTTACATCGACTTCTAAATTTAATACATCAGGATATGTAAATCCATCTATAATATTTCTGTCATCATCTCTTTGTAAATAATCATGATAATAACCAATTGCAGACCTTTTACAATCATCACAAAGACAAGCATTATGTTTAGGAAAAATACCATCACCCATTGGTCCCCAAGATGTTATTTCAAGATGATTTAAAGGTACCATAAATTTTTTGTTCGTTTTAAACTTAAATTCTGTTGAATATCCATATTTTTCAAAAAGTTGTCGGAGTGTAAGCATATATTATATTTGTTTTTAAATTTGTTTTTAAAATTAATAATTAAAATCATTTTTTTAAATTTATCGTCCTCGTCCTTCTAAATGAACTTTGTTTAATTTCTCTACGAATGCGCGACATTTACGAAATTATGATAATTATTACATATATAACATATATGAGAAATCAATACTATCAAACTTATTGTTTATATGGCTTTATTTTTGATGACACTTCTTGTATCATTGAATAATGTTATAATATGTTGTTTATCAGCATCAATTTCACACGTCATTTATAAAAATCTTCATTATCTCTTGTTTTTTATTTTTGTCATAAAAATAAAAATTTTACAAAACTCCTATATATTTTGGAGTTTTTGGAGTTTCTTCGACGAAGTTTTCCTTATCAAATTTCTCAATCACTTTCTTTTTTCTCGTTAAAGGTCCATCTTGTAATTTTGTTAATGGTTTTATCAAAGAACCTTCTAATCTTGATATTGAATTAATGCTTCCTATATATTGAGGTTTACTTAAAATGGAACCGACTGGAATTGCTCTTGCATTAATTGATCCTACACTCGTCCAAGAACGAACAAAGGGTTGAGTATTTGCTTTTGCTGTACTCCAAACCTTCCATCCCTCAGTGCAAGATCTATCTGACCATACAGGTTCTGCATTTCTATTAAAACCTGCTGGACACTGAAAACATAATCCTGCTAATTCGTCTCTTTCCCAACCAGCAGGACAAGGCATTGAACATTCTTTTCCTGATCCGCTTGCATTTAAATTTCTAAACCCTGGGTAACATGAATAACAATTTCCTGATAGTCCATCCTGAAAAGATGATGTATTTGGAATACCTTGAGGTGTTGGGACAAGTGAACAATCACCTATAATGCTTCCAGCCTTGCAAGCATCAGGAGCATCAATTGCCGATAAAGTTCGGATATATGAATTACCTTTTACATCAGTTGGACATTTATAACATTGTCCTGATAACCCGTGTTCAAAAGTATTCATGTTAGGAAATTTAGCCGAACATCCTCCATTATATTTACATCCATCCGTTGCATTTATATTGACTAAACCACTTGCAGTTCTTGACATATTTGGTGGACAGTTATAACAACCTCCAGATAGTAAAAATTCTGTGCTATTTTGCCCCGGAAAAACTGCCTCACAACTTGTTGCTTTACAAGCATCGCCTGCGTCAATTGCAGATAGAGTTCTATTATATGGCTTTCCGGAAGCATCATTTGGACAAGAATAACATTTGCCTGTTAAACCATGCTGAAATGTCATTAAATCATTTCCTTTTACATCTTTTTTAACAAAATACTTACAATCTCCAAATACTCCACCAATTTTACAAGCATCTTGAGCATCTTCTGGTGCCAATGTTCGCTCATAAACATAAGAACCTGTTTTGGGATCTTTTCCTTCATTGTTACATGTCACACATTTATCTGTTATTAGAGTCCTAAATGCATTTTTATTCGGAAATTTTCTCTCACAATTTACAGTGCATGTTGTTCCATCTCCTTTATCATCTTCTAAAACATCACATTTTTCATATATTGGACATGTTCCGGGTGCACCAAATGCTTTTCCGACACACTCAGAAGGACAATAACCAATTCCTGCCCAATCTGAAATTTGAGGCACACATGTTTTTAATCCAGTTTTTGAATCTTTACAACAACTCAATGTTCCAATTTTCCCAGGCACATTTCCGTTACATTGAGCTCCGTTGATACATGCTTCTCCTTCTTGTTTTGTTCCAATACCTAATAAATTTTTAAAACCTCGTGTAACTACTGTTCCAAAAATAAATTCTGCTATATCTTGTGTTGGATCTGTTAAACAATCTTTTTGTGTCTCTTTCTTCTCGTTATATATATTTGGATTTGTAGTAAATTGCATTCCAAATTTGCCACAATATTGACCATCTACAGTACATAATCCTGTTACACAGTCACCATCTTTACACAGGGTTCGTGTTGGATCATATTTTAATTTTAGTGAATCACAATTTAGTAAAGCAGTTGAATCAGCCATTTTACATTTCTGTCCATCCCATTCTCCATAAATGTCTGGTTCTGGATTTTTTGTTTCATCATATAAAAGTTTACTTTTGTTAAAAGCAACTCCATCAACACATTGGTTTTCTACATACGAGCAAGTTCCAATTTCTCTACTAAAATTTGGATACTTATCATAACCTTTATAATTGACAAATGTTGTTTTATCAAGATCAACGAGTTTACCTCCCTTCTCCGTGCATAACTTATTATTTAAATTGGCTACCATTATTGCAATTAAATCTTTATTTTCTTCCAAATCAATGAATAGTTCCAATTCATCATTTATTTTTGTTTCAATCGCTTTATTTATTTTTTCATCGGTTTTATAACTATTTGTATCTATCATAGTTTGTGTTATTTCCTCATTTTCTAATAATTTTGTTAATTTTTCTCCTACCCAACTTTCAATATTGGTTTTACCGCTTGGATGAGGCATATTCAATATATTATTAATTATGATTGGTGCCATATAATCAGACATTTCTGCTGGTGTTAATTTATCTAATGGACTCAAAACTACCTTATTTTTCAATCCTTGTTGAGCCAATACTTGTTCAAATTCAATATTTGATTCTACTTTTAAGTCATAAAACATTTCATTTGTCATCATATTACTATAATTTAATTCTGTCAAATTATTTCCAGTTGCATCTGCAAGATCTAATACCATTGAGATTCCCTCAAAAAATAATGATACAGGATTCGTCACTTTACCAACTGTTGCTGCTGTTTTTGCAGCTTTTGCTGCTTGTACTCCTGCTTTCGCTCCTAATTTTTTGACTGCAACTTTTATTGCTTCAAAACCTACTTTGCTACTCATTTTTTTCATAACATCTTTTAGTACTGCTTTTAATCCTAATTTTGTTAATTGGCGTGCACCAAATGCTGATATAGCCACACCAATTTTAACAATTAATTTATTGAATACTTTTAATAATCTGAATCCACCTTTTGCTAATTGCATTTTAAATGTATCGATAAATGCATAACTAATTTGTTTAGTCATGTCGGCTATCATCTTTTTTTTATTTGCTTCCGCTAAAGCAGTCGCTGCTAATGTTGCAGCTTTAGTTCTTTTTTCTATGTCATCTTTAGATTCTTGTCCGCTAAATTTTGTAACAAAATCTGTGACTGAATCTTTAAAAGTTGCTGTTCCTGTCAATGGAGTTGCTGAAGAAGCAGTAGTTTCTGGTTCATATTTTTTAATCGTGTTTAGAACTATTACTACTATGAATACTATAAAAAATGCAATAAAAATTACATTAATGATGCTCATTTTATATAAAAAAAAATAAAAAAAAACAATAATATAAAATGTCAATTGGTAATATTGTGAAAAGAGTTGTTAAGTTAGCTGTAACATCTGGTCCTCGTTATGCAAAAGCTGGAATGGCTGCAGCCAGAACTGCTGTTAAAACGACTGCTAAAAATGCAGCTGCAGCTGCTAAGAAAATTGCACAAGTTGCAGCAAAAAATAAAAAAACTCTTCTTACTATTGGAGCTCTTGGTGGAGTAGGAGTAGGAGTTACATTAGGTACAAAGACAATGCTTGAAAACCAAAAAATACAAATTAATGCTTTCGTTGATACAAAAGTTAATGGAGATGATTGCACAACAATAATTATTCAAGACAAAGGAGTTTTTCCAGTTGGTTCAAAAATATATTTCGAACTCGATACTGCACCAATTAAACAAATAATAACTACTCTTCTCAAAAGTGGTCGTTATTCTTCTTTAGAACTTCAAGATGATGAAATTAACGTGTATGTTAAACAAGTTTTAGATATTTTAACAGATAAAAAAGACACAGTTGTTTCAACTGATGATAATAATGATGTTGTTACAACAATTGATTCTTTTAATCCAACAATGACAATAAATGGTATTGAAAAAGAAAATGAAATTCAATTATATGATTTATTGACAGAATGTGCAAAACAAACTAATATTTTCTTAAGAATTGAAGTTACGATAGGTCAAGCATTACTATCTGTTCCTAAAGCTGTTGAAGATCAATCAAAATCTATGGTAGAAAAAGTATTAACTTTGATTATACAAGGTATGTCAGTAATTGTATTTATATTTACATTTATTTCATTAATGACAGGAAATACTATAGGTGGTGTTTTTGGAATCATCGGTCTCGCACTTATTTTCTATTTTTTTCCACAATATTTTTTTAAAAAACTTGTATAGTAATAAAAATGGGAGCATTTCAATCTACACGCGTTTTTCCAATGGGCGTTAGTAAACAGTCTGGTGTAAAAACGACTTCGACAAATAGTGCAGGAGGAATTCAAGTTCAAGGACAAAATAGTTGGACAATTCAAGAAGATTCAAGGGGGAAATTATGTGGGAATGGGCAAAAAGATTTTAAATGTATGTCGGTGTAAATTCATTAAACAATATCAATATTACATTAAAATATTTATCATCTTCTTCTACATCTTCAACTGTTGGAGTTACTTATGATGCTTCAAGTATATTTACAGTTATTCCAAATGGAAATGGTTAGATGGTTTCAAAAATTTTCTAAGCAATGCAACTACATGGAACGTTGTTTCTATTCCTCAATAACTTGGCTTTGTAATTGGTATGTTTAAAAACCAAGATAGATCAATAAAAAATTGTTTTTTTTCTAATTTCCATAATATATATTGTGAAATACAAATATATATTTGTTTTTCTTCCTGTTGCGGTTCATTTTCAAAATCTTCAAATACTACTTCAATGTTTACTTGATCATTGATAATTTCATGTTGATAAGAGCAAAATTGCAAGTAATTATCACTATTGATTTTAAAAATCCTAAGAGTGGGAACAATTAAAGCAAATATTCTATGCATTTGCTTGATAACCAATTTGAATTGATCATGATATGTTAAATCATATTGATATATTTCAGAAAAAATTTGAGACGGAAGAATAAACATCTTTCAAATGATTCTATAATTTAATACTTTATAGTTGACAATTGTCAACTACATCATTATCATTCAAATATAATTTAGCGTTTGAAATGTTATTTGATTTGATAAATGATCCAAAAATGATTGTAATTATTTCTGTAGTAACTATGTATTATTTAGTTTGTTGTTGCTGTTGCTGTAAAAAAGTGAAAAAAGAAAAAAAAATAAAGCAGTTCAAAGAATCTGATATACAAACACGACAGTCTACTCAAAATACTAATTTTATTTATGAAGTTAATTTGATCATGCAATCTGATGAATCTTCTTCAAAAAAAATGAAAAAGATTGAAGAACTGTTACGGGAAAGAAATATGCGTAACAATTCATTTTTTAAATAAAAAAGTGTAAAAATGATTTTTTTTAAAAGTAAAGTTTAAAAAAGTAACAATGCAACAATTAAGATTATCAGAAAAAAATAAATTAATTCAACAACAAAAAAGTAATGATTTATCTATAAAAAGAGCAAAAGATACAATTGCACGTTTACGAACACAAGAACAATCATCATTTAACAAACAACAAATACAAAATGCAACCATATTGATTGAAAAACTAAAAAATGAAGCAATCGAAATCAATCAGAAAATGGTTGATATACAATCAGGAAAATTAGACGCTGAACTTACAGAATTATTAAATATAGAACGATCAAATATCGTAAAAAAACAAGCAACAATTAAAAAAAAGAAAGATGAAAAAGATTTGTTAAAAAAGAAAGATAATGATATGTTACAAAATTATTATAAAAAGAGTAATGGACACACAGATTATTTTTTACAAAAAGAAGATGATAAATTCTATCGTCTTTGTGCAAGCGTTCCAAGTTGGATTGAAGATAAATTAAAAGAAATGCCAAGTAATAAAGGTTATATTTGGAGAGGATTATGGTGTCCAGGGTATTTACCATCAAATTCAAAATATGTTAGTATGATGGAAAAGATCAAGGGAGGTATTACAAGAATTATTGAAGTTGATGATAACTATAGAACAGAATACAAAAAGACAGGAAAAGGTCCTAAAGTATTAGTCAAAAAACAAGTTCGTAACCATTTTTAAATTTTTTATATTTGAAAAAATATAAAAATAAAAGTTTTTAACTCTGGATAAGTTCAACAATTCTTTTTTCAATCATATTCATATCTGCACCTGTTATAATAGAATTAAAAGAACCATTTAAATAAAATTGAAATGTTGGTATTACAGTAACATTAGGTGATAATCTTAGTTCAACATTTTCTTTTGCAAATGTGCAAAATTGATCTTTATATTTCATTGCTAATTTTTCAAATAATGGACCAGTTATTTGACACGGACCACACCATGATGCATAAACATCAATTACACAAACTTTTCTTGAATGAATCAATTGATTTTTTTCTTCCAATGTTTGTATTTCTGGAATAGGTTGATTATCAAAATGTTCTTTTTGTTGTTGTTCACTAATTGATTTTTTACCAGAATCAATTTGTCCAAGTGTTGATAATGTTTTATACATTTTACTAATACAAAAGATTTTTTTAAGTTAATTTGATTATGATTTTTTCACAGAAACTAAAATCCAAATCAACAAAAACACTAAAAATAAAAATAAAATGAACAAAATTACATAAAACATCATTGATCCATAAGTAAAACAAATTCGTTGTTCAGTTATTTGTTTTACTTCTGTGACAGGAGCAGTTTGTTCTTCTGGTTTCATAGCATTCATTTTTGGAACTACTTTATCTGTTGATTGTTGTTGTTGTAAAGCATGTGCTTCACTCTTTTTTTCATCAGCTTGCAACTGTTGAGTTAAATCTTCTGCGTCTACTTTTTGATTAAAAACATCATTGAAAAATTTTACAGTAAACTGTTCAGGTGTTAAAGTAGCATTGTTATGTGGATATGTATTATTTAAGTATAAAACATCATAAGGTGAAAATTGATAATTTTGTTGTGTTCCTTTTCCACAACAATCATTCGTTTTTTCATCTAAAACCAAATCACCCGGAAAAAAATACAGCATAATTGATCTTGAATCGAAAGTTGAACCATTGATTTCATCAATATTATACCTTTCAATAATATTTGAATTTGTAGTCTCTGGATCCCATCCCTGTGTAGATCTTGCCCATTGTAAAACTCGTTTTTTATTCCATAAAATTAAATTTCCTTTTGGATTTTGATGTTCATGAATCATTCCCAATGCATGACAAAATTCATGTAAAGTTGTAGGAACATCAAACCAACCTAAATTCATGGTTGCTGTTTTTTTATCTTTGTTTGTAAGGCAATCAGTTCCTACTAAAGACCAAGCACCATTGTTTGGATCAAATGTTATTCGAATATCACAAATAAAAGGATTCAATAATTGTTTATCATTATCATAAAACTGTAATTTAACATTTACGATAGGTTGTAATCTTTCCGTTATAACTTTAATTACTGCTTGTTTTATTGGTAAATTATCGAGTTCTTCATTTTGCATTGGATCAATTGGTAAAGAAATACCATTCACATCTACTGCTTTTTGCATTATTGCAAGAGAAGTTCTCGTTACTTCTTCACTTGCATCCTCTAAAAAACCAATTTTGATTGTCGTATTGGAGGGCCACACTTTACTTTTTAAAAAGGCAGCCTGTAAAACTTTGGCTTTATTTTTATCTTCCTTCCTTACTGTTTTCAGTTGTTTTTTCAATGTTTGGAGTTGTGTTCCTGCTTGCGCACACATTTTCACAGTTTTTATTTTCTTCTCAAAGTCATTCATTTTTTATTTTATAGAATTATTATTTTTAAACTTTTCACAAAATTAAATAAATGAAAACAAAAAAATTAAAATCAGTTGTTTCGATAAAAATGTTAAATACAGTAGCATATGCCATAAATATAATGACAATGATGATAAAATCTTTAAGACCTAAATAACAAATTTAAAGACATATATATATTATATGCCGGTATAGTACAGTGGTAGTACATTTGTCTTGTAAACAAAAAACCTGAGTTCGATTCTCAGTATCGGCATTAATCCTTTTTTGATTTCTACAATAAATCAAAAAATTAATATAAATATATAAGTTTTTGTAAGAAAATAATGAACTCAAATTGTATTTTGCCATCTTTACACTTTATCAAAAAAAAGGATTGTATTAATTCTGATATTTGTTTAAATTTTTGCGATGATGACAAAATTCTCTGTAATGAGTGTAATGCTCTTTTCGGAAAATGGAGAAATGGTCCCTCTATACTGAAAAAAACAAAAGACGAACAAGAATGTCCGATTTGCCAATCAAAAGGAGAATGTTATTTTCGTCCTTTTTGCAATCATTTTCTATGTATTCAATGTTTTCAAAAATTTTTATATGGTATACAACCTAATAAACCAACGTTCCCTTTTAAAAATAAAGAAAGTGAATTTTGGACCAACACTGAATATCAAAAACAATGTCAAAACGATAAAAGTGTAATTCTATATTTAATTGATATGAAAAAATATGATGATTATATTGAGAAAACGAAATCATTTACATCTCAATGTCATCAATGTAGATTATAAT
>Ga0214923_10008356_pt1 | contig 11038 bp, 12 predicted proteins | sample LL1510_MetaG_FD_177993 | JGI IMG/M metagenome (GOLD analysis project Ga0214923, IMG submission 177993) | Freshwater microbial communities from Lake Lanier, Atlanta, Georgia, United States - LL-1510 | ecosystem: Environmental > Aquatic > Freshwater > Lake | place: USA: Georgia | collected... | reverse complement strand
CACGTTCGCGGTCGTTGCCTATGCCCGCTGCATTCGCTGGGCGAGCCGGGCGTGGTCGCGCAGCATCTGCTCGAGTTTCCCCGAGACGAGGTGGTGGTCGCGCACGATCACGCGGCCGTGCACCACTGTGTGCTTGGCGCTCGCCGGGCCGCAACGAAGCCAGCCTTCGATCGGGTCGTCGATGACTCCCGCGAACTGCGGGCCGTCGAGCGACCAGACCACGATGTCGCCGACACTTCCCACGCTGAGCTCGCCGATCTCTCCCTGTCGTCCGAGACAGCCTGCACCGCCGCGCGTCGCCATCTCCAGCGCCATCCGTGCGGTTCCGGCCGCGGCTCCACTCGACAGTTTTGCGAGCAACATCGCTTGGCGTGCTTCCAACCACAACGACGCCGAGTCGGCAGACGACGAACCATCGACACCGAGCCCCACGTGCACGCCGGCTGCACGCAACTTCACCGTCGGAGCAATTCCGGAAGAAAGTATGAGGTTGCTACTCGGGCAATGTGCAACGCCGACGCGCGCCGCCCCGAGTCGCTTCACTTCATCGTCGTTGGGTTTCACGCAGTGCGCCAACCACACGCGGTCGCTCACCCAACCGACCTCTTCGAGGTATTCCGTCGGCCGGCAGCCGAACGTCGCGAGGGAGAACGTGTCGTCTTCGTCGTTCTCTGCGAAATGCGTGTGCAGCCGTACATCAAGACGCTCAGCGAGACGCGCGGAGTCACTCATCAGCTGCTTGGTCACGCTGAATGGCGAACAGGGCGCCAACGCGACGCGCACCATTGCGCCACGAGTCCGATCGTGGTGTGCGGCGACTGCTCGTTCGCTCGTCGCGAGGATCTCGTCGTGGTCCTGTACCACGTCGTCGGGCGGCAACCCGCCATCTTTTTCGGAGAGCGACATCGAACCGTACGTCGGATGAAATCTCACCCCGAGGTCACGAGCCGCTGCTATCTCAGCCGACAACAAGTCACCTGCTCCACGCGGGTGCAGATAGAGATGGTCCGACGACGTCGTGCACCCCGACATCGCCAACTCTGCGAGCCCAACCCAAGCAGAGACGTGCGCCGACTCTTCGTTCAATGCACTCCACAGCGGATACAGCGTGCGCAGCCACCCAAAGAGCGCTGAGTTCGTCATCGGCCCGTAGGCGCGAGTCAAGTTTTGGTACAGGTGATGGTGCACGTTGACGAGACCCGGGGTGACGAGACAACCTGAAGCGTCAATCGACTCTCGTGCCTGCGGAGGTGTTCCGGAACCGATAGCCGATACGAACCCGTTGCTGACGGTCACCCAACCATTTCGGATTTCCCGACGATTGTCGTCGACGGTCGCGAGGATGCGCGCCGAGTGGACGACGAGATCGGCGACGGGTGGCGCTGTGTTGCTCAGGTGTTCAACTCGAGCAGTTCGCTCGTTTCGTTGCGCACGCGCGCATCGCGGTGGAGCGACTCACCGAGGATGGCGGCGATCACGACAGTGCCGATACCGACGAGGATCGGGAAGGCAAGCAGCACGAGGACAAGGATGACTGCGCCGGCCATGGTGCTACTTCTTCGAGCGAGCCGGCTTCTTGCTTGACGGCTTGTCGCCTCCCGACGACTTCTTGCCGCCCGCCGGTACGAACGCCCATGCCTCGATCTCGACGACGCCGTTGGCTGGCAACGACGCGACGCCGATGGTGCTGCGAGCTGGTCGGTGAGAGCCGAAACCTGCAACGTACGCCTCGTTAAATGTAGAGAACGTATCCATGTCGGTGAGGAAGCACAGCGTCTTGGCTACGTCGGTCAACTTGGCTCCGACGCTCTCGAGCTGGGACCGCAGATTCACGATTGCTTGTGCGGTCTGCGCCTTCACGCCGCCCTCGACGAGACTGCCGTCACGAAGTCCAAGTTGCCCGGAGACGATGATCCAGTCGCCAGCGCGTACGACGGGTGTGTAAGGACCGATTGGTGCAGCCATGCGTTCAAGGTTAGACGGAGCAAGGCTCGTTACCCTGAGCCCGTGCGTTTGACGACGAGGCGTGAGTTTCTCGTAGGCGCTGGGCGATTCGTCGTCTCTGGTTCTGCCGTGGTGGCAACCGGATCGACGGTGGCCATCGCGTCATCGCTCCTTTCTTCGTGCGGCGGAACCAACACGAGCGCTTCTCTGCCCGACGACGTGCAAATCGTGCAGCGGTTTCCCCAGAATCTCGTCGCTGGCCCCCTGCGCCTGCCGCTCTCGCTCGCCAGTGGCGGAGGCCTGCTCACGACTGACGGTGAGACGGCGACTCCTGACTCGCTCACCGCTCGAATCACACGAATCGACGGCGGTCGAGAAGATCTCATCATCGAAAACCTGACGGCCCCAAAGCACGCCGCAGATCTCGCAGTGCCGTACTGGCCGTTCCGTGCGACGATCGATGAGCCAGGCTTCTATCGAATCGTGCTCGACGGCGGCCCGAGCGATGGCGCGGCATTCCAGGTGTTCGCGCGAGGCGACGTCTCTGTTCCTGGCATCGGCGACCCGCTCACACCGTTCGACACACCTACCTTCGACGATGCGCGCGGCGTCGAGCCGATCTGCACGCGCGTCGATGGTGCGTGCCCGTTGCACTCGCTCACGCTCACAGAGGCACTGCAGAGTGGCAGGCCGGTCGTACTCCTCGTCGGTACGCCGGCACATTGCTCGACTGGAACTTGTTCACCGGCACTCGACGCGTTGATCGATGTCGCAAGCCGTACGGGTGATTCGCACGCGTTCATTCACGCGGAGGTCTACCAAGACCCTGACGCGACCAAGCTTGCGCCGGTCGTCACCGCGCTTGCGATGACCTACGAACCTGCTCTCTTCGTCACAGACGCCAAAGGCATCGTCACCGCACGACTCGACGCAGTGTTCGACGAAGTCGAGCTGGAGTCAGTGATCAGCTAAAGCTTTGTCCGCAGCCGCACGTGCGGTTGGCATTCGGGTTCGTGATCTTGAACCCGGACTCATTGAGACCATCGGCGTAATCGAGGCTCGCACCCGACAGCAACTGGGCCGACGCTGGGTCGACCACGACTTTCACATCACCGAAACTCTGCACTTTGTCTTCCGTGGTGAAGTCGCCGTCGAAGTACATCTCGTACGAGTAACCCGAGCATCCACCGGGTCGCACGGCGACGCGAAGCGCGAGGTCAGTCGCGTTCTCGGTCTCGAGAAGTTGCTTCACTTTGGTGGCTGCCGCAGGCGTGAGAGTGATCATGGTGCCACCAAAACTACCGCCAGCAGGTGGTGTGGTGACAAGCACTGTGACCGATGCACCGGCTGGCATTTCCAGGCGGTATGTGGCGGCGGTCTCGGTAGGTTAAGGGCGTGTCCGCCCCGACTTCCCCGCGGCAGGTGCCGCCACCGTCGGCCGACGACGTTCGCAACCTGTTGCGTGCGGTCATCGACCCAGAACTCGGCGCGAACATTGTCGACCTCGGCATGGCAACCGACGTCGCAGTGAGTGCCGATGGAGTCGTGGCGATCGGCGTGAAGCTCACGATCAAGGGCTGCCCGCTTCGTGCACAGATCAAAAACGACATCGAATCGCGCCTCGAAACTCATCCGGGCGTCTCAAAAGTGAAAATTGAATGGGGCGAGATGACGTCCGACGAGCGGTCGGCAGTGATGACCAAAGCCCGCTGGAACGCCCGAGAGAACGCCACCGACACGGCGGTGCCCGTCACGGCACGCGTACTCGCCATCGCCAGCGGGAAGGGTGGCGTCGGCAAGAGCTCGGTGACGGCGAATCTCGCAGTCGCTCTTGCGGCACAGGGTCGCACCGTCGGGGTGCTCGACGCCGACATCTGGGGATTCTCGATGCCGCGAATGCTCGGCATGGCCGACCGTCTCGCCGCGCGAAAAGTGGAGGGCTTTGAGAAGCCGAAGATCATTCCAAACGAACGGCGAGTCGGGAGCGGCCTGCTCAAAGTCGTGAGCACCGGAATGCTCGTCGACGATGAAGGCACGGCGCTCATGTGGCGCGGTCTCATGCTCACCAAGGCGGTCGAGCAATTCCTCAACGACGTGCACTGGGGCGATCTCGACTTCCTGCTCATCGACATGCCGCCTGGGACCGGTGACGTGCAGATGGGACTGGCTCGAATGCTGCCGCGCACCGACCTGATCATCGTGACGACGCCGGCCGTCTCAGCGCAGAAAGTCGCGATTCGTGCCGCAGACATGGCGCAGCGAAGTTTCTTGCGCATCGCGGGAGTCGTCGAGAACATGAGCCACTTCACGTGTGAACACGGCAGCACATATGCACTCTTCGGCGAAGGTGGCGGTGCCGCCCTTGCTCGCGAAATCGGCGCAGAATTGCTCGGCCAGGTACCCATTGAGAACGCCGTCGCCCACGGAAGTGACAACGGCGAGCCCGTCGCATTGGCGGGTCAGTCGGCTGCAGCCGAGGTGTTCCGCGACATCGCCAAGAAGATCATCGGCTCGACGGTTCCCGCAAACGACATGGCAGGGTGTTCTGCGCGACTGCTCGAGTCGGTCGAAGTGGTGTTGGGAAAGAAGCCGAACTAGGGCATCGTCGCGTACTGCGGATCGTCAGGAAAGACGATTCCCGTCACGCGTCCATCGCTGTCGAACTTCAGTTTCGGAAGAATCGGGGTCGGCACGCCGATCTGACGCGCCGCATCAACAGCGGCTATCGACGAACGATGGGGCGCCAAGAATTCGAGGTTGGCGATGGTCGGAGGGATCATCGCCAAGTCGCCCCGCTTGGCGCGCGCGAGTGCATCGTTCGGCGAGATCCACAAACTTGCGATGGTCTCTTTGTCGTCGTGCAGAGGCTCTTGTGACGGAGGTGCGACCGCGACGAAGAACCGCGTGTCAAAACGACGTTTTTCGCCGACCGGAGTGATCCAGTGGCTCACGTATCGAATCGAGTCGACTGCCAACCGCAGCTGCTCGCGACGGCACAGCTCGGCAAGCGACAACCTTCCTTCGTGAACGTCATGTCGCGACTCGGAGAATCTCAATTGCGAGTCGGAGTCTGCGAGCGAGACGTAGCTTCCACGTGAGTCTCGGGCGAGCAGCACCCCGGCCTCTTCAAAGCACTCGCGTATCGCCGCCACCCAGTAGGCAAGGCCTCCGCTCGGCACGCGTAACAGATCGCTTGCCTCGGCGTCGGTCATGCCTTCGCAGAGCTCGTCGAGCTCTGATCCTGAGTCGACGTCGTCCACACGTCCGCCGGGAAACACGTACATGCCGCTCGCAAACGCCGCACTTGTCGTGCGTTGCAACATGAACACCTCGATGTCATGCGGCGTGTCGCGCACCAGCATCACCGTTGAAGCCGGCCGCAGGGGGACGTGACTCAACTGCCGCCCTGCTTGCGCATCTCGCGGTAGTCACGTGCCGCCCCTTCGAGCGGCTCGACGTCGAGCGTCACTCCGTCGATCGACGCGACCCGGAGCGGTTCGCCTGACTTGATCGGAGTGGCCCTGTTGGTGCGCGCTCGCCATTTCGCGCCTCGTACGACGACTTCCCCTTCCGGGGCGATGTCGGTCGCCGCGGTTCCTTCCGCGCCGACGAGCCACTCACGGCCGATGGTCGGAGTCGCAAATCGGGTGCGCACCATCGAGGGCATGCCGACCACGAAGGCGAGCGTCATCGACGCGACACCTGACATGAGGGTGAGCCACGAGAGGCGCAATGTTTCTTCCTGCACGGGGCCGTAGAGCGTGAAGGATGCGACGACATAGGAGACGACACCGACACCCGTCCAGAATCGCGGGATACCCACCTGCACATCAACGGCGAAGGCGATGACCGAGAACACGAGCAGGGCGATGCCGAACGGTCGCACCGGCAGCTCAGCGAAGCCGAACGTTCCGAGCAGCGTGCACAACGCTCCGACGAACCCGGCAATCCCAACGCCAGCCGTGTAGAACTCAAAAATGAGCAGCGCAAGACCGAACGAGAAGAGAAGATAAGCAAGTGCCGCGCTGGCGGACGTGTGCATCAACTGTTCGAGGGTCCCCAGCTTGAAGAAGCGCGTCGTCGTCGCCTCGCGCACGATGGTGCCGTCGCCGCCGACCACCTCTACGACCGTGTCAAGAACCTTCCCGTTGACGGAGAGGCCGTCCAACGCAAACAGCATGTTTCGAAGCACGGGCACGCCCTCGTCGGCGATGTCGAGACGAAGAATGCCTCGTTCACGAGCCTCGTCGGTGCCCAGCGTGTTGCTGCGCAAGAGCGAAGTCGCCTCGCCAAAGGTGAGCGGTTCGCCGTCAATCGAGATCGGCACACCGGTCTTTCCGACCGTCGAGTTCGGCGCCATTGCGCTCACGTCAGCGACTGCGAGCAACCATGACGACCAACCATGCGCTCGTGATCCGCTCGGTCCCACCCAGACACCGACGGGTACCGCAGAGTCACGGATGGCGACGAGCAATCGCTCCATTCGTGCGCGATCGACCACTGCCCCGCGCGAATTGACCTGCAGCACCAACGCCTGTGCTCCGTTCGTCGACGAACGCCCGATGGCACGCTCGATTCCGTTCGCCACCACATTGTCGATAAGCCCGCTCACTTCGAACACGTCGACCTTCGCCAGCGTGTCTGCCGCACCCGTCGCGATGACGGTGGTTTCGACGTCTGCCACACCGGCCTGATCAGACGATGCGCTCGCGGATGCGAATCCGAGCGAGAGAGCAAGGCTGAGTACGAACGCGGCAATCACGACACGACAACGGTATCCATGAGCGAGCGTTCGGGGCAGGGTGGGAGCGCGCGAGGTAACCTTGGCTCGTGCACGTGTTGATTGCAACCGACGCTCAATATGTGCTCGACGAGGTGATTGCGGCGTTGGGCACGCCTGAGACGTCGTTTACTGTGTGCCGCGACGGCCGAGACGTGACTGATGCCGTGCGCCGTCGCACTCCAGACATCGCAGTGCTCGACCTACAAGTCGCTTCGATGGGTGCGATGGCGATCACGATGAACCTGCGCCTCGACGAGAGCGGCGGACGCCTGCCGCACGTTCCTGTCGTGATGTTGCTCGATCGTCTCGCCGATGTGCATCTGGCACGCCGAAGCGGCGCAGAGGGCTGGCTCATCAAGCCGATCGACTCGCTGCGTCTGCGCCGGGCAGTGCAAGAAGTGCGAGCTGGACGCACGTGGCACGAAGCTGCGGCGCCAGCAATGCAGAACTCCTGACTCGAGACATCTCTCGCCGCCAGCTACGCAAACACCGCCTTTCACCGACCACCGTTAGGCTGACCAATCGTTAATTCGCAATACGGGGAGTAGCGCAGCTTGGCTAGCGCGCCACGTTCGGGACGTGGAGGCCGGGAGTTCAAATCTCCCCTCCCCGACCAAGCATCGGCAGTGGTTATGGTCGCACAGGCGGCAGCTCCGCTCGGGCTCGCAGCCGCGTTCCGCTTGAGGTAAAGCGCGACGCTTACAGCGACGCGACGACGAGTTCGGCGATTTGCAATGCGTTGAGTGCGGCACCCTTGCGCAAATTGTCGTTTGACACGAAGAGAACGAGACCGCGGTTTCCGTCAACGGACTGATCTTGGCGGATGCGGCCGACGTACGAAGGGTCTTTGCCGGCTGCAAGCAACGGTGTCGGAATGTCGACGACGCTCACCCCGGGTGCCTTAGCGAGAATCTCGTTCGCCTGCGCTGGCGTGATTGCCTTCTCGAACTCGGCATGCAACGACAACGAGTGTCCGGTGAAGACGGGCACTCGTACGCAGGTTCCCGAGACCTTGAGGTCTGGGATGTGGAGGATCTTTCGCGTTTCGTTGCGCAGCTTCTTTTCTTCGTCAGTCTCAAATTGACCGTCGTCGACGAGCGAACCAGCGAAGGGCAGCACGTTGAATGCAATCGTGCGGGCGAATTTGGTTGGCGCTGGGAACGCGACGGCTTCGCCGTCGTAGGTGAGGCGACCGACGTCTTTGGCTGCGTCCACTTGCACTTCGAGCTCTGCCACACCAGAAACTCCACCGCCACTGACGGCCTGGTAGGTGCTCGCGGTCAGTCGCACGAGTGTGGCGGCGTCGTGCAGCGGCTTCAACACCGGCATCGCTGCCATCGTCGTGCAGTTGGGGTTGGAGATGATGCCCTTCTTCGCCAGTTTGATATCACCTGGGTTCACTTCGGAAACGACGAGCGGCACGTCGGGATCCATGCGCCAACAGGAGGAGTTGTCGACCACGATTGCCCCGGCAGCCGCGAACTTCGGCGCAAGCGCCCGCGAGGTGGTGGCTCCGGCGGAGAAGATGGCGACGTCGAGGCCCGACGGGTCAGCGGTTGCCGCGTCTTCGACGAGGATCTGTCGACCCCCGAAATCGATCTTGGTGCCTGCCGAGCGAGCAGACGCAAAGAAACGAAGTTCGGCGTGTGGGAAGTCACGCTCGAGCAAGAGCGTCCGCATGACGTTGCCCACCATCCCGGTGGCACCGACCACGCCGACGTTCGGTTTTCGACTCAAAGGCACCGAGTCAGGCTAACCGTGCGACCAGCCACCAGTGACTCGGGTGCACGCGACGCACCGTCAGTTTCTTCACGCCGTCGGCGGAAACCCTGACTCGACGTCTCGGCGAATGAATGATGGTGACGTCGCGCAACCGCGAGCCGATGAGATCGAGCCCGATTCCTGCGAGCACGTCGTCGGGGCTCAGGCGATTCGCCTGCCAGCCCAGTCGCGTGAGCGCCCGGACACGCGCCATGTGCTTTGCCACCTTCGGTGCGCGCCACAAGACCCGCACTACTCCGCCGAGCGGCACGAGCGCGGCATCGAGTGGCGTCCACGTCCGAAAGTTGAGGGCAATGAGACCGCCGCTTTTCGTGACGCGCAATGCTTCGCTCACCAACGACTGTGCGTCGGTTGCGCCGCAGTGCTGCAGCGTGATGTAGGAGAACGCGAGATCGACCGAGGCGTTGGGCAGGTCGAGAGTGCGGCCGTCAACCACGTGCAGCGTGCGCAATACGGTCGGCTCCCCATGATGGAACACCGTCTCTCGGCAGCGTTCGAGGAATGCGGCATCGACGTCGGCTGCGTGCACAAGCCGAAATCGTTTGGTGAACCCTGCAGTCATCCGACCGATGCCGCTTCCGATCTCCACCATCGAGAGGTCTCTGGTCGAGCCCTTCGGGAAGCCGAAGATTTTCAGGTACCTGCGCACCTCGTCGTCGCCGCTCGCGACGAACGACTCGAGCGAGACGTCGCCGGTCTTGTTGTCGAACACCCAACCGGTGTCACGGACGGCTTCTTCTGCGGTCAACGTCTCGGCACGCAAGCCAGCGCTCCGCCACGGCACACCCTGCGGTCGTCGCAAGCGTTCTGCTGCACGGCGCAGGAGTGTCATTAATTACTTTCGCTCGGGAAGCGGCGCCGAGTAGTTGTCTCCGCTGTCGAGACCGAAGGCCGTGTGCAGCGCCTGCACGGCTTTCTGCATCATTGCCGCGCGCACGACGACTGACACGCGGATGGTGGACGTCGAGATCATCTCGATGTTCACCCCGTTGTCCGCAAGGACGCGGAACATCTTGGCTGCAACGCCCGGACTCGTCTTCATGCCGGCACCGACGAGCGAGATCTTCGCGATGTCGTCGTCGTGTGTGACACCGCCTGCCTTGAGTTCAGTGCCGATGCGCGAGACGATCGGCTCGGCGGTCTTCACGTCGGCCTTCGGCACCGTGAATGAGATGTCGGTGGTTCCGGCAGTTGACGTGTTCTGCACGATCATGTCAACGTTCACGTTGGCAGATGCGAGGGCTTCGAAGAGCGAGGCCGAAACTCCCGGACGGTCGGGCACCCCGAGGATGGTGAGCTTCGATTCGCTCGCGTCCTGCACGACCCCGGAGATGACTGGTTCTTCCATGTTCTTCATCCTTTCGTGATTGCGTCCGACCACCCACGTTCCTTCTTCCCACGTGAAACTCGATCGCACATGGATTGGTACGTCGTGGTTGCGGGCGAATTCGACCGAGCGGAGTGCGAGCACTTTGCTGCCGGCGCCGGCCATCTCGAGCATCTCGTCGAACTGCAGCACCGGAATCTTGCGCGCCTGCGGCACCACCCGCGGGTCTGCAGTGAAGACACCCGTGACATCGGTGTAAATCTCGCACGAGTCTGCGTCGAGCGCGGCAGCAAGTGCGACGGCTGTGGTGTCGCTTCCGCCGCGACCAAGGGTGGTGATTTCCTTCGCGGTGCTGATGCCTTGGAATCCGGCAACGACCGCAACTTTCTTGTCGGCAATCGCGGCGCGCACTCGGTCGCCCTTCACCTCGAGAATCTTCGCCTTGGTGTGGACCGTGTCGGTGATGATGCCAACTTGCGAACCCGTGAAACTCACAGCGTCGACTCCGACATCGTGCAGTGCCATGCACAACAGGGCCATGCTGATGCGCTCGCCGGTCGTAAGCAGCATGTCCATCTCTCGGCTCGGCGGATTTGACGACACTTGGTGCGCCAGCTGCAACAGATTGTCGGTCGCTTTGCCCATGGCGGAAACCACGACGATGACGTCGTGACCTGCCGCTCGAGTGGCCGCAATATGCCGCGCCACGTTGCGCATGCGCTCTGGGTCTGCCACCGACGTGCCGCCGTACTTTTGCACGATGAGCGACATGACAGGTCAATGCTATTCGTGGTCGAGTTCGCAGTCAGTAGCCTTTCCGATTCGTGGGCACATCAAAACGCGAACGACAGAAGAAGAACCGAGAAGCAGTGAGATCGCAAGAGGCACGGCGCGCACAACGCAGCAAGGTGCAGCGACGAGGCGCGCGAATCGGCATCGTCGTCCTGGTCGTCGTGGCGCTCGTGGGGTTCGTCTTCGTCACCGGTAACACCTCGCAAGAGGCCGCGACCGACACCACCATTGCCGAGGCCGTCGAGGAAACGACGACGCAGCAGACGGTCGCTGCCGGCCCGTTCGCCTACGGCACCAGCGAGTGCCCACCAACGGACGGCTCGGCCGAGCAACGCCGTGAGTTCTCGGATTCGCACAAGTTGTGCATCGACCCGACGAAGACTTACATTGCCAACTTCGATACAACCCAG
>Ga0214923_10008355_pt1 | contig 11039 bp, 9 predicted proteins | sample LL1510_MetaG_FD_177993 | JGI IMG/M metagenome (GOLD analysis project Ga0214923, IMG submission 177993) | Freshwater microbial communities from Lake Lanier, Atlanta, Georgia, United States - LL-1510 | ecosystem: Environmental > Aquatic > Freshwater > Lake | place: USA: Georgia | collected 2015-10-15 | reverse complement strand
TGGCCAGATGGGGATATTAAAAGCTTATAAACCTTTGAGCTCTCAGCGGTGAAGCTTACTTTTGTGGCATTGGTCAATGAAATGTCTAAATCATCAAAGCCAACTACAGGCTCTGCAAAGGTGATTGTTAAAAAGACTTCTGCGCGGTTTGTGACGCTACCATTAACATCAGAGGTCACAGTTACTTCAGGCTGATCTTTTTGAATACATGGCCCGTATTCAAAGCCATTTTTATTTGCATTACACCGTCTTGACTTGGTGGAAACAATACTGCCTGGAATCTCTTCAAAACAAGACTCAGAAGTGGACTCGTAGGAATCCTGGCATATCCAAAAAGGGTTTTCAATGAAGGCTGCCATTCCATTGAAAACGGACGCAAATTGGCTGCCAGCCCTTGCAATTATTCCCCTTTCATTTTGAAGTCCAGCCGTATCTCCAATAGTTTTGCCGTCTCCTGCAAATATCAATGTTTCACCAAACAAAAGCTTGTTGGAGTCTAGAGGTATCATTCCTCCATAGCCTCCTTTGTGTTTAACTATACCACCAGTTCCAAATGACTGAACAAGCTCAAGATTTTTAGTTAACTTTACTGCCAGACTAGTGTCTTCGGTGATTACACTACCATTATCTTTGGTGCTACGTGCCGTGATGTATACAAACCCTCCGTGTACGAATATGGCTTGATAGGTCTCGTCTGATATCGGTATGTCGATTGTTTTTGTGCCTTTTAATTGGCCCGTAGCTAAATCCAATTTTATGACCTTGGAGTCTCTTTGAGGAGGCTCCCAATAGTTGGCTACCGATGCGATGAAAATGTCGCCCCCTTCAATTACAAAATCTTCGACAGCGTCTCCTGCTTGAAACCCTGCACTAAAACTTAAATCTTTCGCGCCGTTAAAGTGAAATCGCTCGATCTTGCCAAAATAAGCAATGTAAATTTGATCGTCTACCACTTCAATTTGTGTTACCCGATTTTCGAAAGTCAAGATACCGCCATTTCCAAATGACGAAATAAGATTTCCTTTGAAATTCATCGCAGCAAGAAATCCATCGTCTTGCCCATTGCTCGCTCCTGCGAAGTAAATCCTTTTATTTACCTCATCAACGGCTACTGCAATTCCAAATCCGTTGGTAACTTCGGGCGTGTCGATCACCACATGGCCATTGGTGCCAAACTGGGTTACTAGTTCCCCCTTTGAGTTAATCATAGTCAAACGGGGGTGATAAGAGCTGTCGATATCGCCTGATGCGGGGTCTTTGTAGGTGTTTGGCATCAGTATTTTATTGTCCCCTAAAATAGCGTTACGGTGGTCAAATGCATATCTGAAGGTGATGGGGATATTTCCACTGAAAACCGGGTTTTTAAATATTTGTCCCGAATTATCTCGGGAATTGAGGGCCTTGTTGATCACGTAGAGACTAGTTTCAATTTTCCTCTTTTCAACGGGGGAATCAGAATATGCGACTTGGAAAGCGCCAAATCGACTCGCAGATAGTTTAACGATTCCCGGAGTTGAGAGATCCAGCTCGGATCCTACAAAAGTCTCCAGGTCATTTCTCAAAGGTCTTCCTGAAGCATCAGATACTGGATAGACAGCAATGACCACTAATTGCTTATCACCCGCTAAAGACGTCATGGCCGAATAGGGAACCGATATAGCCATTCCACCGGTGAGCGTAACCTCTGGATAAGAATGGATGGCCACTGCGGGTCCCGCAGCCGTCAAATTAGTCGAACCAACCGAAGGAGCTGTTGTAATGTTGATCAGAGAGTGGGCCTCAAAAATTGAAACAGCAGTAGATGCGGAAAGCACTCCAGGTGGAATTGTCACCGCAGCATTCACAAAATTCGGATCACTGCTGGTGATTCCGCTACTCGTTAAAATCGCGCCTTTAGCGGGATCAACCTGGTATGTCTTTTCCCCAGTGCTGGGATCAAATGGAGGTTCGTCTGAGCCGCTTTTATTACTGGCCGTACTGCTACCGCTTTTTGTACAGCTTAATAAATTTAAAGAAAGAAATGCCGCCACAATTAAAGCAGGATATGTAAACCGTCTCATTCGCGACTCCAAAAAATAAATCATTACTATTTTTCAATTGGACCTTGTGATTCGGCAAATAAGTGCCAATTCTTGAGTCCAGGCTTTTAGGTATGAACAATGTAAGTAGAAGCTATAACTGAATAAATTAACTATAATTACGATTTATTAAATACGTGAACCGGCTTTGCAGGTTAAATTGTGAATGAAAGTCCTCTTTGACGGCCCAAAATTTTGCTGAAAGTCACAAGATCCACTCCAAGTTCAGTGATCAGTGTGGAGGTCGTAAATTTTGTCGAACTTTACTTTTTTTGCATCTGCCCGCTAAAATTAAGTAAATCATGCCTTTATCGGCACCGGCGTTTTCCAAGAAATATGTAAACGGATACCTTATACAAACAGGGATTACAGACATGAAAAAATCCACACTCATCGTGCGCAGCTTGCTTGGTTTGGTATTTCTTGCCTCGGGTGTCGCGTTTTTTCTCACGACCCCTCCTCCGCCGGAAGGTGCGATGGGGGATTTTTTCAAGGGGATGATGGCTACCGGATACTTTTTTTACCTATTAAAGGGAACAGAAATCGCGTGCGGCTTAATGCTCCTCACGGGCCGTTTTGTCCCGCTGGCGTTAGTGGTGTTAGCTCCGGTCATCCTCAATATCTTTCATATTCATTTGTCCTTGATGCCTCAAGGTTTGCCTATTGCTGTGATTCTTGGCGCGCTGCAAGTCTATCTTGCTTTTTTCTCGAAAGAATATAGTCCCGCAATTAAGCAGCTTTTCCGTACGAATTAATACTGAATTGAAAAGAGAAACTGATAGCATATCGCGCTTTGGCATGTGGAACTTGAATTCCAGGGCTTAAGGCTGGGAGACGTTAGTGTTGAGAAAAGACAACTCACTTTGGCTGGGCCTTGGGATCCTTCTTATGACATTTCTTATGGGTGTGATCGCAGCTTGGGATGTGAAGCGGACTTATTACGATAAAAAAGAGGAAGGCCGATTCAAAGATTTTTTAGATTCCGCTCGACACGGAAAGTCTCTTGAAATTAAACCTGATAACAAAATTTTGGGACGGGGTGAACTCCACGAGCGAGAATTTAAGATGAATCTTAAAATTATCCCTATCGCATTTATCGCATTTCTAATCTGGCGGGGCTGTAGTGCATATATTGAAAAAAAATAATTAGGCTGCTGAAGGCTAATAATTACAATAATGGACATGAAATTCATCTGCCTTATTGCGTGAAAAGAATTATTTTCTACTAATTGAGTCAATTTGCGCAGACGTGCTCATTTGACTCTGACGATCAATACCTGATTAAAAAAAATAAATTGGGCAATCTCCAGTATAAATTTATGGAACTAGATTAAATCGAAAAAATCGATAACATAATGCTACGACCTGCGGCGAAGGATTAGAGCTGCAGCATTAGGAGGTTCAAAAAATGACAAATTTTATGTTGACCTGCTTAGTTGGAGTTGCCGCAACGAGTCTGATGACGTTTACATTGTATTTTTTTCATTGGCAGGGTTTTGCAAATGGTGACATGGTTCGCGCCCTAGGCAGCCTGATTACCAAAAAGTATGAAAACTCTGTAGGGCCCGGTCTTATCATTCATTTTTTGGGTGGAATTTTCTTCGCCCTCTTATACGTGTCTGTTTGGAAAATGTTTCCAGAATTAGCGGATGGGGGAGTCGCTCGTTACATTCAACTGGGCGCGTTCTGTGGATTTGCTCAAGGCCTAATTACATCTATGTCGCTTGTTGTATTTGTCGCAGAATATCACCCACTCCAGCAGTTTAGAGTGGCTGGTGTGAAGGTCGCATTAGTTCATTTGCTTGGTCATGTTGTTTTTGGCGGAGCGGTGGGCGCATTGACTGGAGTGTTGCGGCTAGCTGCATGATCAGTCAATAAATCATCATGGTCGAGGTGAGTTAATTATCCCGAAATACCCTGGATCTGTTTTTTTTGACCAATGTGACCATCAAGCGCCTCAAAGCAAGTGATAAGGCTTTTATAACCCTCGAAAATAACACAAAAGGCGCCATTTTTTTGCGGTCCTTCTAATAGCTGCTATTTATGACCCCTGGTGAGTTGCCGAAACAGGAGGGGTTTGTGAGGCAGTCAAAAAGCGATCGCAAAGAATTTACTCGGTATCTTATAGACATGGCCACCAGAACAATTCCTGAAGCCATCTATAAAGGCCTGGGTTTTTATCTTTCTTGCATGATTCTTGACTATTATGGCTCGCCCAACAATTACAAGACTCTATGGGGTATTAGTATCTTTGTCGTAACGCTGGGTTTACTTTTATTATCACTGCGTAAATATTCATTAATTGCTAACAATCAGCGAATTATTTTTCTTTCACTGCTTTCCCTCGTTTTGAATAGCGTGGCTCTGATCTGGATGATCAGATATCGTGACGCAGGAAGCGCTGAAATTGCTCTGCCAGCAATGGCTTTGGCATTTGCGATGTCTTCATTTCGATTATTGACAATTGACGCTTTGGTTGTAGGCGGGATTTATTGTCTAATTTTTTTCCTAATGATGGCCTCACAGAGTCTAGCTCATGACTTGTTGATTCGATACTCTGTAATACTTGGACTGGCTTATGCTTTTGGAGCTATTGGCGCAAATGTCGCGGAAACATATTTATATAAAAATTTTTTAGCAGAAAAGCGCCTTCGCGAAGAAACAGAGGCGCTGATAATCTTTTGGAGAAAACATTTCCACAGGAAGTCGCCAACGAACTGAAAATAAACCATGTCTCAAAAGCTCAAAGATTTGAAAACGTACCAGTCATGTTTTGCGATATCGTTAACTTTACTGAGGCATCAGCTAACACCCCTCCTGAAAAACTTGTAGCATGGTTGAATGATGTCTTCTCTGCTTTTGATCGCCTTACATATCAATTCGAATGTGAAAAAATAAAAACCATCGGAGACGCCTATATGGCGGTCTGTGGAGTTCCTACTCCGGACGTGGAACATGCCCAAAAAATAGTGAAGTTGGCCTTGGCGATAAACGCTGAGTCTTCAAAACTCTCGCTTAATGGTTCACGTTTGACGCTTCGAATGGGTGTTTCCTCGGGGTCAGTGGTCGCTGGGGTTATCGGGGAGAGAAGGTTCGCTTACGATCTTTGGGGTGACACCGTTAATACTGCAAGCCGGATGGAGGCAATGGCGTCTCCCGGAAAAATTCTTATCACGGAAACTACAAAGGCTCATTTGGGCGATACTTTCAAATTGGAGAAAGTTTCTGGACTTATGGTTAAGGGTAAGGGTAAGATGGACGGATGGCAGGTGGTTGAGAGGGAAACGGTAACTCCGTGCCTATCCATGGAGAAGTCGGCATGAAATCGCGATTTAAAAATAAAAATGCAATTGTAGAACCATCATCAAACCTGTGGCTATTGAAATTTGTGCCGGCAATCTTTCTTCACGCTTTCAACAGAATAGTGTTTCTCTCAAGTATACCGGTCTTTATAAGTTGTGTTGGGGGAGGGATCAAGGAGTCGGATTCTGTCGAAGTTGTGCCGCCAACGCCGTTGGAAAATGAGGAGCGATGCAGTTTCGGGGAACCAATACTATTGAGCTGCGAATACCAATTGTCGGGAACAAATAGAGTGGTAATCCGTCTTGAAGGGAAGGCGATGAGTTACTTTGAACCAAGTATTCGGGATTCTTCATTGCAACTCGTATTAGACAATAATTTCCCCAATAAGAAATACTCAATCGGAGGAATCAGAAAAGATTTAACTTACCAGCAGCTGGAAAAATCTGGCTATTGTGCGTTTACAGGACAGTCTAAAAGTTTAGCATCGGCTGATAAGGCGCCCATTGCTAAGTCCCGTCAAAATCTCGTTTCGGTGTTTGTGCCCGCTGCTATAACTTCCGGGTTACTTGAAGAAGGGACATTTTTTATTCGCCGCTGGAAACTGAAAAAATCAAAAAATAAAGATCAAAATATTACAGATGAAATCGTGCCGTTGTCGGATCGCAAAGTATCGTCATTTGATGAATTGATCGCGAAATGCGTGGTGCAAGCCCGAGGTAGCGATGAATTAGTTCCACAAAATGACGACGGAGCCGCCTCCGATTCATCTGCACCAGGAGAAATAAAAGATCCCCCATCGCCTCACGAGGATCTTAAATCGGAACATTAGATCTTGCTTGACGTCTTTTTTGCTGCTGAATATTCTCACTTTTTCTGCAGCATATATTCTGCAGCGGCCCTCAATTTTTCGTCGCCCAGATATGCTTGGGGCGGCATCTGAGGGTAGCCATCTCGGACTTTAACCGGTGCTTTGGCAAAATTAACTATCCCTTGGGGATTTCCTTTGTATTTTTCCTGAATTTCCTTCACCGGTGGCCCGATGAGTCTATAATTTACAGCGTGGCAACCAGCGCAAATTGCAGAGTAAGTCTGCTCTCCAAGATTTGCTAAAGTGGAAACGGGAAGTTTAGCTCGATCAACGATCATCGTGACGGGTGGATTAGCTTGGAAGGATTCAGCGCATTTTGAAAAATGCTCAGTGTCCCGAAGTTTTAAGTTTTCTGGATTGTAGATGCAGAGATTTGTGCCAACTTTAGTCCCTACAATATCCCCGCCCCTCGGGATGATGCTCTCGTCTGCGCCCTCAGGTATACCTGAACTCATAATTTGTTTGAGTAGATACCTAGTCCAAATTACGAGATCCCCGAGTTTTTTTGTGCCATTGTTAATAAATAGGTTATTTAAAATTTTGACGCGGTCTGGATTTGGCTCGACTTCCGGGTCTTTTGCCATATTGGGTATCGCACCGTGATGGGCGACGATAATGCCGGCCAAACTATTGTCGCGAATAATATTGTTTTCAAAAATGACATCGTCTGCGGCCAGGACAATGGCCCCAGATCCAGGCGGCACACTAGCTACGATGGCCCCTTTGGCACCAAAATTCATAATGTTGTTATCAGCAATCAGGTTGTTGCGAATAATGATGTTGCCGCTGGTTTTCTTCGGAAGTTCTGGCAAGGTGAACGCAAGGATACCGCTTGTATTTCGGTAAACATAATTGTTTTCAATCAAAACGTCATGTGAGTTTTCCGACTCTATGCCAGCGACATTATCGTAAAGCTCGTTGCGTCTAACATCGGTGTGTTGGCACATGCCAATATATATTCCGGCATCTGCAATACCGAAAGTCACGTTATCTTCAACCAAAACATTTCGGCCCAACGTCGGGTAGATTCCGTATATTCCAGTATTTTCGACAATCAGGTGTCGAATCGTGACGTTGTCAGCAGCCTGGGTGGTCACGCCGTTGGCTTTATAGTTTTTAATATGGAGTGATTCGACCGTGAAACCTGAGCCAGATGCAATGATGCCGTCGTTAAGTTTTCCTTGGCCATCTAATATCGGCCATGATCCTTTCTCAATAATCCCGCGGATTGTGATATTTGCCTTATCAATCACTATTCCCTCGTGGTAGATGCCGGGAAGTAGGATAAGCGTGTCTCCTGGACTAGCCTTCGTGATGGCGTCTTGTATCTTCTCGCCGGGCGCTACTCTATGTTCGGCGCCAAACGCTAGAGAGGTGATTAGCATGAGCGCAATTGAAATCAATGATCTTAGCATCGCAGAAAACTCCTATTAATTACCGACTCGTGGTAGCAAGCCGGATGGCACCTTGTCTGGAATTTCGACTCTCCAACTATCATCGGACAAAGCATTTAAAAATGCCACTAAATCGGTCTCCTCGGAATTGCTGAGACCGATTGGCCGAACATGCCAGTGCGTGTTTCGGCCTGAGATGCCTTGGCGGGAGCGCCCACCACCCTCGTTATAAAACTTCACCACATCTGATAATGAATTAAAAGATCCACGGTGAGTGTAGGGGGCTGTCTTAGCTATCTGTCTAAGTGTCGGAACTTTGAATGCCCGGGCCTCACCTGGAGCCCCCACGGTTAAGATCTGGTGATTGGTAAATAGTGGAGGAGTGTGACATTCGGCGCATCGGGTGGCAAAAGAGCGAAATAGCGAGAGACCTCTTACTTGAGATTCAGTCATTGCCGCGCTGTCTCCCAGAACGTAGCGGTCGTAGGGAGCGGTAAATGTCACAAGAGATTTTTGAAAACTATCGATGGCGAGCACTATTTCTGGCCAGGAAATTTCACTCTTTTGATTTTTTGATTGCTGAACCTCGGCGAAGAGATTTCGGTAAATGGAGATATTGTTAATCCGATTTGTAACAGATTCGACCGATTCATTGGCCATCTCAAGTGGCGAAGTCAAAGGCTCTTTTATCTGGTCAGCAGAGCTCTCGGTTCTGCCGTCCCAGAAGAATTTTGGATTGTAGGCCAGATTTATTAGTCCAGGCGAATTGCGAAGCCCAGGACGATTGCCAGAGAATGCTTTTTTTGGGTCGTGACATGTAGCACAAGACATCGATTGGTCCTTTGATAGAATTGGATCAAAAAACAAGAGGCGACCAAGATCTATTTGCCGGGGGTCGAGTTTGATGTCCCGCTGCTCGAGTTTCCAAAGGCCATGGAATTTATAGTTGGTTTCGGAGTAAGGCTGAATGGGGCGGCAAAGACCTTGTTCATCTAGATATAGGCCGGTGTTGGGACATTTGTTTGATAGGCGAAATTCATTGGTAGCCACCAATGGAGAAGAAATGCCGGCCACAGCATAAATCATGACAAGTATGTTGCTGAAAGTTCGCATCGGCCTAAAAAGTTCACCCGCTACAAGATCGAAAGGTTTAAATAAAGCCACACTTACTAATATACATTGCGTTCAAGCGCGTTCATTTGTAGAAGCCCTGCATATTTTTGATATAAAAACAAAAAAAACTAAATTTATCAAAAAATTCGCGAGGTAGGATAATGATGGTCACCAGGTTGATCAGGGTAAATTCATGAGGGATTTTGGGGCAAATTTGAAGCAAGAGCCAAGGAACGCAATAATAAAAGGGTGCCCTGATCAAAGCTAAATATTTCATCTTCGTTTGAGAGGAGTCCATAGTGAAATCGTTGGCCTTGTTGTTAGCATTTTTAGTCACAGGTTTCACTGGCGCAGATCCCGCATCTGCTTTTGACTTCAAGAAGGAAGCTAAAAAATTCATTGAGAAAGAAAAAAAGAAATACGAAGAACAGCAGAAGAAAGAAGAAGAGAAGAAGAAGGAAGAGCAGAAAAAAAAGGACGAGGAAAAAAACAAGGCTGCGGCAGCGGCGGCCGCGCCTGCGCAACCGGCGAGTAATCCCCTGGAAAAATTCAAAACAGCCTGGACCAAAATTCCAAGCTCGACGAACGCTTGCTCGTCTGGACTCTACATGAATAAATTAGTGCCCAAGTTCTGGGAGATGAGTGGGCGAATTACATCATGTTTTGCCTTATCTTTGATCGATATGCAGACGCTAGAGAAGCTAGCGGGTGTCCCGGTATTTAGTTCAGGTCCTCATAAGCCAGGGGCTATTAATTTTAATAGTACGAAGTCCTTCGGTAACTACAATAAAAAGTTTGTCGACTGGCTTGTGCAAAATGCAATTCCCGCAGAGAAAGACGTGGGTTTAAAAGCAGCAACGTATGAGATTTACACCGACTACCTTCAAAACAACGTCGAGTGGTTTTTAGCAACGATTTACGCTCTTGAAGTTCAACCAGAAAAATTTGCGCGATTTCAGAAGGCGTACCGTGATGCACTTGCGTCACCAAGCGGCCTGGCTAGCCCTGAAAATCTCCTTTATGGGCTTATAAAGGGGCTTCCCTCGGATGCTTCAAGTCCAGGAGTCATTGCATTCTGGACGCGTAGATCCATCGATGGCACAGCCGATAGCTTTAAGCAGGGGCTTGAAAAGCTCGTGGTCACTTATACTCCAGAGCGTCTTGCTGCAGTGAAAGCTAAGTCACTAGAGCGTCCACGCTGAACCTGTCTCATCTTCATTGCTTATGAAGCGGGTGTCAGATCACCAGATCTTGACCCGCTTTTCAGCGTCAAGCCAGAGTTTATTGCCAGATTTGCAGCTGAAGCTTTCAGCAAAGCCTGTTTGATGCTTCATCTGTTCATTGACTCGTGCATAGCCTGCCGCATGAGGGTCGGTTTTAAGTCGCATCTCTCGGAATTTTGGGCGAACAGTTTCACACCAGAGACGCGCGTATTGAATGTAGAATCCCTTTTTGTTTTCTAAGGAGCCTTTGTTTTCCGGAAATGCAGCGTCCCACGCAAAGGTGAGGCCTGACAGGTCTGCCATGTTCTCTCCAAGAGTCAGTTTTCCGTTGTGACCGATGGCATCAAACTGGGCTACGAGTCGATCACCACGACTCATAAAGTTTTTTACCTCCTCGTCCTTCATCCACTGACGAAGCTTTCCAGTCTTGTCGTAGTGTGAACCTTTATCATCGATTCCATGTCCAATTTCATGGCCCAGTACTACACCTACTGCCCCGAAGTTGATTTCCTCAGGCGCATTCACGTCAAAAAACGGATACTGCAGGATCCCAATTGGCATGACGAATTTGTTGGATGTTGGATTGTAGTAGGCATTCACGGTGAGAGGGCCCATGCCCCAAATATTCGGATTTCGCGGTTTCGTGATCTTTTGCAGACGTTTTTCGCGCTTTTTCGCGTTCAAAGTAAATTTATTTGATAGAGGCCGATCCTCGTGATAGGTGGCAGGTAGGTTAAAGTCCCATTCTTCTTCTGTCATTGGTTTGACCAGTTGGAGTTTCATGGCTTTTACTTTTTCAATGCCTTCTTTTTTGGTCTCAGGACTCATCCAGTCACTTTTTTCCATGCGCGCGACGATGGCGCCACGAATTTTCTCGCCAAGGCGGGTGATCTTTTCCTCGGGAAAGTTAGGGAAAACAATATCTATGAGTTCGACATCTAATTCGCGGCCATACTTGTCCATGACAAATTCAGTGCAGCGCTCCTCGCGAGGCGGACGTGTAACGGGTCCGCCAAGATGTTTGTGCCGAAAATCAAACCATCTTTTGTAAAATTTAGGC
>Ga0214923_10008354_pt1 | contig 11039 bp, 10 predicted proteins | sample LL1510_MetaG_FD_177993 | JGI IMG/M metagenome (GOLD analysis project Ga0214923, IMG submission 177993) | Freshwater microbial communities from Lake Lanier, Atlanta, Georgia, United States - LL-1510 | ecosystem: Environmental > Aquatic > Freshwater > Lake | place: USA: Georgia | collected... | reverse complement strand
TTCATCATTGATATTGAAATCGAATACTTCTCCAATTGTCAAATATGATTGGGCAGTGAAACTTTCAATGCTTAGAAGTAATATTATTAAAGTGATCAGTTTCATGTTTTTCTATATTGAGTCTAACGTTTTGCGGCTTGGCGTAGTGGCGGATTTATAGCACAAAAGCTCAATCGAAGAACTGCACTTGAACCTACCACAAAACTGTCATACGAAGCACTGAACCCGCCATTACGCCAAACCGCTGTTGGCAGCTGGTGTTCTGTCGTCCATCTTTGTAAACCATTGTCATTGTTGGGTTTGAGTGTCATTGTCTGTTTGCTTAATTGTCTGTTTGTGTCGGGTTGTGTGTTGCGTTTTTTATTTTTTTAGAAGGGTTGGCAAATTTTTTAAAAACAATTTTGTCCTGCGTTGGCTTTGCAAGCTCTTTGACAAAGCTTTGGTCTGTGCGTTGGCTTGGGGGGCTTTGGCAATGTGCTTGCAAAATGGGTTGGTTTACATTTTAAATCCCTTCTTTTCTAATTTTTTTAAACTCTTCGCTACATCAATTTTAGCTTCAAAGTCGTTTTCACGTTTTCCGTTTAATATGTCGTGTAGCAAGTCTGTTTCTTCTTGTGTTAATACTTCTTTATCAAGCGATTGATTAAAACTTATCATTTTCCTCATAAGTCCTAAAATGAGTTCGTCTTTTTGTTCATCTTCAAGTTTTGGTTTTTTTAGAGCAACCCACTTACCAGCAAATTCTTCTGTCTTTTGCAATAATTCTTCGTTGTGTTTTGCAACAATGTCAAGGATTTCAACACCTTTTTGGTATTCATCGTCTGCTAATATTCTATTTTGTCTTAGCTTAAAAGCAATATTTGAAACAACTGTTTGCTTTATTGTGTCAAGCAATTCGCTGTCTTTACCCCACTGCAAAATTTCGTTCCAGAGACCTGGAGGAATTGATTTAATTATAGCTTTATTTTCTTCTAATTCTGCTTCAGCAATATCAACTTCTATGTTGCGTCTTGGTGGATTTTTCGGGTCAATTAAATCAGCTTTTATGTCTTTGAGGTTAAAATCCCATTCGTGAGTTTTTACTAAATCCCAACATTCTTCCTTTTTAGCTTTTTCAATGTAGTGTTGTCCGTTGTATGTTTCAAGAATGAATTGATTGACTTGTTTCATTAAGTCAAAAATGAAATCAGAAAGTTCAGGAGAAACATCTTGATTTTTCCAAATTTTAAAAAGGTCAAGTTGATTTCCAGTAATTATGTTCAATAAAGAAAGAGTATATGGAACAACAACTTGTTTCATTTCTCCAATACTATTTGGCTTAATACCATATCGTTTGTCAGCGTTTTTGAAAAGAATACACTTTGCAATTGCATCTTCAAAATATACATTGTTTATCTTCTTTACATTTTCTGGTAAATTATTTCCTATAAATTGAGCGTAGTTTTTCTCGTTTCCTCTAACAACTATATGAGGCCCAATTAGAAGCTTTTTTCCGTCATATACTTCTTGGTATGAGTTGATGTATTTTGCCAATTCAACTTTTGAGAACATTTGTTTTTTGGGATATTTTCTGTCAAATGCAGTTTGAAGTGCTTTAGTTCTGCCTTCTCTACTTCTTAATGTCTTGTATTGTCCTCTTGCACGTTCAAAAAACCAAGATGTTTGAATATTGCTTGCTGCTGTAATAGGTGATAAAATATAACGTGATAATTTTTCAAACGCAACTAAAGCGGGGTTGTTTGCTGAAAAGTCAGCATTATTCACTTTGTTTTGGGTATTTGCATACTTTGATATAAGAGAAACGATATCACTGTATTCTTCTGGATTTTCAATGACTGAAAATTTTACCTGAACAAATATTTTTGAAATATCTGCTCTGTCTTTTTTTGCTGTGTTATAAATTGAAGCTGTTGTTTGACCACCATTTACAATCTGTAAATTTCTGATTTTAGAAATGTAACGCCCTGAATCGTCTAGTTCAATATGGTCAGCAGTTGCTGCTATACCATTATTGTATGCAAAAAACTTTTCGGGCTCATTTCGAATAGTACTTCGGATACCGTAATTTACGCTATTTCGACCACCTACTTGTAAGAATGAACGAACATTTTGTTCCAATAACCTTGCACCATAACGCTCATATAATTTTGCCAAACAAGTTCCTGGTAATATTGCAATGTATGCTTTGAAATTAGGATTTATTTCAGATGCAGGTAAACACGGCACTTCAAATTTCTCACCATCAAAATCATTTAAATCTATTTCAATAGGAACTCTGGATTGTTCGGAAATTTTATAGAGAAAATGAATGTCAATAACTCTATAGAATATATTGTAATTATTGATTTTATCATTTTTCGGAAAATCGCCTTTATACTCTCCGTCAGTTAAAATAATTACATTTACTCGAACAAGGTTTTCTTTGATTTCATCGTAATTTGCCAATGTATTTGCCAATTGAAAAATCTCTGAGGATTCTTCAATTTCGTTTACATATTCTTTGCTAACGCATTTGTTGAAGAAATTGGATATTCTCTTTTGAGCGGTTTCAATTTCTGCTTTTGTTGTAGTGGATATTTGATCAGTTCCCTTGAACACTGTAATGAACAAGTCAAGAGTTTCATAATTGTCTGATATAGCAAAACCATTAATTTGATGTTGGTTTTTTGTTCCTATTGCTTTTTTATCAAAAGCCAAAATCGCATTTTCTGTTTCGCCTGCATCAGCAAGATTATTAAGTGCAATTTGAGTAAATATTTGCTCGGAATTGCCTCCATCATCTTCACTTAACTGAATTGCTCTTATATCTTGATTTAGACTTTGATAATATTTTAAAACCTCTTTTTCCATTTTTATTAAGGTATTACAGTGTCAAATACTTCGGATTCACTGATTGAAAAAGGTGCACATTGTGATAAAATAATTGAATATTTAACATCACCAACTCCTGCTCGTAAATCATTTTCTTCAATTCGCGGAAAATCTTTTTCTACTTTATAGAATTCATCTTGGCGAATGTGGTAGCCTATAGTTTCATATAAATTTCGTTGCAAATCAAAATATCCAACTTCGTATATTTTGCTTTTAAACTTATTTAGTGCAATAATTTCAGCCCTTAAAATATCTATTACTGAATCTACAATATCATTCAGTGTTTCGCCTGAATTTTGTTGCTGTTCCAGCGAAATATGGTACAAAAACAAATCCTCTAGGTTTGTTGTGTCTAATTGCCTTTCACTACTAATTTGAACTTTTTGATGATTGTTGCCGTGCGTAGTTTTAACCTCCACTGCCCAAGAACCACTTTGGAAATCACGAATTTGTTTTTCAGTTCCAGTCCAAGTGCTTATAATAGGAAGGAAATTATTTGTTGAGTGTAAGAACTTTCTCAAAAAATAAAGTTCTCCAAACAATCCTCTTTGTTCCTCTGGTTTTAAACCTTGTAAACCAATTTTACTGAACAATGATTTCCATTTCTCAAAACGATTTAAAACTTCACGAATGATTTTTTTTTCGTTGGTTTCTTCTGAAATACTTGCAATTAAATCTTCACAAAGAACAGCGAAAATATCTTTGTGCTCAAAATTTAGCAGTTTAAAAATCAAAATGTTTTTGTCCACTTCATTTGGTGAAGCAAATAAATCAACTTGAATTTCCTGCAAGTTTGAAAAATTAGAAATGTTTACTTCCGTAGTTTTGCTTATTGCAACATAAACGCACAAAAATTTCTCTGGATGTTGCAAAGCAACATAAACATCAGGTTTTACAGCACCTGAATATCTGCGAAACAACAAACCACTAATGAGTGATTTGTCGTTTGCTAAGTCATCCCATATTTGTTTAATCTTCATCTGTATTGTCGTTTTCTACATCATCATTAATATCAAATCTTGAAAGTAATTGTTCGTGAACTGCAAATTGCACAGTTGGATTTACAACACTTTTCGGGAAACTCACTGCAAAACCAACAATTGGTTCGCTGCCGCTGTAACCTGCTTTTTCAGGATTTAAAAAGTAAAGTATTAATAATGCTGTTGTAGGTATTCTAATCTCATTACGTACTATTTCTCCTTTTGGAAAATCATTCTTGTAATCTTTATTCAGTTCTTTAGTTCGCTCTAAACCTTTTTTATATTCTTCTTCTGTTAAATCAAAAAATTCGTCTTTCGGACTAATGATGTGATTTTTCCTAATATTCAAATTGTGATTATCATTTTTTTCAGGGTCGCTTGTTCTTATAATACAACCAATTTGGGATACACCGTTTGTTGAATTTAAGGTGTAATTAAATTCAGCGTCTTTTTTAAAGCGAATTGCAATGTTCCAATTTATTAGTTCACCACTTCTATTGGAAATATCAATAAAGCTTAGAAGATTTAAAGGGTCGACTTTTTTTAAACTTTCGGACACCTTGAAATTTTGAAAGAAAGGTTTTACCAAGTCTGCTGAAATATTTTTCCAAAGAATGTGATTGTCTTTTGTTGAAAAACTTGAAGGCAATGAATTGATTAAACTTTTTGTTGTTTCTAAGTTTGATTGAACAATTTTCGGTGTTTTCTGTAACTGATATGATTCAACTAATCGACCAGCCCAAGATATGTCAACGTTTACAGCTCTACGAATTTTGTTTGAAGCCGAAATTTGTAAAACGCCTGGGTGGGTACGTACACGTAAAGCATATTGTTCTGGAGTACTACCAGCAACATCAGACATATATTCAAACTCGCTTCTTAATTCTTCACTTGCAAGTGTAATATGGCAAAACCACTCATTTAATTCTCTACTTGTAAACAAACGGCACAAATCAACATACCCTGGACGATAGCCAAACCAACGTCCCATTTGCATTAACGTATCGTACATTCTGGAAGCACGTAAATAATAACTTACGGACAAACCTTCCAAAGTTAAACCTCTTGAGAGTTTATCGCCACCAACTGCAATTACAGAAAGGCCATCTTTATGGTCAAAATAATTTAACGCATCGCCTGAACCACCATTGATTTCTCGAACTTCAATTTTTGCAGTAGCACTATGTAAATGTGGAAGTACATCTTCCCAGGTGTGAACACTCACTTGCGAATCAACATTTGGCATTGTATCAAGTATGATTTGCGAAACTGTTTTGTAACTTTTATATCGTTCTGTTATTGTTTCGCCTGCGTGTGAAATGTTGTATTCGTGGTCTTCTTCAAAAGTTTTTTTAAGTTCATTAAGCACCGATGAACTATTAAATTCAATACCTAAACGATAACTATTGAAAGTATTCTCAACTAATCCTTTGATTTGCTTTTGCCAGCGTGTATAACGGCTAACGTGAATAAGCATTGAGTTGTGAACTTTGTCTTGACCTCTCAATTTTCTAATCGCACAAGTCAAAATGAAGCACTTTATTGCTGTTTTTAGAGATGCTGGCAGTTCTGTAGGGAATTGGTCGTCCTTTTTATGGCCATTTGGAATAGAATCTCTATAATCATCTACACGGTTTACAATCGGTAATACAGAATCGTTTTCATCATCATCATCTAAAACTTCAATTCCAAAAACTTTTTCAGGTCCGATATAGTTGCTCGGTGCAGGAATGTTGATGATAAAATCCCTTGGAAATAAATCATCCTCTTTTATCGGAATAAATATGTTTGCAAATGGTGTTGCTGTGTAACCAACATAGCCGCTTCTTTCACACAAATTCAGTATGTTTTTTATATGCTGATTAATTCTTGTCGCTGTATCTTCATCTTTGTTTGTGTTGATAGAGGCATTATCTGCTTCATCATCAATTAGCAACAATGATTTGCTTCTTATTTTCTTAGTGCCGTCTGGCAATGTTTCTGCTTTTGCACTCAACCAAGTATGTAAACGCTCTAAAACTTTTGAATTTTTCTTCACGACTGCAATAATTGGCTCTGCTGTATTGAAACTAAAACCGCCCATTGAATCTGCTGCTTTTGTAGCAAAATCCCCATTGTCAAGACTTGAAGTAAGTGAATGTGCAACTCCTATTTGATTTATTTTTCCAACTCCAATTACAACTCCGTTTTCGTTGTATGCTCTCTGATGTTGAGTATCAAACCCTAAAAATCCTTCGTCTAAGCGGAGTTGCGTTTGACTTCTCAAGTTGTTGTGAATACCAGCTAAAACAATAATCAATTTATAACCAGCGTCAGCTGCTTTACAAATTAAACCAGTGTAGTTTGATGTTTTACCTGATTGAACTTGTCCAACAACTAAACCTTTTTTGCCAACGATGATTTTTTCAGTTGGATTGAAAAGTCCGTCAAGTGTTCGGTCTGTCAGTTTATCAATTTGATTTAAGACAGTGTCAGAATAGTTTTTTTCAATTTGTAAATAATCTCTGTATCTGTTCCAAAAACTCCAAGTGATATTTGCTTTTGCGTTGCCAATCCAAGGAGTTCTTCTTTCTTCATCTTCAATAATTCGGAAATCGTCCATTCGAATATTGTACAAAGATTCAACTTCACGAATCAAATAATTTCGGTCAAGTTCTTTGTATATAGGCATCATTAAAGCAAAATCAACTGCTTGTTCAATTTCTTGCTTTGTAACTGAACTTGTTATTGGCAATAATGTTCGGATAGTTTTAATTACTTGTTGTATCATAATTGTTAGTTGAGAAATTCAAGGAAGTGAACAAAATTGTTGAAAGGTTCTATATTCGAAATAATTGATTTTGCTTCTTCATCTGTTTTCCCTTGCGTCAGCAAACTAGAATACATTGCTTGCATAGTTGTTCTGATTATTTCGTGGTTTGTATCTTCAAAGGGAGTTCCTTGCAATTCTGGCTGTTCACTTTCCTTTATGTAAATAGATTTTGATGGTATTGTTTCTTCAATAAAACGTAAAAGCATTTCAATAGCTTTGTCAGAATCTTTTTTGGCTTGTTCTTTTATTTTCGTCAAAATAGGATTTTCGCGATTGATTTTGTAAAACCATTTATCTCCACGCTTGTGGTCAACCCAAAGTGGAACAAATTTTTGTCCAGCAATTTGTTTAACACTTTTCCCCTTATGACGATAAACTTCAACTGCTTGTTGTCGTACTTTTAATGCGTATGCTTTAATTTGCTCACGAAAAACTAAAGGCGGACGTGCAATAGATTTTTTTATATCTATTTGCCAAGATTCATCAAGTGTATTGGGCAATTCAATTTGTATTCTTGCTAATTTATAATGTTCTTCTTTCCTAAAAAGTCCAAGCCAATCACCAGCCAAAAGCAAACGCTCATTCCTGTAAATGTAAAAACCTTGTTGCTCGTTCCAGCCTTTTACTCCTTCTGCATTTTTATAGGTTTCTTCTGAAATCTTCGACTTATGGGGTAATACAAACCCCTCAATTTTTACCTTTCCATTTTGAATTTTTTCAGGTGGAAATTCTTGTGTAGCTTTTTCATTAGTAAGAAAAGGATTCCAAGCTTTAACTTTTTTATCTTGAAAAAAAATATTGATTTTACCTTGCTCAATGAATTTGTGAAATACCATTGCTAGATGCTTTTTCACTTGTTCCATTGTTTGATTAAACTTGAATTCGGCTTTGCTGTCGTCTTGGTTAAAATCTTTAACAACTCTGTCAATATCATTCCACAAAACGATTGTACCAGTTGTCAATTTTGAAATTTCAGTTTCTAAATTTTTATCAGGTAAATATTTTATTAAATCCCAATTCCCTGTTTTATATACGAAATCTAAATCCCAAGTCCAAAAAACAGAATTGTAATCTGCCTTTTTGCTAATAACAGTTAGTCTTCTAGCTTGTGAAAATGAGGCGGTTTTTAAACCTAAGCCAAAACGCCCTAAATCTTTTTGGTTACGTTCTTGAAGCGGATTTTTGCTTCCTGGTCGCATTGCTTGTATTAACTCTGCATCATTCATTCCTAATCCGTCATCCTTAATAGAAAGCCAAGTTTTAGAACCTTTCCATTCAAAATTTATCCAGATGTTCTTTGCATTTGCTGAAATAGAGTTATCAATAATGTCTGCAATAGCTGTTTCTATGTTGTAACCTATAGCACGAAAAGTCTCAATCATTGATGAGGCTTCTGGAATCGCAGATGTGGTTTGGTATTTTGAGTAATCAATATTGCTCATATCATTTTCCTAATTTTTTCTGCAATCTTTTGAGCCATCAATGGAGGAACAGCATTGCCTATTTGTTTAAAGGCGGCTGTCCTACTTCCTTCAAAGAAATAATCATCAGGGAAAGATTGTATTCTTGCAGCTTCTCTTACACTTATTGAACGATTTTGCTTTTTATCTGGATGGATGTAATAATGACCGTCCATTGCAATATGAGCAACAACAGTATGTGAAACACCTTTGCCATTTACAACCTGAAAACGATTAACAAATGAATCAGTATTTGAATGTTTAATGAGTCGTTTTGGCAATTCTGCATAATTCAATCTTTTGCCATTGTTCCATTGTTCAATAGCAATTTGATAGATTTCTAAATCGTTATCATTATTAGGTCTTACAATATGTTGGGTTACAAAGTCTAAACCGTTTCTAATATTCGTTTGCTTTAAATATTCGGTTGTCGGTTTTGCATATTCAACTGCGTTCAAAGTTCCTTGTCCATTTTTTAATGGCTTTAAATCAGAGAACAAATCTTTTAAAATTTGAAAGTTGTGTTCTGTTGTTTCGAATTCAGGATACTGTAAGTTTAACTCTTTCTTCCATCCAATGATGATTACTCTTTTTCTGTCTTGCAATACGCCAAAATCCTTTGCATTCAAATGGTTTTTTGGAGGAATAGCAACCTCATAACCAGCATTTCTAACAGCCTTGAAAATTTTACTTAAATACTCTCCATTTTTTGCAGATAAAATGCCCGGTACATTCTCAAATACAAACATCTTTGGTTTGTATTTTTCTAGAAACTTTACGTAATGCTTGTATAAATGATTACGAGGGTCGCTTTCCATATCTTTTCTAGCACGACCAACAATCGAATATGCCTGACAAGGTGGACCACCAATAATTAAATCAACTTTATTTCCATTCAATTCTTTGTCAATTGTCTTGAAAATTTCGGGCAATGTGTTTTCTGAAATTTCTTTGTTTATGACTGAATTGATTAGATGTTCGGGTACATTTTTCCAAAGCTCTTCTTTGCTTTTATTCTCTGATTTTAGATAATCATAATAGATTCTGCTTTTCTTATTTTCTTTCAACCAGTGGTAAGCTGTTCTTGTTCTAATAGTATCACAAGCATCTTTATTCATTTCTACGTGAGCAATAGGTTTAAATCCTGCACGTATAAAACCTTCAGAAAGTCCTCCAGCTCCAGCGAATAAATCTATGTAGTTTAATTCCTTCATATTTGAGTTACAGATTTATTGTTTTTAGTTTCTTTCAATTGAAATTCAAAATCCAAAAACCAAGAAAATTTTGATAAGTAGTCAATACTTAAATTGAATTTGCCATTTTCTATTTTTGAAATTGTTGAACGATTTACATTCATTATTTCCGCAAGTTCATCTTGGCTATAGCCTTTTTTTTCACGAATATTTTTAATTGCATCACCAATTTTAATACGGTAATCTCGAATGAATTTTTCTCTGTTTTCTAATTCCATTTCCATAAAACGGTTTTTAATTCACAAAAAGAGTTCCTGTATGTTCTTTGCCGCTTTCGTCTACAATTGTCAGCCACACATTTGTTTCAACTCCTTTTACACCTTTAGTTAGGTCAAGCATAATTTTTTGTTCACTAACTTTTACAACCTTTCCAGTCGCTTGTGAATAGTCCGCTTTGTTTATTGTAACTTGGTGTCCTACGAGGTCAGCTGTGTCAACTTCAACAACTTCTAGGTCGTCAAGCAAAACGGTATTAATGGGAGGGAAGGAAAGACCTATGTTCAAAGCTTTGATGTCAGCTCTTGGTCTTTCATCGTCTTCTTTGATTTCTAAAACAACATAAAGTTGGTCTGGATTTTCGTCTGGTAGCGGTGTATGAAACTTTGCTACTTGTCCGTTTTTGTTAGGTCTCATTTTTATTGTTGCAGAGTTTATAGCGTTGCCCCCGCTGTTAAATTATTTAATGTGTCAAATGTAGTATTTATCGAAATAAAAGGTGCAATATATTGAACATTTCTTTTCAACATTTTATTGTCAAGTTTCATAATGTGTTTATCAGCGTGAGCAAAAAAGTGGCTCTTTTGGCTTTGCGAAGGGTCTGCATTGTGCGATGGGGCAAAACCAAATGTGCCACTTGCGGGCTGGCTTAAAATTGTTTTTAAAAAATGCGGGTGGGAGAAAAATAAAAAACATAAGGTCGGCAATGAGTGTAGGCTTACTCCTTGTCCGCTTGGAATATGGTCTGTATGTTGGTCACCTGTCAAAATGGTTTACTTTTTTCTAGTTTTTAGTCGTCTGTTCGTTGTTGTCGGGTCGTCCTTTACACTTGCTGCCAACGTTTTGCGTGTAGGCGATGTCCCGAGAGGAACGATTCGGGATTGCGCTTACACGCTGTTATAAGTAGATTAACTCTTTGGAGGTCTGCCTCTTTTTCCATTTAACAATGGATAAGCTAGTTTTTCTTTTTTTAGGTAATCATATATTTTGTCTTCAAAACTTTTTGGTTGTTTTAAATAGCAATAATAAACAGTGAAGGATTCAAAGTCATTATCCTTCATTGTGCTATTCCATTTAATAGCTCTTCTTATAGAGTTACTTCCCACCACATTATTTATTCTGCCTTGTAGCTTTTGGTCACCTTCTTTACCGTTTGATGTTAATCCACCAGCTATTCCAAAATATATTAGCTCATAAAATTCATTATTAATTTCAAAAACTAAATGATCCTGAACATTTCTGTTTTCATTTCGATTTGTGAAAACGAAATAAATACCATCAACATCCTTGACATTTTGTGAACTTATTTTTAACTCCTTGACAGCAATATTTTCAGGACATTTATTGAATTTAAAGTTTTGATAATTGTTTGTTTCGATTAGATTTTTTATGTCTGTTTTCATTTAAGATAATTTACTTATAACGGTTTGGCGCTTGGCGCAGTGGC
>Ga0214923_10008353_pt1 | contig 11040 bp, 10 predicted proteins | sample LL1510_MetaG_FD_177993 | JGI IMG/M metagenome (GOLD analysis project Ga0214923, IMG submission 177993) | Freshwater microbial communities from Lake Lanier, Atlanta, Georgia, United States - LL-1510 | ecosystem: Environmental > Aquatic > Freshwater > Lake | place: USA: Georgia | collected... | reverse complement strand
ATTCGTTCATTCTCGGCAGATCCTGACGATTCATTATCTATAATTATTAAGTTCAGATCGAGTTGCTTAGCGATTCCATCGAGAATGTAGCGATCGGTTGGAAAGTTTGCTGCATCAGTGATGATGGTTTTTCTGCCAGGGCGAGCGTTAATGGCCGCTAGCGCCAATTGATAGAAGTTAACAGAAGTCGTATCGCACGCTAAAACTTGGCCCGCTGCTGCGCCTAATGTTGCTCGGCCGATTAAGTCGCCAGTTGGCTGTGCTTCATCAACCCAGTGCCCCCAACCAGTTACAACTTCTGGTCCCCACTCATCTTTCATAAATGAGTTAACCGCTTCAATGGTTGAAAGTGGTAAACGGCCTAGCGAATTACCATCTAAATAGCAGATGTTGGGATCGCTAATCACAAATTGCGAGCGGAATCTTGCGAGCGGATCGCTCGCATCGAGATCTAGCGCAAATTGGCGGTCAGTGGCTTTCATAGTTGAAAGGTACGCTCTCCTATCGTGGCGCGCAATCTTGTCAATATCGAAGAGGTCTCAAAGGCCTTTGATATTAGAGCGCTGCTTGAAAACGTTTCGCTAGGTGTTTCCGAAGGTGAGCGAATTGGAATAGTTGGGCGTAATGGCTCAGGCAAAAGTACTTTAATGAAAGTTATTGCAGCAATTGAACAGCCAGATAAAGGTCGAGTTACCAAAGCAAATACCGTAAAAATTGGTTTGCTATCGCAAGTTGATATAGCAGATCCGAGCTCCACTGTTGGTGACGTTGTTCTCGGCTATATGGCAAAACATGAATGGGCAAGTGACTCAAAAGTTCGCGAAGTCTTTACCGGTTTATTTGGTGGCTTTGATGATCACTTATTTGAAAGAAAGTTTGGAACTTTATCTGGTGGGGAAAAGCGCAGAGTCGGTTTGGCAAAGTTATTGATTGATGATCTTGACTTAATTTTGCTGGATGAACCCACCAACCATCTAGATGTAGAAGGTGTTGCTTGGCTGGCGAGCCATTTAAATCAACGCAAGAACTTAGCTGTTTTGGTAATTACGCACGATCGCTGGTTCCTTGATGCCGTGACTGACCGAACCTGGGAAGTTGTTGCTGGAAAAGTTGAAGAGTACGACGGCGGATACTCGGCATTCGTTCTCGCTAAAGCAGAGCGCGCTCGCCAGGCCAGCGCAATGGATGCACGTCGCAATAACTTGATCCGCAAAGAATTGGCGTGGCTTCGTCGTGGTGCACCCGCTAGAACCACAAAACCAAAATTTAGAGTCGATGCGGCAAACGTTTTGATCGCCGGAGAACCGGCCCCGCGTGATCAAGGAGAACTATTGCGTTTTGCTCGTAATCGCTTAGGCAACACCGTTTATGAAGTCCATCATGCGCAGATACGCGCCGGTGAAAAAGAGTTGATCGATGATCTTTATTGGAACGTAGGCCCGGGCGATCGCATCGGAATCGTTGGTATCAATGGCGCCGGAAAGACGACGTTAATGCGCACCTTAGCTGGGCAAATTCAACCTTTCTCCGGAAAACTCGTTACGGGTGTAACCGTTAAAGCGGCTTTTCTCACTCAGCACTTGGACGAATTAAATCCGACGTGGCGCGTTCTTGAAGCAGTTGAAAAAGTCGCGGTCCATATTGAACTCGGAAATGGCAAAACGCTTTCGGCATCACAACTTTGTGAGAGATTAGGTTTTGATAAGGATTCGCAATGGACCCCGGTCGGTGATCTATCAGGCGGTGAAAAACGTAGACTGCAACTAACTCGCCTGTTAATGGATTCGCCAAATGTACTCTTACTCGACGAACCAACCAATGATTTTGATATCGAAACACTTACCGAACTTGAGGACCTACTAGATAGTTTTGGTGGAACGCTGATTGTTATTTCTCACGATAGATATTTCTTGGAAAGAGTTTGTGATAGTTTCTTTGGCCTACTCGGTGATAGGGCACTTCGTGATTTACCACGTGGCGTTGACCAATACTTAGAGCAACGCCTGGAATCCTTAAACCAGCCGGTTGAAGTGGCTAAAGATAAAGGCGTTTCATCGGCAGCCGAACAACGCCAATTGAAAAAGGATTTGATCCGAGTAGAGCGACAAATTCAAAAAGCGAAAGAGAAGATCTCGGAGTTGTTGATAGAGCAAGATAAAGCGGCATTTAATCCAGAAAAGCTCCTTGAAATCACCGCCGCACTTGAAACCCAACTAGTTGAGTTAAATACCCGGGAAGAAGAGTGGCTAGAAATTACGGTTCAACTAGATTCCTGAGTTAAAATAACTTTATGAACCGCGTATCTCATGCTATCGAAGCAATTCTCTTCCGAAGCCGCTTTCTCTTGGCTCCGCTATATCTGGGCCTAGTCGGCGCTCTAATACTTCTTGCCTATCGATTTGTAATTGAATTCTGGCATCTTGCGGAAAAGACAACTGAAATGAGCGCGAGCGAATTCACGCTTGCCTTGCTCGCTTTGTTAGACCTGACCTTGCTTGCAAATTTGATTTTGATGGTGATATTCGCGGGTTACGAAAATTTTGTTTCGCGAATTGATATTGCAACTTCATCTGCAGATCGTCCACACTGGATGGGAACAATTGACTTCAGCGGATTAAAGATTAAATTAATTGGTTCACTAGTAGCAATCTCTGTGATCGAACTTCTCAAGGATTTCATTGGCTTATCTGGCGCAGCTGAAGTAGGTCAAGGAACTATCTGGCGAATTGCAATCCACCTTACCTTCGTGGTTTCAGGGGTGCTATTTGCTCTTATGGACTGGATCGCAGATAAGCGTGAATTCCACGGCACTCATCCATAGTGACAAAAAATAATTCAAAGTTAGATTTTTTAGCCGCAATATCCGGCTTGATGATTGCCTTTCAGGCGCGCGCAAACGGTGAACTTTCACACCGCATCGGAAATCCGGTTGAAGCGGCGTTAGTCTCTTTTGGATCTGGTTTGATAATCATTTCGCTGATCTCGATCTTTAGCCCCGCAATTAAATCGGGGATGCGGAATTTAAAAAGCGCTGTCACTAAGAAAGAAATTCCGATTTGGACTCTCTTTGCTGGAATGCTTGGTGGGAGTTTTGTCGCAGTTCAAACTCAAATCGTGCCAATTATTGGAGTTGCGATTTATTCAGTTGCATCTATCGCGGGTCAGACCGCAGCCTCATTAATTGTTGACCGGATTGGCTTAACTGGCGGTGGAAAGAAGCACATTACGGTTAGAAGAGTAGCCGCAGCAGGAGTTACAGTCCTTGCAGTTTTAATATCGGTTCTAGATCGAATAGATGCGAAAAACCTCTCAATTTTGGCGGTAATTTTCGGTTGTTTCGCCGGAGCAATAGTTGGCGTACAACGGGCGCTTAACGGACAAATTAATGAAAGTACTCATCAAAGTTTTGCGACTTCTTGGCTCAATTTCATCATGGGGACAACATTCTTAGTTATCTTTCTAACCATCGGAGTTCTAATTAATCGCGCCGAGGTTGTATCTCTACCAGCCGGACCTTGGTGGATGTACACCGGCGGCACCATTGGCGTTATTTACATTGCATTTACATCAACAATTGTTCAACATCTAGGCGTTCTGACATTCACGTTAATTAGCGTTGGGGGACAACTTCTTGGTTCGCTACTTATTGATCTCTACTCACCTACCCAGGGAGTACAAGTAAGCGCTTACTTAGTAACTGGAATTATTATGACTTATCTTGGGGTGGTTGTTGGCGGCGTAGGTAATTTACCGAAGCCGAAATTAACGAAGCGCAGATAAAGAACGTTGCAATCGCATAAGAAGAGCTTTTAACCCAAGGCAAAGTTGCGGCGTAGAAACCCGCCAAGGTAATTCCAACTCCCCACAGAAACGCTCCAAGTACGTTCGCCGACAAAAAGCGGTAGTAATTCATCATCGCAGCGCCAGCAATGGGTGGAACAAAGGTGCGAATCCAAGGAAAGAAGCGAGCAGCGACTACCGCCCACCAGCCAGTTTTGTCATAAAACTCCTCTGCATTAGCAATCATCTTCTTCATGCGTGGCGTTTCGCGTTTTTCTAAATACGGGCGACCGATCACACGGCCAATTACAAATCCAACCTGATCTCCAAAAAATGCCGCCAGAAAAATGGCGGCTACTAAAATGACAATATTTACATTTCCGTGTGATGCGGCAACTAAACCTGCGCTAAATAAGATTGAATCACCAGGTAGAAAGAAGCCGAATAGAAGCCCTGTCTCAATGAAGACAATCGCTGCCACAACAAGATAGAAGATAAATGGCGCAAGCGATGAAAGCTGAGCGTCGAAAGATGCAGCTAACTCCATTTATATGCTCTTTTTGACTGCTGCCGCGACCTTTGCGACGACCTGAGAATCGAAGACGCTTGGAACGATAAATGAGGCATTTAGTTGAGATGACGATACACATGAAGCTATTGCTTCAGCTGCCGCAATCAGAAGTTCGTCGGTAATTTTGTTAGCATGCGCGTCTAACAAACCGCGGAAAATACCTGGAAAGGCCAGCACGTTATTAATTTGGTTTGGCTGATCGCTGCGACCTGTTGCAACAACAGCCGCGTACTTACGAGCTATTACGGGATCGATTTCAGGATCTGGATTGGCAAGCGCAAAAACGATTGAGCCCTTAGCCATTGCAGCAACATCTGCTTCGGTTAATACATTTGGCGCGCTAACGCCGATAAATACATCAGCGCCTTTCATGGCATCAGATATTTTTCCAGTAAAGCCAGGGGTCACACAGCCATCTTTATCGAATGCAATTATATTTTTTGCTCCGCTCTTGGTTAATAAGCGAGCGATGGCCGTTCCTGCAGCACCTGCACCGCTCATTACTATCGTTATTGAATTTAGAGTCTTACCGACTAATTTAAGTGAGTTAGTTAGCGCCGCCAGAACAACGATGGCAGTTCCGTGTTGATCATCATGGAAAACTGGAATGTCTAAGAGTTCACGCAATCGTTCTTCGATTTCAAAACAACGTGGCGCAGAGATATCTTCGAGATTGATACCGCCATAAATAGGTGCGATTAATTGCACTGTTCGAACGATCTCATCGACATCCTGAGTATCTAGACACACCGGCCATGCATCAACATCGGCAAAGCGCTTAAAGAGAGCAGCCTTTCCTTCCATAACAGGAAGCGCAGCTGCTGGCCCAATGTTTCCGAGTCCTAAAACAGCGGATCCATCAGTAACAACGGCGACGGTGTTGCGCTTCATTGTTAAGCGACGAACGTCTGCTGGATCATCAACGATTGCCTGACAAATACGCGCTACGCCAGGGGTATATGCGCGAGATAGATCATCGCGGGTCTTTAGTGGAACTTTTGATTGAACCTCTAATTTGCCACCTAGGTGTAATAAGAATGTACGGTCGCTTACCTTGCGAACGGTCAACCCATTGTGAGCGGTTAGCGCGTCATTTATTTCTTGCGCATGATCAGCATCGATGGTGTCGCAGGTAACGTCGATTACTACTTTTTCCAAAAGTGATTCAACAACGTCGAGCGCTGTAATAGTTGCACCAGCACCACTAATGGTTGCAGTAATTAACGCAACAGGCTGAAGTTCAGGAGCGCCTTCGACACGGATTGTGATTCCGTATCCAGGAGAAGTTGATGCCATTTACACGACGCCGTAGAGACGATCGCCGGCATCGCCAAGACCAGGAACGATGTAACCGTGCTCGTTAAGTTTTTCATCAAGTGCACCAGTCACCAAAGTAATTGGAACTCCCGAATTAACGAAGGAATTATCTAGAAACTTGATTCCTTCAGGCGCAGATAAAATACAGATTGCAGTAATGTCATCAGCGCCGCGTTCGATCAAAAAGTTAATTGCCGCTACTAGAGTTCCGCCAGTAGCTAACATCGGATCAAGCACAAAACACTGACGTCCTGCTAAATTTTCAGGAAGTCGATTTGCATATGTGCTGGCTTGCAATGTCTTTTCATCACGAACCATTCCGAGAAAACCGACTTCTGCAGTTGGAATTAAGCGAGTCATTCCCTCTAACATTCCAAGGCCAGCGCGCAAGATGGGCACTACAACTGGACGTGGATCAGAGAGTTTGGCACCAGTAGTTTGTGTAACCGGAGTTTTGATTGAAACGCTTTCGGTTCGCACTTCGCGTGTTGCCTCATAGGCGAGCAAGGTCACCAGCTCTTCAACCAAGCGACGAAAGGTTGGAGAATCCGTACTTTCATCGCGTAGAACGGTTAATTTATGGGTAATAAGCGGATGGTTTGCGACGTGAACTTTCATAGCACCTACCTTACAGGGGTTTTCATCTCGCCCAATGAGTGCCAATATGTCCGATGTGAGCGATGTAATTTCCAACACCAACGAGGTTGATATCGCCGTTGCCGCTTGGCACGAGGATGGCCGGTGGAATTTAGCGCTACTGCCTGATGCACATGACCTACCGCACATAATTGATCGCCTTAAATCTCAGCAAACTAATGGCGGAGCGATTGCACTTTTAGCGATCGATGAAGAGTTCTTCATGCTTATTCGAGTTCTAGGTTCTCACATAAGCATGTTTCTTAGCGATGTTACTTGCGCACTGGATTACGAAGTTGCTGCTGAGTTTCTAGAATTATGTGATTTAGATCCACCTGACGAAGATGAAGAGCCGCTACCAGTTGGTCATTTAGAAATTCTGGCCGATCTAGGAGTTAATTCTATGGAGCTAGCAGCGCTTTGTGATGATGCAGAACTTTTTCCAGATGAACAACTAGAAGCGATAGCAGGTCGTTTAGGATTTGCAGATCAATTTGCTGAATTATTGGAGTTATAAGTATTTCTACTCAAACACCCGAATCGCTGATGCACGAAGCGATTACGATTGCACATAAAGCTACCAAGACCGGCGATGTACCGGTCGGTGCTCTAGTAATAAATAAAGATGGTGTTGTAATTGGCACTGGTTCTAACGAACGCGAAGCAAGCAACGATCCAACCGCTCACGCTGAAATTGTTGCAATTAGAAAAGCAGCTGATCGATTACAAAACTCACGACTAGATGGTTGCACTTTGGTTGTTACCTTAGAACCGTGCCCAATGTGTGCTGGTGCAATCGCGCAATCGCGAATTTCACGCCTAATCTTTGGCGCTTGGGACGCTAAAGGTGGTGCCGTGGGCTCAGTCTGGGATGTTATCCGTGATCCAAGATCACTTTACAAACTCGATGTGATGGCAGGTGTATGCGAAACAGAGTGTGCAGATTTACTTCGTGAGTTCTTTGAAGGACAGCGTTAAGCGAGAAGTTCGTAGGAAGGGTTCAAGATAGTTAGAACGCCTTCTTCTTCTCCAACCATGCCTTCAGCGCGAATTTGTGAACCCACTTCTAGGCCAGCGATTTCACGACGCCCCAAGAAGTGAAGTGTCACGCCACCTGTTTGATCCCAAACTTCTACTTGTAGAAGCGGTGCAGATCCGCGGGGCGCATTCTTAATTGCGGTTACCCGACCTTGAACATGAGCGCGCTGGCGCCATTGAATTTCTCCAATCGGAGTTAAATTTTCAGCGTAGTGGCTCATGGGTTCAATCTTTTTAGTTACTTCTTGAATCGGTTTAAATTCTGCAACTGGTGCAACCATGGGTTTAGCGTCGCGGCTTGCGTGAACATTTAAATTTGCAGTCGATGTGATGCGATCTACGTCGAAAGGCACAATTGTTGCAACAACTCGCTGTAATTGTGAGATCGGTGCGGCAATTTCTTCGGCAGTTTGATCGTGTAGAAGACGGCCAAGGAAACCTTTGTAAGCGCGACGTGGAAGAAGTAAAGTTAATTCGACATCGCTCTTTTCAGTCATTCTAATTGCATAATCCAAGGCAGCGTTGGCAAGCCGGCGATCTGGGCAATCGATAAGTTCAAGCGTCACATCATCTAGTGCGTCAGAATTAGCCCAAGCGTTTTTAATTTCTTCCGCTCGACGATCATCTATAACAAAGTGAACCGCGCTCAGATTGCGTGGTTTGAGGCTTCGCGCATAACGAATTGCACCAATAGTTGCAAGGTCAACGTTATCCACCAAAACGGTAACGTTGTGGCGAGCAATTGTTGTGGCACGTTCTTGTTCTTGACGAACTACGAGAGCCTCTTGTTCTCGTGTGTACTGACGACGCAAACGTAAAAATGTCATAACTAGAATTGGCGCTGTTACTAGCACCATCCAAGCGCCTTCTGTAAATTTAACGACAGAGAAAATGATGACGATTGCAAGGGAAACCGAACCCGCCATTGAATTGATTACGACCTTTACTCGCCAACCTTTTGGCTTGGTACGAAGGGAATGCTTTGTCATTCCAAAACCAGCCAAGGTAAATCCGGTAAAAACTCCAAGGGCATAGAAGGCGACTAGGTGTTCAACAGAGCCCGCGGTAATCACAACTAGCAATAAGCCGCCACCCGTAAGGAGCAAAATTCCATTTGAAAAAGTTAATCTGTGACCACGTTTGGTCAGTTGGCGCGGTAGATATCCATCACTTGCCACAAAGTTACAGAGCAATGGAAACGCGCTGTAAGTAGTGTTTGCACCTGCAAAGAGAATTAGCATCGTTGCAAGTTGGACCAAGATGAACATCACGCTGCCAAAGGTGCTGTCTCCGACAGCCGTTTTTGCAACTTGTGAAATAACCGTTGGTGCACCGGATTGGTACGGCATTGCATGTATTTGGTGTGCAAAGTAAGAGACACCAAGAACCAATGTTCCAAGTAGGCAGCTCATAACTACCAAGGTGCGCTTGGCATTTACATGTTCAGGAGTTTTAAAGAGCGCAACACCATCTGAAATAGCTTCTAGGCCAGTAAGCGATGAACCACCGTTAGCGAAGGCGCGTAGCAAAATAAATATTGCAGCTCCAGTGAGTAGGCCCTGTTCTTTACCAATCTCAACTGCACCTGGTAAATCAGTGGCAAGAACAGGAAGAGTTCCTTGAGACAAGCGCCAGAGGCCCATGCCAAAAACGATAAACATGCAACCAACGAAGAAGTAAGTTGGAAATGCAAATGCTTTTCCGGCTTCCTTAACTCCTCGCAGGTTTCCGTAGGTGAGAACTGCAATCACCAAAAAGATCATTGGCATCTTCCAAGAACTAAGCGATGGGAAAGTCGAGATAATCGCGGCAACGCCAGCTGCAGATTGAATAGCAACGGTAACAATGTAATCAAGCATCAAAGCAACCGCGGCGATTTGCGCAACAACCGGACCAAAGTTATCGCGCGAGACAATGTAGGCACCGCCGGTTTTTGTGTAAACATCAATCACATTTCGATATTAGAGTGTGATTAAAACTAAAATTGCCAGAACAACTGCGGTCATTGGCATCAAGATTGCAAACGCTGCTAATCCAAATGCTGGCAAGAGTGCGATCAGAATCTGTTCGCTGCCATACGCCGAAGATGAAATGCAGTCTGAGGAAAGAATTCCGAGCGCATAACGTTTGGATAAGCGTTGATGGCTAAGTGAGTGACGATTTAAAGCACCGCCCAGAAGGGCGCGCTTAACTTTGTAGCTAAGCGGATCACTCAGATGTGCGTGATCCTTCATCGCAACAGGCTGGGGCGCACCATCTGTCCAAGACTTTGGCACTTTCAACTCCTTGCGATTAGCGCGGCTAGCGCATCCAAATACCTTTTCAGTATGCTCATCTTATGCGCACTCAGTTATATATAGATGGTCAATGGGTAGATGGAAACGGTACTTTGGATGTAACCGATCCGAGTGATGGCACGGTAATCGCTAAAGTCGCAACCGCCGGCGACGCCGAAATAGAATCCGCCCTAGCCGCCGCTGATCGCGCCGCACCTGCCTGGGCCAAGACCGCACCGCGAGTTCGCGCTGAAATGTTACGCAAAGCCTTCGAGTTAATGATTCAAGAGGCGGACTATCTTGCCGAGCTAATCTCCAAAGAAAATGGAAAGGCAATCACGGACGCCAAAGGCGAAGTCGCTTACGCCGCAGAATTTTTTCGTTGGTTCTCTGAAGAAGCGGTTCGTATCGCCGGAGATTTTCGTATGGCGCCAAGTGGAGATAAGCGAATTCTAGTAACGCACCAACCTGTCGGACTCTCACTTTTAATTACGCCTTGGAATTTCCCAGCGGGAATGGCGACTCGAAAAATTGGTCCAGCAATTGCCGCAGGCTGCACCATGATTTTAAAACCAGCAGGTGAAACACCTCTTACTGCGCTGGCAATCGTTGACATTCTTGATCGCGCTGGAGTTCCTAAGGGCGTAGTCAATTTAATTCTGCCAACGCCTACTGGTCCGGCAATCGCCAAGATGTTGCATGATAAGCGAGTAAAGAATTTATCTTTCACAGGCTCGACTGAAGTCGGCCGTATTATTTTGAAAGAGGCTGCAGATAATGTAATTCGCTGCTCCATGGAACTCGGTGGTAACGCACCATTTGTTGTCATGGATGATGCAAACATTGATGAAGCCGTTAAAGGTTTGATGTTGGCGAAGATGCGCAATGGCGGCGCAGCCTGCACCGCGGCAAATCGCATTTATGTACAACGTCCGGTTGCAAAAGAATTCACCGAAAAGTTTTCCGCTGCCATGGGTGCATTTGTCATGGGACGTGGGCGCGATGCCGGTGTGCAACTTGGTGCCAGCGTTTCAGTTAAAGAACGCAACAAAATTGCTGAACTTGTAGATAGCTCAATCAAATCTGGTGCAAAAGTATTAACTGGTGGCAAGACCCCAGATGGACCAGGCGCTTTCTATCCGGCAACCGTTCTTGAAGTAGATAAGCAGGCTGAAATCTTGAAACATGAAGTCTTCGGTCCAGTTGCCCCAATTGTTATTTTTGATACCGATGCCGAAGGAATCAAGTTAGCTAACACCACCGATTTTGGTTTGATTAGTTATGTTTATTCTGAAGATTTAAAACGCGCAATCCAGATTTCTGAGGCTCTTGAATCTGGAATGGTCGCCATAAATCGCGGAATGATTTCAGATCCAGCAGCGCCATTTGGTGGAGTTAAACAATCTGGTCTTGGCCGCGAAG
>Ga0214923_10008352_pt1 | contig 11041 bp, 11 predicted proteins | sample LL1510_MetaG_FD_177993 | JGI IMG/M metagenome (GOLD analysis project Ga0214923, IMG submission 177993) | Freshwater microbial communities from Lake Lanier, Atlanta, Georgia, United States - LL-1510 | ecosystem: Environmental > Aquatic > Freshwater > Lake | place: USA: Georgia | collected... | reverse complement strand
TTGCTTCACTAAATCATCATATGTCATGTCTTCAAGAGATTTAGATATCGCTGCCGAGATATCATTTGCAATCTCATCATCCAGAATAGTTCCCGCTAAATCATTGATCTTCTTGGTGATTACTTGAGCAAATGTTAGACCTTGTGGTGCAGCATCTTCAAAAAGTTTTTGTGACTTTCTTGCAACGTATCTTTCTTTCAATGTCAACTTTTGAAGTTGTAAAGATTCAGTAAACGTAAATTTACCTAAGTTTCCTTCCTTCTTGGAAGCATTGATTGCTTTTTGAAGAGCAAAATTTATACTCTTTTTCCACGTCTTTATTACGTCACGTTTTTGTGCGGCTTTCTCTTCTGGGTCTTCTAAGTTACTCAAAGCTTTTTCTAGAGCTGTGTTGACAGCGGGAGGTAGAGTGACTTTTGGTTTGGCGGGAGGCGTAGCAGTTGTCTTTTCCTCTTCGCCTTTTGGTTTCTCTTGTTTTGATTTTTCGCCGGGAGGTGTTTGTTTGTTTTTATCGTCTTCTTCTTCATCTTTCGGAGAAGGAGGAGGTGCACTTGGGAATTTGATTTTTAGTAATTCTTGAAAATCTTTCATTGGCATTGCTGTAATACCTTTGACAATGTTACCAGTGTTCTTAAAAACAATACCTGTTCTTATCAAGAATTTTGACTTTGTTGTAAAAGCTCGGGTTAGTGCAGCTTCCAGATTTTTTGTATTTCCTTGGGCTTCACCGATAAAATTTAATAATTTCATATTTGCGACGTCAGGGTTTTTCGCGGCAACTTTCTTAACAACGCCGGCAAGATTTTTAGTTCTCAATGACATCAAGACTACGTCATAAACATCTTCAATTGAATTTTGTAAATCAATGCTAAACCTGAACAGAACGTCAATTGGATTACCACCCTTAAAAATGTCCTTAAATTTACTAATTCTAAAGCTTCTTCGAACGTCACCTTGCGATGCATATTCAGTTGCAGCATCAATTATTTTATCAATTCCATTGCTAAGCTCTTGTGAATTGATCAATTCACGCATCCTATCTAACTTACCAATGGTATCCATTATTCTACTTTTTTCAGCTTTATCAAAATCCTCCAACAAAACAAATGAACTGCTTAGCTCTCTTGTTTCGTTCAACAATTTTTGAAATTCGCGACGCTCTGTTTGTTTATTTAGTGAGTTGTTCATAGTCATTTAGCATTCCTACCATTTACTCAAGTTAAGTATGTGGTTATTTTACACATTAAGGATGTAACATGCAACCAAAAGAAAAAATCATTAAGTCAGTTCACAATTGCTTTGAGGCAACCAAGGACATAGTATCAAAAAATGTGACATCTGCAGTTAGGGATGGCAAATTAAATATTGATCTAAATGTACTTTCTCAGTTATTGTCTCTTGTTAATGTTTCTATTGATGATTCATTTCACAAGGTACACAATGTGTTCAATAAAGAACTTACAGCTGCTTTGCAGGAAATTAATAATCCAGTTGCGAAAAAAAAGTAACTTGGAACATATTCAGATCTTTTAAGGTGTAACTAATGTCAACTGGAATGAAACACCTAGTTAGATGCCGGTGCGTAATGCCTCAGTTCAAGAACTTGCCTGAACCTCCACAACACCAATTTGTTGTTTTTTCAATCATTGGTGATAACGATAGGGTTCAACCTAAGTTTGCACAGTGCAATAATTGCGGTGTGATTCATAAAATAACTGATATCTGTAAATCTGAAATCCTTGTGAACAAGGAAGATTTAGGATCGATCATTAAAATCGATGATATTAGGGTTAGTTTACCACCTAATCTTGTTGGCATACTCGATAATAACGCTGCCGACCTAGCAACCTGGGAAGCTGCATCTTTTATTTATGAGAACAAAAGGTGGGGCGAAATGGTTGTGCTTACCGCTGATTCTGATTCTGGAATGAGGCACGGAAAATACGTTCAAATTATTGGTGAAAATCTATTCAAGGTTAATGTATTTTCTAGAGAGGAATACGTGAAAGGTGGTAGGTGATGACTCAATATTATGGTCAGATGCAGTCTGAAAAGACTGCTGAAGAAAACAGAGCAGCAAGAGAAATTGTTAAGGAAATTGGAAATTTTGGCATAAACGAACGTCAACGTTGGATGATCATTTACATGTTAGCAATGGAACTTGAGAACATTGATGATCTAAAAGCCTTAACTTCATTTGTCAAAACTCGCAAGGGAGAAAACGTGTTTTTAACAGGCAAGGAGACATTTGATGGGTCGATCGACGAGTGATAAATCAGTTATGGCCAAGGCTCCGCACACCGCATCACCAGAAGAAATGTTGATGCAATCATTGGTCATTCAACAGTCAGACAACGTTAGAATTGTAGTTCTTCATGGAGATGTCAATGAACATACAATTTCTCACGTAATTGTGCAACTACTACAATTAGCAAACCAGAATCACAAGCCAATTCATCTTGTTATTTCAACATATGGTGGTTCTGTTGACGAGATGTTCTCGTTATACGATACAATTAAATTCCTACCATGTCCAGTTCACACCATTGCAATGGGTAAGGTCATGTCTGCGGGAGTTTTGCTCTTGGCATCTGGTGTTAAAGGCAAGCGTTTGATTGGAAAATCAGCTAGAATCATGATTCATCCAATTTCTGGCGGCGTGTTTGGTAACGTATTTGAAGCCGTCAACGAAGTCAAGGAACACGAACGTCTTCAATCTCTAATGACAGACGCTCTGTTGAAAGAGACCAAGATGTCCCGGGAAGAAATTGAAAAAATCATGAAGGCTGGGCATGATTGCTATATCACCCCAGAACAAGCGATTAAGATGGGAATCGTCGACGGATTTATTGGTGAAGAAGATAAGTCAGTAAAAAAGAAAACTAAAAAGAAAGTGTAAATCTTGTTATAACAGGTATACTATGCATACGTATGCCTCGTCATGATTATGTAAGGTATTTTCCTTTTTCAAAAATTCGTGCTGAACAACATAAGGCAATTGAATTTGCACTTGATGCGTTTGAATCAGGTAAAAGATATGTTATTCTTGAAATGGGTACCGGTTGCGGCAAATCTGCAACCGGTGTTACCATCGCAAGATATATGGAAGCTCATAGCGAAAAAACATTTGATGAAGACAATATGCCCCTATCTGGAGCATATGTTCTAACCACTCAAAAAGTATTGCAACAACAATACTTGGATGATTTTGGACCTGGTACTGGACCAGGCAAAAATTTGATGTTGAGTATCAAATCAGCTAACAATTATAAGTGTGGGTTTTACCCTGATCAAACTTGTGCTGAGTCACGTCGCGTTCTAAATCAATTGGGTAAAAAGATTGCGGGAACTGATTATCACAAACATTGCCGTGGTCATTGTGGATACGCGCTTGATAAACAGGCTTTTATTGAATCCCCTATTAGCATAACAAATTTTTCTTACTTTTTTGCAGAAACAATGTATGGTAAGAAGTTGACACCTCGTAACATGCTTATTATCGACGAGTGTCACAATTCCGAACAAGAGTTGGGTAAATTCATTGAAGTAACTTTTTCAGAAAAATTTGCAAAAGAAGTTTTGAAGTGCAAAATTCCAGCGTTGAACACTCAAGAATCAGTTTTTGATTGGATTAAAAAGGGATATAAGACCGCACTAGCAAAATACATCAAAGGGGTTGAAAAAGCCTTACATGCAAAACTAGATGTAGTTAATGCTGGATTTAGTGATCTAAGTAAGCAATATGAAATGTTGGATAAGCACATTTGCAAAGTAAATCGATTTTTGGAGACTTATTCAACTGACAATTGGGTTATGAATATTGTGCGTCCTGGGGATGGTAAAAAAGGCATGCGCAAGTTTGAATTCAAGCCTGTTGATGTTTCAAAATACAGCTATGAAACTTTGTTTCGATATGGTGGTAGAACGTTATTGTTATCAGCCACCATCGTAAACAAAGACGTATTTTGTAGATCAATTGGATTAGATCCCAATGATGTAGCTTTTCTAAGCATACCTTCACCATTTCCAGTAGAGAACAGACCGGTTCACTATGTTCCTGCGGGCTCCATGTCAATTGACAACATAGAAAAAACTTTGCCAATTATGGCCGAAGCTGTATCGATGTTAATGTCCCAACATCCAAATGACAAAGGGATCATTCACGCTGTCAATTACAAGATTGCACAGTACCTTATTGAAAAAATTAAGTCTCCTAGATTATTGACTCATAATTCTGAAAATAGAGATGCAATACTAAAGCAACACATTGAAGGTTCTGAACCCACCGTGTTGTTGTCTCCTTCTATGATGGAAGGAGTTGATTTGGCAGATGACGCATCCAGATTTCAAATCTTGTGCAAAGTACCATTTCCTTATTTGGGTGATGCAGTTATCAAGAAAAGGATGGAAAAAAATAGGGCCTGGTATCCGTATCAAACTGTGAAATCTATTGTTCAGGCAATGGGTAGATCAATTAGAAATGAAAAGGATCACGCTACGTCATATATTCTTGACGCTGATTGGGAAAGATTTTATAGGATGAATAGCGTGATGTTTCCTAAAGAATTTTCTAAATCAATATTGTGAATTTTTCCTTTACCATGCACATCTAATGTGTATTACCTCTAGCGGAGGTTTTATCAAAATGGAAACTGATAATCCAATTGTCGCAAAGTGGAATGAAATTAAGACTGCGTTAGAGAGTGTTGAGCCTGATCTTGCCAAGAGTGCTCGCGGCGTCGCCGCCGCAGGTGTACGAGCTCGTAAGGGTTTGCGTATTGTAAGGGATAAGTTGACTGAGCTAGTCAAGTTGTCTGTTGAGTTTGATAAGAAGGATGCAGCTCAACCCGCAACAGACAACGGTTGATGATAATTAGTCTTAATAATTGAACTTGAATGCCCCGGAAACGGGGCATTCTTGTTTTTAGATATTATTTACGTATACAAAGTTTGTTATAGGAGAGTGTATGCCTGCACCAAGAGCTGTATTAGCTGATATTCATGAATTTGGACTAAATCCAAAGGTTGCTCATTATACAGTTGCCAAAGATGGCAGATTAAAAATAAAACAACCAACTTTACAAGTTGATGTTGATAAACCTATTGCGCAACCCACAGTTGAGACGCAACAGGTACAAGAAAAAACTTTGATTGTCGAAGAGCCGGTCATTCAATCTGAAGAAATTTCAAATGCTATTTTTACAGTGGAAGAGCAAATAACAGAAAATGAAGTTTTCTCTACAAGGAAAAAGAAGAAAAATACAAATTCATGAACATGAATTTCTTATTTTTTCATAAATTCCCTTTTCTATCTGACAAATTCTCATTCTTGTCAAACCATAGATTTTTCCAATTTCTTGTAGTGTATGGGGACCATTGCTAGCTGCAATCATTACACAATTATGCCCATCTGGATGTGATATCCAATGTGGGCATTTTTTTCGTTGGCAGTCAACCTCATGTTTTGATAAGACAGAAAAACACGTAGTGCCTTTTACAACTTTAGTATCGTGGCACTTTTTTTCATTTTGCATATTATTGTCTCCTAATTGTTATAAAGTAACGTTAGGAGGCTTTTTTGTATAAAATTGTCAATATGGATTCAATTGTTGTTCTAAAAATGTTATGGAGAACCTTGAAGTGAAAAAAACATATGTACTTGATACTAACGTCTTGTTGAGTGATCCAAATTCTATATTTTCATTTGATGAACATAACGTTGTTATTCCAATGGCAGTGTTGGAAGAATTAGATAATCACAAAAGTCGTCAAGATGAAGTGGGACGTAATGCTCGTACCGTGAGTAAAAGTCTTGATGATTTAAGATTAAAAGGTAGTTTATTTGATGGCATCAATTTACATCAAGGCGGTACCTTAAGGGTTGTAACAATACAACCAGAAAAAATCAATGAATTGCCTGTTGAGTTAAAGGCATCTGTTACTAAAGTTGATAACATGATTATCGCATTCATGTTATCTTTAGAAGATGCAATATTGGTATCTAAGGATATCAATGTACGACTAAAGTGCGATTCTTTAAAAATAAAGTGCGAAGATTATAGAAAGATGAGGGTGACAAATGACCCTAAGAATTTCTATCGCGGAGTTGAAGTAATTGAAGTTCCGCTAGAGCTGGTTGACGAATTTTATCTTGCGGGAGAACTACAACTTCCAGAAGATATCTTATCAAAACATCAATTTTTTCCCAACCAGATCATTGTAATAAAGAATACTGTTGAAGGTCAAACAACTAAATCTGCAATCGCTAAGTGTACTATCCCAGGTCGTCCACTAGTACCGGTTGCTAAGATTGACCATGCCTTTAATCTCAAACCAAGAAATAAAGAACAAAGTTTTTCTCTTGATTTGTTATTTGATGAAAACATCAAGTTGTTGACGTTGGTTGGACCTTCAGGTACTGGTAAAACATTATTAGCAATTGCTGCCGCATTGGGACAACTAAAGGGATTAGGGGACTCGCCCAGATATGAAAAATTGATTGTCACTCGACCTGTACAACCTTTAGGCAAAGATATTGGATTTCTACCAGGTACGCTTGAAGAAAAAATGGAACCATGGATTGCGCCTATTAGGGATAATATCAATTTTCTAATGGGCGGAAATGGTTCAAAGAAAGCAAGAAGAAAAAATGCTCACGTTGAAGAAGCGGGTAAAAAATCAGATGAGCATTATCTTTCTTTGATGCAAGAAAAAGGGTTAATTGAAATTGAGGCGATTACCTTTATTCGTGGTCGCTCAATTCCTAATGCATTTATTATTATTGATGAAGCTCAAAATTTATCAATGCATGAACTGAAAACTATTATTACGCGCGTTGGTGATAACACAAAGATTGTTTTGACGGGCGACGTTGAACAAATTGATAATGTTCACGTAGATGCATTTTCCAATGGATTGACATACGCAGTTGAGAAATTTAAGGAGTATCCAATTGCTGGACACGTAACCCTTCTTAAGGGTGAACGTTCAGAGTTGGCTACCATTGCGTCAAAGATTTTGTAATATACTTCAGCAAGTAAGATTTATGGCGGCCATGATGTTGTGGTCGCCGTATAATTTACTTTGACATGAGTGGAATTTTAGACAACAAAACTCGAATACTAGATAGTATCGTTACCCTTGAAGGTAGAAGACAGTTAGCAAACGGTGGAATTAACATCAAGTATGTTACTTTTACCGATAGTGCAACTTATTATGAAGCTGATATTGTCAGCGGCTCAGCTGATGCAACAACTCGCTTGTATCTTGAGGCTAGTCATCTACCTCAGGATCAAATAACCTTTAAAGCTGATAATTTGGGCAGGGTAACACCCTTCAATGGATCTCTCAATTTAGGTGTAGGAGTAAAAAGCGGACAATTATTGAAATATAATTTCAACGCTCCAGATCCATCAACGCTTATAACCGGATCGTTGAATCCGATGGCGTCAACAACATCTATGTCTGGATCTACTTTGTTTTCATACGTTGAAGGTCTGTTGACTTCGTCAATTGACAACTTTAAGAATCAACAAGTTATTGCAACTCGAGATTCAATTTTTGACGATGATGGATTTTCAATTGGTAATAAGCAATTGGAATTTGTCATTCACAATGAAAGACCTATTGAAAGTGGAGAAGGATATTCAGTAAACATAAATTCTTTAGAGGATGTATATAGTGATCCTAGATTTAGTAACATTACCAACTTCAAATACATGCCTCCCATTAATAGGGTCGATGATTTAGAAGTTGATAAAACAAACATTAGCGAGCTAAAAAGTTTCCTTTTAGGCAATTACAAACCTTGGGGTTATGTCGATAAGCTTGATCATTTGAATGTTTTATCCGAACACCTCAAATATGCAAAAACTGGGTATGTTAAAACGATAAATTTTGATCCTACGTCTCGTGGTAATAACTTATTCATACAGGCATTTGAGGTAACAAATGATACCATGTTTAAACTTGATATCATAGATTTTGGCAGTTGGTATACATCGCCTAATGATCCTGCATCATACTTACTCAATGAGGCAAATCAAGTTGGGTCAACAGTTCACATATTATTTGCAGGTAAACTGATGTTAAAACCAGAAACTAACACTCATTCTTTTATTCACCTCTTTACTCTCGTGTTTGGGTGATACATGTATTATAAAATCGAAAGACAACAAAACATTCTTCAAGTTGATGATTCTTTTGCGGTATTACGTACAATACAAGAAGACGGTACTTTAAATTTTGAATTTCAATATTCAATAAAGCAATCTGATGCTATTAAACTTTCTACCAAAGTAGAAATTACAGTATACACTAAAACCATTCCTAAAAAATCAATATTAGGAACTTCCGACACAGGCAGAATTGATGCTAAAAAGTTGATCAACAACATATTGTCTGATTCAACCTTAGCAAAAACTGCAATAAAACAACAGGATGACTACGTCATTTGTCGCAAGTATAGCGATGTTTCAGCATTTATCAACAATGATATTGTATCAGAAATTAGATTAGACAGGCCGGTTAATGCAATTCAGTCTCTTTATAGATCAAAACTTAAACTAAAACCTGCGGGTGAATCAAAAGAATCTAACGAAGTTCAACCAATTTTTAATACTCTTGCGATAAGAGAAGATAACGTTTCCTTGAAATTGTCTGCCTCTATCAACGAGGACACAACAAGATTGACACATGATTTAATCCTAAAGCGTGGAATCGACCCATCAGAAATGACAAGTTTATTTTCAGATACGTTCAATTCTGTTCAGGCATTCCAAGGAACATTCGAAACTTCAAAGAGATCTGAAGAATCTTTTGGAACATTAAAAAGATTACGTGATCATCATATACTACACCCAGATTTGTTAATTTCACCTGAAAAATCATCTTCTGACATAGATGGTTCAAAGTTATTTGACGTAATTGTTTCAGAAACAGAAGATTTATTGACAATACCCGTTCAAATAAGTTTTAAAAATCAAAAACTAAAACTATCTTCAAAAGAATCATCTGACGTGTTTGTTAGGTTTGATCTTTTGGATCAAAAAACAAATGCTCCAATTGACACAATAACAAAAATGTTAGATGTGTCAAAACATGTTAGATTTTATCAAACACCAGTTATCCCACCTGTTGTTAAACAAGTTAAATCTGAAATTTCTTCAAGGGTTAATTTGGAAATAAAACAAATTGATAAATCAGCTGATTCGATTTACGTTTATAAGAAAAACATAAGCACAGCGACCACAGATATAGATTCTTATAATTTGGTTGGCGTGTATAAGGTTATGCCTAATCAAACCGCGCTTATTCAAGTCAACAAACCAACATACGATGCTTACATATATCGTTGTATACCGGCAAAAAGTACAAATTTAGGTTATTCATACACAAACGTAGTTATAAAACCTTCAAAATATAAATCAATTAAGTCAATTTCAATAACGTCTTATATTGCAGATGCAGGTGTCGTCGTTGAGGCTAGAAAATTACCTCCTAACGCCGTATCTGTTCAGTTTATGCAACGAAACTTAACAACGTTTGAATCAACATATACACCCATAGACAAACCAAAATTGATAGATGATGCTGCAAAATCTTCTGATTATCTGTCAGTAGTCACAACAAACGTTTTGGATAATCACGTTTATGAATTTGTGGCCAATGTTTATTTTCGAGATGGAATTAACGAAATTTTAGGTAAAGAAATTATTGAATATATCATTCCAACACCTGGAAAAGTTGACATAGAAATTAACAATTTGAAAATAATAAAAGAAGAAGATATTGACGTCACTTTTGAAGTAAAGCTAAATTTTGTTGATAATGACATTGAGGAAATAAAAACAATTTTGGAAAAACAAGGAATAAAATCTTATTTTGATAACGACATATTAAAACAACGTGATCAATTGCAGGATTTATTGTCTTACTCTGTTCATAGAATCAATACGGTGACCGGTGAAAAAGAAAATTTTGGAGTTATAACTGATTCTAAGTTTTCAGATAAAAACAATAGAAAGAAAAGATCAGTTAAACCACCTGTTGAAGGTCAATCATATCGTTATATCATAACAGCAGTTGCCCGCGCCGCCGAAACAACGTTTGAGTCTTTTGAGAAAAAATCGAAAGATGTCCAAACAAAAAAGAATTATGTCTATAAGCCTTCAAAGTTTTTGCATCCCATAACTCTTAAGAGAGGAGTGCTGACATCACCTGCTGGTTTACGAACTCGTTATACTAAATCAATATTTGAACACGGCACGTTGGGCTCTACAACAAAAATTGATGTATCGCTTGACAAAGATTTGATTAGTGTAATTCAAGCAAACGTAAGTTCATTTGATGATGAACATCACATTATAACATGGCAAGTAAACGGTGATATAAATTTAGTTGATCATTTTTTGATTATGAGAGAGATTCATGGAATAAGAACTATTCTTGGGTGTGCTCATAACCAATTTGCGTATAATAGTTGTCAATGGATTCATAAATTAGGCAAGGTTGATCGAGGACAAGTTAGATATGTGATCGTACCAATCATGAATGATTATTCCAAAGGACAGGAAGTTTACTCAAACACGATACTGGTTGAGAGGTTTCAATGAGGCGTAATACATTTGAGGTTAGCGGAGAAGAGCAATTACGTACCGGTAATGTTGAAGCTCAATCACAACCATCCTCTGATCCCGGAATGGGTACTGGTGGCATATTAATTGTTGATGAAGAACAAACTAAACCAAAATCTTCTAATGCGCCCACACAAAAAACAGCGTCAACCGATCCCTTAGAATCTATCATTTCACAAATAGGATCATCAACAATCTTTAGTTCAACCAATAGTGGTAAGAATTTAATTACGCCAATTTATCCATACGATCCTACTAAATTTGCCTTAAAAGTTTCCGATGAAATGTCGACTGTTTCAAAGAAAATTGAAACATATGAGCAATTTACTGGAATTTCAAGAGAAAGACCTGAAATTGTGATGGTGACCAATTTCCAACCACTATACCAGTCTACGTCGACAGATAAT
>Ga0214923_10008351_pt1 | contig 11041 bp, 15 predicted proteins | sample LL1510_MetaG_FD_177993 | JGI IMG/M metagenome (GOLD analysis project Ga0214923, IMG submission 177993) | Freshwater microbial communities from Lake Lanier, Atlanta, Georgia, United States - LL-1510 | ecosystem: Environmental > Aquatic > Freshwater > Lake | place: USA: Georgia | collected... | reverse complement strand
TCAGGTACAAATAAATCCCGAGACCAAGCAGGCATTGCATATTCATTAATTTTTCTTTTTGAAGCAAATAGCGATGTTCGAAATAAAACTAAATTTTCTATATTTGCAACAGGTGTATAGTCATCGTCATTATAAAAACTATAAACTTTCTTATTATATTCTTTTGCAAGATTTAAATATTTGATAACATTAGTATCAAATTTTTTTGGATAAACAAAAATATCAGCTTCTTCTTTACCAACTAACTGAACACTATTTGCAATATTTGTTGCCCAGTTATTATTTTTAAAATCATTATCTTTGTTGATAATATCTTTTGCAAAGCAATGTATTAATAAAAATTGTTCTGAAGTAAATTTAGTGTAATCTACTTCATTTTTATCAAACCAAATTTTCATAATTTTGTTTGATCATTTTAAGAAGTTTAATTTTATTATTAACCCCTTTAACATAGTTTGCATGATGTACTAGTATTTCTTTTGATGGTGTAATATTTGTTGTATTGTCCCAGTTATGTGTACCATCTTTATTATTAAAGAAATTGCCGATAGTGAAATATTTTTTATTATCTAATAGTTTATACTTTACTAAGTTTTTATGTTCATTAAGTGCTACTTGATCATTTACAAGAGAATAAAATGTATTTTTAATTGTTTGAAAAAGTTGTTTTGTTTTTAAATTACTTTTACAAGCAAAAAAACCAGCACATAAACTACCACAATCTTCTTGACAAATAAGATCAACGTCGGTTAGTTGCTCTTTTAAATCGTCAACAAACTTATTTAAAAACTGTACATCACAATCTGCAAAAATAAACCAATCATTAAATGTTTCTTCTATAGCCGTTAAAATGACGTTAAGTTTAAAGTCCATTGACTCTAACCATCCTCTAGTCATAAACATACCGTCTTGTGTTGTTTGTTTATGATAAAGTACTTTTATAGTAACTTCTTCTTTTGAATATAGGGATCGCAATGATTGTTTAAAAAAATCTTCGTATAACAATTTATGGCTGTCACTATAATGTGTATAAATTTTAACCATTAATAATAAAATTTTTAAGCTTAGCAATTTCTTCGTCTATTTCTTTTTTATACGTTTCAACAAACTGTCTACTATCCCAAATACCCTTACGGAGCTCTTCAAGATTTTGAGAGACGGGGTCTTGACTATTATCAGTAACACTGTAGTGTAAGTGTTTAATAAGAATATCGTGTCGATAAACGGTTCTTTTTAAAGAGTCAAATACAATTTGCGGCCACGTATCGTGATGGGTATTTTCCATGTACGGTTCTACAAAATATCCTGTAGTGTTAATATAATTTTTGTGAATAAAAAAGTTTACACATAAAGGTGGTACTTGTGCAAACTGATTACCAGGGCCTCTCATACCGTCGTTACAGTGAACCATAATGATCTTATCCTTAGGTCCGTTTTTAAACTCTTTAATAATTTCGGTATCCCAATTTTGAGTTTTAAACATCATGTCATCACCTATCATAGCATAAATGTCTGCATCGACTTTTTTAGCCATTTCATTCCACATTGTAGAAAGACCTAAAAATTTACCATTGTTTTTAAACTCAACAACTCTAACAATAGGTACGTTTATTTTTAAATAATTATAAAACTTTTTAGCAGGATCATCTTCATCTATACCTAAAACTAAAATGACGTTTTTTGGTTCATTAACTGTTGTAATGAGGCTAGAAATAAGTGTGAGTAGTTTATTCATTCTATTTCTAGTCGGACACATTAATGCAATTTTCATATAGTACCCCCTTTAGTTTCAATTTTAGTCCAATCTGGTTGTTTTCCAAGATATTGACCGAGTTTTTTGGCATCTTTTATTCTTTCATTAACTAATTTATGCCATAGACTATCACTTGAAATTAACATATCAGCATGCGCCATTCTTTCTGCTATACCATCTCTTGTATTTTTACCATATAACCAATGTCTATGTTCAATCATGATATCATCTCTGTATTTTAAACGTCCGTAGCAATCAAACAACTGATGAAGCCATTGATCAACCCAATTAATGCGAAATTCTTCTCTCATAAACTGACCCATAACATCAGTAAATTTACGATGACAAAAAAGATTAACTGCTAATTTTTGTTTGTGATGATCGTCATTACAGTGAACGGCTTTAATTTTATCTTTAGGGCAGTCTTCGGTAAATTCTTTAATAATTTCCAAATCCCAGTTTGGAGTTTTAAACACCATATCATCTCCAATCATGGAAATAATTTCTTCTGTACTTTGACGCACACATTCGTTCCACATTTTACCTAAACCAATAAATTTACCTTCATTTTCTAAATCTACTATTTTAACACACGGTATTGCTTGGGATACTTTATAGATAATATCTCTAGTTGGATCATCTTTATCTACACCAAAATAAATATTAACATTATTAATATCATTAACTGTTGTAATAATAGAAGTTATTAAAGTTAATCTTCTATTCATTCTTTCTCTTGATGGTACTAATATTGCTACTTTCATAAATCTCCTCCGTGTTTGTAAGGTAAGTCGTTAAATATGTAAATTTGATTATCGTTTAGAACATTTTTCATACCTTGATATTTTATCGGGGCATCACCCCAGCGTTTTATATAAATGTTACCGGTTTTATCGATAAAATCAAAGAAATTCATGTAGTTGCTATTTTTAATCCATTGAACATCTACAAGATCAAAATGTGTTTGAAACATTCTATTATACGACAATTCTGACTTGTATTTTTCTTTAAAAAATTCTTTGCAAGTATTTTGTAACCCATCAATTACATAATCCATATCATCTTCTTCTCCTACAGTTCCGTAAAGAGAGTTTGTTTTGAGCATTTTTGCAAAAATATCATACGGAACTTTATCTGTAAAATAAGAATCACAATCAATTCTTAACAAGTACTTTACATTACCAAAAAATTCGTGACGGTAAATATCCCCAGCAAACAAACGACACATATGTCGGTAACCCATAGAAAAAAACGCACTTTCATCCCAGTGACCTTTAAAACGTTCAGGTATTTGCTTTAAAATTGATTCTGGGTAATTCGGTACTTTAAAATTTAAATTCCAAAAATAATGTTTTTCTGGGGCGTATTGACGGATATGTTGTTTAGTTTGTTCATCGATATTTTCATGACCAAAAACAACCGGATAAGGATATTCATTAAGAAAATTCTTTTTTAAATAATCTAAACTATTACAGAGCCTCTGTAAATGTATAGGGTTATTATTAATGAGATAAAAAATAATGGAGTTAGGTACTAGTACTGTATTATCTCTTTGAAATAAACTTTTGTGTATATAAAAATCATCAATATTTTCAACCCAGTCAGGATGTTGTTTATTTTTTGTACTTGTTTTAATGTAAATATAGTCTTTACTTTCTAAAAATTCTCTAATTTGTTTTTTATATGTTTCACCATTAAAAAAAGCATTATGCTCAACAGTAATAATGTTAAAAGTGTAATTATTATGATTAATTGATTTTAATATATCTAACTCTACTCCTTCACAATCTATACTCAAATAATCAATTATTTTTGGAACATTATTTTCTTCAAAAATGGTGTTAAGTGTTTTTGTTTTGCGTTTTTCGGTATTTTCAGATAGATTATTTGTTATACAGCTCCAATCAGAATTGGATTTAAAATAAACATCTCTTACAACTGAGTCAACAACGTCACATAAACAAGTGCAGTTTCGATTTTTTATTAATTTTGCAAAAGCTTCTTTGTTTGGTTCGATACATATACCATTCCATTGGAATTCTTTTTCGAGTAAAAAAGTATTATTAATATTAATACCGTCAGTACTACCAATCTCTACAAAATAACCGTTTTTCTTTTTATTTAAAGTTTCAATTACAAATTTATCTTGTCCGTATTGACTATTAGTTTGCATATTTATTTTTTAAGTTTTTTAATAATTTGTATTACTTCTTCTTTCGAGACGTAAGGTGGTTGATTTGGATAGTGACCATGTTTTTTAAGATAGAGTTCCCTACCTCCATAGACGTTTTTAGCCCACTCTTCAGATTTATTCGCAATAGAGGAATTATCAATAGCTCCGGGAGCTTCTGTTAAGAGTTTATGACTATCAGCTAGATCTGCAAACCACCAGAAAGGTGGGTGATACCCTGCTTTAATAATTCTATAAGTATGATCTACATGTTCCCAAGCATTATAAAACTGCTCATCTATTAAACCTACTTTCTCTAAAACCTCTTTTGTAAAAAACGAAAACATAGCAACAGTATGCTCGTAAAGAGCAACTTTAATATCCTTTGAATATTCAATTATAAGTTTTGGGTTAACTTCTGAATCTTGTTTAAGAAGGTGTCTATTATGAAGATCAAATTGTATATCTTGTTTACGGTTGAAAGGTGAGCCTGGACCGTAATTAAAATGATGAATACCAGATAACTTATGAGCTTCAATATATTTGTTAAAAATGTCTTTATCTAAAATAAGCATATCTTCTTCAATAACAAAAATGTAATCACAATTTTCTTTAAGAAGATATTTCATTGCCTGATTTTTAGCTTTTGCCACACCCTGTCTTTGAGGTGTTTGTTCGTGTAAACGAATCTTTTCACTTAATTCAATATTTACATTATGTTCTTTTAACGGTTTACCATCATTAATAATATAAAGGCAGTCAATATTTGCTCTATTTAAAGAATTAAGAAGACCTTTGAGATAATCTGGTCTATCCGTTGTAATTATACCGACGCCAATTTTAGTGCTCATTTACTGTTTGTGAAATTCTATAAAGATCAATACATTTATCGAGAATATCTTTTTTAGGCACGGGTGTATCTAAAAGATTTACAAATTCATGTAATGCTGTATCAATGTCGATACTAACTTCATTTAATTCTGTAGCTGATAACTGCACTGACTCAAAAATATTAAAATCTGTTCTAACATGTTTAGGTTTATATTGGTTAAATTTAGAAAGCATTAAGTTTAAAACTTGCTCATTAACATTTCTGTCTACGCAAAGACTTACAAAATTATTTTGTAGTTCTTTAGAGATGTTTTCTAAAGCAAGCTTACCGTCTAGAAGATCTGAAATTTTAATCTTTTTATGCTTTGGTGTTACATTATTTTCAATAAACTCAAGAGATAAATCATCAGTATCAAGAATTGTAAAACCTTTTGCTTGTTCTCTATCACCAAAATCTAACTCATGAGGTGAACCGAGATAAAGAATCGATTTACCTTTTTTATATTTTCTATGATCCCGGCAATGAAAGTGTCCAGTAATAACAAGGTTAGTTTTATCAAGTAGAGCTTCACTCTCAATACCATGATCACAAACCTTGTGTGCATTCATTTTAAAGTTAAGAATTTCAAAATGCCCGATAACAACATCACAAGGAGGAATCTCTTCTACAGAAATACCCCAAGGGCAAAAACAAAATACTTTATCGTTTAAATTTACTGTTTTAAGATCTTTAAAAACTGTAATATTTTTATACCCATCAAGGATAGAAATAGAATTAATATCTGATTTGTCCTTGTAATAGCAGTCGTGATTGCCAGTAATAGTTAGAATATTATAATTTTTTAAAATATCAAAAAATTCATAAGCACAATGAATGGTATTAACACCAATTTCATGTCTATTATGAAAAATATCACCTGCTATAATAATATCTTTAATACCGCGAAGTTTAAGCTCTTGATCAAACCATTTTGCAAAATCTATAGCAATATTATGCCATGTTTGAGCATTTTGGTGAACACCGAGGTGTATATCAGATACACAGGCTACTTTGTTTGAACTAAACTGCATCATTCGTTTTCAATCCGGTATGAATCATCATACTCGGTATCAAATTTAGAATTCTTTTGAAAGGGTATTTGACCTGATTCAGTAAGGAGAGAGTATACCTCGGTTTGATAGCGATGGATAGTGTCGTGTTCTTTCTTTTCTTTTTTAATTCTATTTTGAAACGCCCTATAAGCAACTTTTGTAAAATAAGAAAAAGGATTATAACCTGATTTACATTTAAAACGCTTACGAGTGAGCGCTGTAATCATTTTAATAATTGCATCTCCAATCATTTCTTCCTTATATGAGTAATTGATAAAGTTTTGAGCGTAGCCGAGACGTGTAGCGATCTTTTGAATCATATCAGCTAAATCAGAAGGAATATCTTTACCTCCCTCATCGTAATAACGGATAATAAGATTCTCCATTTCAATAGGATCAACATAGTTAGGTTTAAGCTCTTCTTTTGTACGGCGGACTCTTTTCTTTTTAACTTTTGGTTCTGAATCCCATAAAGAACTAAAATCTTCTTCATTAGGATCGTTTTTAAAGTCCTCATCTTTAATTTTTCTTCTACGAATCATAAGGCGTATAATATAGTAAAGTAAATAAAAATCAAGGCTCTGTTAGCTCAGTTACTGAATAAGGTATTTGTTCCCTATCGTAGAGGGCTAAACGTTCAGTGACATGCTTATTACCATAACGGAGATTATCCCAGATATCAAAAATCGTAGCTCGTTTTTTACTAGCATGTTTTCTTAACGATCTACCAATAGACTGAATAATTTTGATCCGAGCTTTACCAATAGCAGCAAAAATAATATTGTGAAGATTTTTAATATTAATACCGGTTGAGAAGATTTTTGAAATAGCTATACAAGCAACATTGTCTTGCTCTTCCATGAGCTTACGAATCATTTCTCGTTCTTTAATCTCAATAGCACCATGAACAAAATGAACTGCTTTGTTAGTATTTTCCTGAAGCACTCTTAGTAGCTCTTCTCCATGAGCAATTCGATCCACCATTATAAGGGTATTTTTATCTTGTTTATTAACGAGTTTAGTTATAATATCATTCCTGAATTTATTGGTTTGTAACCAGGTTATTTCTTCTTCATAACCAGCTGTTGGATTATGCATAGAAGGAATTGTAAATTGAGGTACATTGTTGTAGTTTAGTTTTAAAGCGGCTACGTGCACTTGAGATATATAATTTTGATCTCGAAGATCGACAGACTGTTTATGGTAAATAACTTTACCTATCTTCCCAAAAATGTTCCATTGGTCAATTTTATTGTCCGGCAGAGTTCCTGTAAGTCCGTAGCGAAAATGTGCAGGAATTTTATCCACCACTTTGTTGATTTTGTTTCCATAACGAATTTTGTGTACCTCATCTATAACAAGTAATTTTATATCTTTTAGTAAAGATAGATCTTGTTTCTCTGAAAGTAAAATTTGTGCATTTGAAATTACTATCTTAGCATTCTTATCTGGTTCTAATGATCCAGTCCACTTGGTAATTTCTTCTTCCGGGATTCCGTACTCAAGAAAATCTGAATATGTTTGTGCAACAAGTTGAATATCGGGTACGAGTATTAAAGCTTTACTGTCATGTTGTTCTTGAATAGATTTAACTAACAGAGCAATTACTAGAGTCTTACCCGCTGAAGTAGGTAATACTATAACACCTGATTTAAATTTGAGCGCTGCAAGAATAGATTCTTCTTGATAGTCTCTTGGATCTAAATTTAACTTAGCGAGTTCTTCTTTTAAAGGGGGTATAGTAAATGCTTGAGCAAATTTAGAAGTAAGTACAGTTTCAAACTGTATATCTTGAGATTGTAAAAACTCTAAAATAGAGAATATTAATCTAGGTTCAAATCTACCTTGTGGGGTTATAGCATACTGTCTTGTTTGAGGTCTATAACCAATAGCATAACGGCGTTTGAAGACTTGTTGTTTATCTTCAACCGAAAAATGCTCTCGAATATTAGGAAGATAGTCTGAAACTATTATGCCTTTTTTGCGAGAAGTATCATAATCGAACGTTACATTTACCATTACGTTTTAAGTTGTCTCTAACTGAACTATTGATATTAGATTTTTTATGTCAAAACTTAAAGATCTAAAGTTAGCTTCAATTTTGCCCAAGTATTCTACAATGAGGTCGTGTTCGGCAATTTGACCATCAATCTTAGCAATAAGGGGGTGGTTTTGTTGAGCTTGTTCTAAAGTTTTAGGGTTAAGACCAACAGGAGATTCATGCTCGAGTTTATCAGCAATCTTTTTCTGAGCCTCTTTTCTGAGCTTTTTAAGTTTTAAAATTTCTTGTTTATGAAACATAAGTCGACCTACCCAGTAGTGACGGGTAGCAGGCAAATCCATCTGAACCTGCTTCATATTGAACTCATCTACTGTAACGTATTTTTTGATCTCTTCGTTATATTTTTCAATTAACGAAATAACTGACTGTTCTTGGTCTTCCATATTTAGTACTTCTTATAATAGCTTCTTTTAAGTAGGAAACAACTTAAATAATATATATGCAATCTTTTAAACAATTCTTTACCGAAAAAGAAGAAAAGCGTAGACTGGATTCAAAATGCTGGAAAGGTTATCGCAGATCAGGAACAAAACTTAAGGGAGATACTAGAGTAAATAAGTGTGTTAAAGTAAAATGATTAATATAGAAAAATTAATATTAGATGTTTTAAAAGAAGAAAATGTAGCTGGAGGTACTGAATCAGCTTTTGGTCCAGGGGTTCAAGCAACAGCTTCTCAAACTTCTGGAGATACCTATGCACCTGGAGATGCTCGAATACCTTATTCTATATATGGTAAAGGTAGTGTAATGACTCGTAGAGGCTTAATTAAAAGCAAGAAAAAGCGTAAAAAGAAAAAGAAACGCTAATTCTGCTTTTATGGATACCGGCCACTGGCTCATTAACGAAAATGTTAACATACATGAAGACATGTTTGGCTTTATATATGAAATAACTAATAAAGTTAACGGCAAAAAATATATTGGTAAGAAGCAATGTATTCGTAAAATTAAACGTAAACCTCTTAAAGGTAAAACCCGTAACAGAATCGATCATAAAGAATCAGATTGGAAAACCTACACTTCATCTTCTAATGATTTAAACGAAGATATTCAAAAACACGGAAAAGAAAACTTTGAATTTCGTATTTTAAAAGTCTGTGGTTCGAAATGGGAATTAGGATACGAAGAAATTAAAGAACAAATATCCCGCGACGTTCTCCGGAGAGATGATTATTATAATGGAATTATCAACGTTCGCATCGGGACTCCTCCTAAGAGCCTCCTTAAATAATACATAATGGAATTAATAGACGAAAAGAAAACTTCTGTTTTTAAGCCGGTTTCAAGATGTTTGTATTGTAATTCAACATCTTATGGTAAGGGTTGTAAGTATGCACCAAAAGGGGTACATTTTCATCCAGATGATTCTAAAAAATGTTCATACTGTGGATCGCCTTCGTATGGTCGTGGGTGTCGTTTAAATCCATTTTCAGACCTTCATTTACATGGAATAGATTATAATAAAATGTTTAATGAGTCGCTAAAAAACAAATTTTTAACACAACAGCTTAATAAATCGTTTACAGACTTTGAAGCTTACAAGCTTGGTATCATAAACGAAAAGGGTGATAAGATTAAAGAGCCAATTACTGAACAAGAAAAAGCTACTTACTCTCCAGAAACAAAAACAATTCTTAAAATTAAAAAGTATCTTGGTTCAAAGTTAGATCTTATAAATCAGACAGCAATCTTAGAAAATACAGCAAAACTTGGTTATAATAAAGACACTCATAAAACGTTTTTAGAATACGAGCAAAAAATTAATAATATTTTTGCCCAACTTCATGAAACAACCAATAATGCTATTAAAGATGGCTTGACCCTAGAGCAAATTCAAGCATTATTACAGTAATGCATTTTAAAGAATATCCGAAAACCCAAACCTGTGGTATCGATTTTTATCCATACTTTGTAGATGCTCTTAAAGAATCGTATGCATTTTGTAAAAAATATAAAATCCCTTACAGCTTCAAATCAAAAGACATTCAAAAGTTTTTTTATCATTATTGTCTTGAAAAATTTTGTTACGGGTATCAAAAATGTAATTCAAAGTATCCTAAAGCGCTTGTTGTATACCCTCTACCAAAAGAGGTAGGGTTTACAGACAAACATTTACAAAGTGTTCTCAAAGTATTACCAGTGCCTTGGGTTAAAGTTCGTCAATTTGATTCACCAGATACTGAATATGCTGTACAAAGGGCTGTAACGAATAATAAACTTATTAGCTCTAAGCTTAAAAAGTTTTTAAATAAAAATGCTCTTTATAACTTCCAAAAGAAAAATAAAAAAACTAAAACTTTTTCCCTTGGTACAGTTGATCTTTCTAACGGCACCCCTAATTAATGATAAAGAATTGTAAGCCCTTCGCCAAATAAGCCGAGAAATTTATTGTTCCTGATTAAATAATCAATATGGGTAAATTTGATCAGTTATATAACGCTTTTCTAGAACAAGAACAACCGTCAATAACAGTTTCTAAACCAGCTGCACCTTCAGCTGAAGAACTTCGTTTATTAAAACGTCTTCATAATAGTGCGTATAACCCTAGATCAGTTGTTGATCAAAAAAATCTTGGTTATTTAAGAACAGCTGGTAGATTAGCAGGTGGTTATCAAAACTTCCAAAAAATAATTCCGACAGTATATGCATTGCAGTATGCTAATACCAAACAAGGTAATGCATACAAACGTAAAGCAGAGCGAATGGGTATTAATTTTTCTGAACCTGAACAACAAGCAGTACCAGATCAGGTTCAAATAGTCCCTTCAAATAATAATCAAGATCTTGCTCCAAGCGTCGGTCAGCCAACGGGTATAACACCTGATGAATGGCAAAAAAGAAGAGCTGCCCAAACCGGTATACCGGCACCAGCTTCTAACTTAAATGCAATTGCCCAACAATTAAATGTTGATCCAAAAGCTTTAGAACAATTCGTACAACAAAATAAATTATCATAATGGATAAAGTAATTGTCAATCTTCTTAAAATACAAAACCAATTAAGAATCCTTCATTGGCAAACACTTTCCTATGCTGCTCATAAAGCTTTAGGTAATGCTTATAGTAATTTAGACGATTTAATTGATAGCTTAGTGGAAGTACATCAAGGTAAGTATGGTAGAATAATTTTCGAA
>Ga0214923_10008349_pt1 | contig 11043 bp, 20 predicted proteins | sample LL1510_MetaG_FD_177993 | JGI IMG/M metagenome (GOLD analysis project Ga0214923, IMG submission 177993) | Freshwater microbial communities from Lake Lanier, Atlanta, Georgia, United States - LL-1510 | ecosystem: Environmental > Aquatic > Freshwater > Lake | place: USA: Georgia | collected... | reverse complement strand
AGAATGCCTGGGATTAAAGTTATTTCCCCTATGACACCTGATGAATATCAGCTTGCTTATGATTGTTATATGAATGATGATGAACCATATTATGTTTCTGAACATAGAAAATCTTATGATAATACAGAAGAATTATTTAATATAATTCACAATACTGCTGATTTTACAATTTTTCCTATTTCAATTACTCGTTTAGAAATGAAAAAATTAATTCAATTAGCTGAAAATGAAAATATAAAATTAAATGTAATTCATCAGTTATGGCTTAAACCTTTTAAAATTGATACTAATTGGTTAATAGCTTTAGAATCTTCAAAATATGGTGGATTAGTAACAGATGATGATTATGTTGAGGGTGTAGCAAGTAGTATTGCTAATGAATTAAGTGTAGCTACAGGTAAAGTAGTTCATACGTTAGGGTTAGAACCAAGAACAGCAGGTTTTCACCCATCAGTAGATAATTTACCTCCTACAGCAGAAAAAATAATAGAAAAACTAAAACAAATAAAAAATGGATTTTAATTGGCCTTTAATTAATGATAATGTAACTCCTGAAGATAGGAAAGTATTATCTGATTTTATTTTAAGTGGACAACGATTAACTAACGGAGCTAAAGTAAAACAATTTGAAAAAATTTGGTCTGAATGGTTAGGTGTTAAACACTCAGTAATGGTTAACTCAGGAGCATCAGCTAATTTTATTTCAATTGCAATGGTAAAAGAATTAGTAGGAGAAGGAGAAGTTATAGTTCCTCCTTTAGGGTGGGTATCTGATCTTTCATCTGTAGTGCAATTAGGAATGATCCCCACAATTGTAGATATTAATCTTAATAACTTAGCTATTTCAGTTGAAAATATTAAAAATGCTATTAATAATAGAACTAAAGCAATTGTTTTAGTACATTGTTTAGGATTTAATGGTATAAACGAAGAAATAATTAAAATAGCTAAAGAAAATAAAATTTTACTAATTGAAGATTGTTGTGAAGCTCATGGTGCTACTTTTCAAGGTAAAAAAGTAGGTTCATTTGGAGATATTTCATTATTTTCGTTTTATTTTGGACACCACATTACTACTGTTGAAGGTGGTGTTGTATGTGTAAATGATGATAAATTTTATGACTTAGCTAAATTATTCCGTTCACATGGCATGACTCGTGAAGCATCTGAAGATTTACAAAAAGAATATAAACAAAAGTATCCTTATTTAAATCCTTTATTTACATTTGCTGTAGCTGGGTTTAATATGCGTAGTACAGAAATTAATGCTGTATTAGGTATAGAACAAATGAAACGTATTGATCATAATATTCAAAAACGTGTTGAAAATCTAGATACTTGGTTAAAACATTTAGATTCTGTAAAATACTATACTGAATTTGCTAGTGAAGGAAATAGTAATTTTGCTTTACCTTTAATAATGAATTTAGAATACAGAAATAAATTAAAATTAGCTTGTGAAATATTAGAACAAGAAAAAGTAGAATATAGGTTAGGAACAGCTGGAGGAGGTAATCAAGCATTTCAACCTTATTTAAATAAATATCCTTGTAGAATACTTGGAGAATTAGATACAGTTGAATATATTCACAAATACTCATTGTATATTGGAAACCATACAGATTTAACATCAGAACAAATTATTAACCTTTGTAATAAATTAAATAATGTTTAAAAATAAAAAAGTTTTAGTTACAGGTGGGAGTGGAATGATTGGTCGCCAATTAGTATCCCTCCTATTAGAAGAAGGAGCTAAAGTAACAGTAGCCGATTTAAATGAACCTATTAATATGTCCCCTAAAATTACTTTTAAAAAAGTTGATTTAAGGGAATTTAGTGATTGTAAAAAGATTTGTAAAGGAAAAGATTATGTATTTAATCTAGTTGGTATTAAATGTTCTCCTAAAATAACATTAGAACAACCAGCTGATATAATGGGCCCTATGATGCAGTTTAATACTAACATGTTAGAAGCAGCAATGCAATCTAATGTTGAATGGTATCTATACACTAGTACTGTAGGAGTTTATACCCCAGCAGAAGTATTTTATGAAGATAATGTTTGGAAAGGATCTCCTTCTCCAAATGATTGGTATGGAGGGTGGGCAAAACGTATGGGTGAATTACAATGTGAAGCATATACAAAACAATATGGTGTTGGAAAATGTTCTATAGTTCGTCCTGCTAATGTTTATGGACCATATGATAATTTTGATACTAAAAATGCTATGGTTGTCCCTTCATTAATTAGAAAAGCCTCAGAAAATGATATTATTGAAGTATGGGGTGATGGATCAGCAATTAGAGATTTTATACATGCTAAAGATGTAGCATTAGGAATGTTACATATGGTAAAATGTAAATGTACTAAACCTGTAAATTTAGGTAGTGGTACTGGAGTTACTATTAAAGAATTAGCAGAAATAGTAGCTGAATACTATAATAAACCCATAAAATGGCTAATTGATAAACCATCAGGTGATGCTAAGAGATTATTTGATATGACTCGAGCTAACTCATATGGTTTTTTTCCTTCGGTTCCAATTAAAGAAGGAATTATAGATACTATTAAATGGTTTGAAGAAAATAAAAATATAATTGATAAACGTTTTAACATTTTAAATAAATAATTATGAGTTTTTACACTGGAAAAAATGTATTAGTAACAGGAGCAGCAGGTATAACAGGCCATGCTGCTGTTAAAAGATTATTAGCTGAAGGAGCTAAAGTAAGAGCAACTGTCCACAATAATAGGGGATTAAAAATTCAACCACACCCAAATTTGGAAGTAGTTAAATGTGATCTTATGAAACACGAAGATTGTATGATAGTTTTACAAGGTATAGATGTTGTTTTTAACTTCGTAGCTTTTATTAGAGGTGCTAAAGGTCAAACTGAATATAGTAATGCTTTAGACCTTGTAAGAAACAATTTATTTACATCAATTAATATGATTGATGCTGCTGTTAGAAGTAAAACCCCATTATTTGGTTTTATTGGTAGCTCAACTATGTACCCAGATGTTTCTCACCCTGTAAATGAAGACGAAGCATATGATTCTGAACCTCATAAATTATACAGAGGTGTAGGTTGGATGAAACGTTATGTAGAACAAGTAATTCGTTACTATCAAGATATTTCATCAACTAAATTTGGTGTAGTTCGTACTACAGCAATATATGGTCCCCATGATGCATTTAATGAAAATGGACATGCTATTCCTCAACTAATTTTAAAAGCAGATACTGGAATGAATCCATTTGAAGTATGGGGAGATGGAACTCAAACACGTGATTTTATTTATGTAGATGATGTGGTTGATGCTGTAATGACTGTAGTAGAAAAAGCACCTACTGGAAGACCATATAATGCATCTACAGGTAAAGGTACAACTGTAACTGAATTAGTAGAAACTATTACTGACATTTATGGTTATAAACCAAAATTTAATTATGATATTACAAAACCAACAATGATTCCAATACGTTTAGTAGATGTATCTAGAATTAAAAATGAATTAGGTTGGGAAGCTAAAACTTCATTACGTGAGGGATTAGAAAAAACTATTGAATGGTATAAAAATAATAAATAATGGTTAACGCACTTATTACTGGTATAACTGGAATGGTTGGTTCTCATTTAACTGACTTTCTATTAAAAAATACAGATTGGAAAATTTATGGTTTTGCTCGTTGGAATGATTCATTAGAAAATATTGAACATCTAGCTGATGAAATTAATAAAAAAGAACGTATTGAGTTAATTTATGGAGATTTAAATGATTTAGCTTCATTATTAGTAACTATGGATAAAGCTAAACCTAACTATGTATTTCATTTAGCTGCTCAATCTTATCCTCAAACTAGTTTTGATGCCCCACTTGAAACGCTTCAAACTAACATTTTAGGAACTACTAATTTATTAGAAGCACTTAGACGTTCAAAATATAGAGATGCTATAATCCATGTTTGTGCTTCAAGTGAAGTATTTGGTCGCGTACCTAAAGAAAAACTCCCAATAAATGAAGAATGTACTTTCCACCCAGCTTCCCCTTATGCTATTTCTAAAGTAGGAACTGATTTAATAGGTCGTTACTATGCAGAAGCATATGGAATGAAAATTATGACTACTCGTATGTTTACTCATACTGGTCCTAGACGTGGAGATGTATTTTCAGAATCTACATTTGCTAAACAAATAGCAATGATTGAAGCCGGATTACAAGAACCAAAAATATATGTTGGTAATTTAAAATCTCTTAGAACATATGCTGATGTTAGAGATGCTGTTAAAGCATATTATATGTTAGTAACAATTGATCCTAAACCAGGTGAATATTATAATATTGGGGGTACTTATACTTGTGAAATAGGAGATATGCTTAATTTTTTAATTTCACAATCAACTGTCTCTAATATTGAAGTTGTAGTTGATGCCGATCGTTTAAGACCTATTGATGCTGATTTACAAATCCCAGATACAACTAAATTCCAACAACATACAGGGTGGAAACCTGAAATTCCATTTGATAAAACTATGAAAGATCTTTTGGAATATTGGAGAAATAAAGTTAAATTAGGTCGTAAATTTTTAAGACGATGAAAAAAATCTTAGTTATAGGAGATAGTTGTATTGATGTTTTTAGGTATGGTAAAGTAAATCGTATTGCTCCTGAAGCCCCAATTCCTATTATTGTTCCCGAAAGAGAAACGTCTAATCCTGGGATGGCCGGTAATGTAGTACGAAATTTAGAAGCATTAGAATGTAGTGTTGATTTTATTACTAATGAAGATAAAATTCAAAAAATACGATATGTTTGTTCTAAATATAATCATTTATTATTACGTGTTGATGAAAATGATAAATGTAAACAAATAAATCCTGATGTATTGGTAAATACTGATTTTAAATCTTATAGTGCAATTGTTATAAGTGACTATTGTAAAGGATTTTTAAGTGAAAATGATATTAAATTTATTTCTACTTCTACAGATAATGGTTATCCTCCTGTGTTTTTAGATACTAAAAAACGTTTAGGAGGGTGGGCTCATAATGTATCATATATAAAAATAAACCATCAAGAATACGAAAATAATAAAGAAATTCTTAATAAAGATTCTAAATTAAAATCAAAAACAATTATAACAAGAGGAAAATATGGGTGTGATTTTCAAGATAAAAACTACCCAACTCAAGAAGTTCCTGTAAAAGATGTTTCAGGGGCAGGTGATACTTTTTTAGCAGGATTAGTAGCAGATTATGTTAAATATAAAGACATATCTTCAGCAATTAATTTTGCTCAAAAATGTACAACAATAGTAGTTCAAAAATCAGGAGTATCAACAGTATAATTATGGAAACTAAAGCAGTAGTATTAGGTTGTCGTAATGATGGCTATAAAGAAGATGAAAGGATAGTAGTGTGTTTAAACTCTATGGTTGAAACTTTTGATGAAGTATGGTATTGTGATTGGAATTCACCTTCAGATAGAGGACCTCTTTTGTGGCGTTTAGAAGATAAAATTTTAAAACAAGGTAAAATAAGGCATTTTGTTATTTCTGAAGATATAGTAAAAATGATTTATGGGGAGAATAATAGAATTAGTCCTTATGCTTTTATTTTAGCTCAAAATCTTTTAATCCGTCGATGCACTGCAGACTGGATTACAAGTACAGCTATGGATATAATTGCTCCTAAAAAAGAATATTTGGATAGTTTTATATCCCAAGCTGATAAAGATACATTTTATTCAATTTCTAGAAGAGATGTAGAATATTCTGAACTAGAAAAAATGGGATTTGAAAATTGGAAAGAATTTAGAGATAAAATGGATACTACAACTGAACCTCGCCGTTTCCCAGCTCGTGTTACCCCCAATGATAATTATAGTTTAATTAATTGTTGTGGTGATTTTCAAACTGCCCGTAAGGATGTTTGGCATAAAATTAAAGGATTTGAAGAACAAATGTTATATGCCTGTTATGGGGATACTAATGTTCAAAAGAAAGCGGTATTAAACGGGTTTAAATTAGAAGCTTATTATGACTTACCTTTATATCATTTATCTCATAGAGGAATGAGTAATGACGGTTCTTCGCCATCAAAACAATATTATAATGATCCCTATAAATGGGTAGAATTTTTCCAATCCACAGAAAATGATGAAAATTGGGGATTTGGTGATACTTTAATAGAGTACGAAATTATCTAATATTTATCACTAGATAACCTCAAAATATTTTTCATTATGGAAAAAGAATTAGAATTACAAACACCAGAGGTAACTTATATAGAAATCAAGTATAGTGAAAAAAGTGATATAGCTAACTTAGCTTCTACTGAAAAATTTGTTAATTTCATTTTAGAAGATACTTTAAAAAGTATAACTAGAGCAATTGAACAAAATCTTGATAAAATAGAGTTATTTAACATAGTTAATTTATCTTTAGTTGTAGAATTAGAAAGATCTAGTTTTAAAACAGCTTTAGAAAAAATTATTAAACATTATCTTGAAGAAGAAGATTACGATAAATGTGCTAAAACCCAATCATTAATTAGTAAATTATGAGACAACGCTATAGATTCTACTATATGAAAGATTCAAATAGAGAAACATTAGGGATAGCTAATTGTGAATCATTAACTGAAGCTATAAAAACATTTGCTTTAATTAAAAATTTACCTATGGCAACGTTTTTAACAATATTTAATGTAGAGTTATATGAATCCTGAAGAACAAAATAAATCTGAAGAATTTGAAGATTTAAGTGAGATAAAAAACTTATTTGAACAAATTCTAGACTCTCAAGTAATTGTAAAAGATACTCTAAATGCTAAAGAAAAAGAGTTATTTACTTTATTTGTTACTAAAATGGAAGAAACATATAGCACTGAAAATAAAATATTTGAAGCAGGACTTATTGATTTAGCTAAAGTAACAGACCCATTATGGTTAGTTATTGAAAATGCTTTTAAAATAATGTATTCTCCTGAAGTAACAGAATTAATATTTTGGTATATATTTGATAGAATTAATGATAAGGGCAAAATAATTCCTTACATTGATGCCAAAGGAAAAGAATATAAATTTAACACTATTGATGATTTATGGAACTATGCCCAGCATATTTCTCCTTTAGAATAGCTTGGAAAGTTAAAAAATATATATTATTTTTATAGAGTTAAAGGTTATTAATAATTATAAGTTATGAAATGTATAAAATGTAATAAAAAAATCCATCCGAAACGTCTTAAGGCGCTTCCAAAAACTAAAACCTGTGTTGAATGTTCTACAACAGACACTTACTGTGCCGTAACAACAACTCATGGCTCTGGAGACCATACCTGGAATGATATTCAGATTATGACCAAAGAACAGTATAATAAATATACTGAAGCAGAAAAGAAACTTAAAAGTTGGAATCCTGATGCGTTGGATAACCCATCAGAAGATGATGATTCTAATCTACAAGGTCCATTTATTATAGAAGACGAAACTGATTTATAATGCCAAAAGCTAAACACTTAGGAAAAGAAATGGTATTAGCTGCAATGGCTAAAACCCGATCTAACAGATCAGCTGCTAGATACTTGAATGTTTCATATCAACATTATAAAAAATGGGCTAAATTCTATAAAGATGATGCTACAGGTAAAACATTATTTGAACTTCATTTTAATCAATCAGGTAAAGGTATTCCTAAATTCCTTAAATCAGGAGGTAAAGAACCCGCTCTTATTGATATAATAGAAGGTAGGATTGACCCATCATCATTTGCTCCTGAAAAAATTAAGTATAGATTAATTACTGAAGGACATTTGTCTGAAGAATGCAATACATGTAAGTTTAAAGAACGTCGTGTTATAGATTATAAAATGCCCTTAATTTTACATTTTAAAGACAATAATAAGAAAAACTATAGAAAAGAAAATATAGAGTTACTTTGTTATAATTGTTATTTTTTAACTATTGGTGATATATTTACTGATAAACAAATTAAGGGATTAGAAGATCATGTACCTACTAATTTAAGCGAAGTAGAATGGGAATTAGATGAATATACTCGCCAACGATTAGAAGAATTAGGATTAGAAAAACCTGAAAAAGATGATGAATTAGATTTAATATCTCGTTTATGAGAAATATAGATAAGAAAAAACATAAAGATTTTGTTAGGGATTATGATAAAATTAAGTCTAAACATTTAGATAAATTAGCTTCTAAAATGTTGGAAAATGATGAAAAATTTAATAAATTAAAAGAAAAACCAATTAAAGGTAAATTTTTAGATGAATTTTAATATGGTCTACTATCTCTCAGTAAAAAATTATGATGAGTTTGAGAATCTTATAAAAAGTAAGAATCTTAAAATGTCTAAAGCTGTAGTAGAAAATATACTTAATAATTTAAACACTAAAAAACGTTTTATTTATGTTCTAGAAATAACAATTGAAGACGAAAATAAAATGGTTAGTTTAACTATTGATAGAAAAGATTTTATTACTACTTTAGAAAAAAATTTAGAAATCTTTATCTACCATGAAGTATATGAAGAATGTACTAAAATACAAGAAGCAATAAATAAATTAAAAAAGAAACAAAAATCTAAACCAAAACCAGCCAATTAACATATGTATCGTTGATAGTTTTTAAAAACAACAACAACAAGTTAATATGGCAAAGTCAAAAGTACAAAAAGAATCTACATTTAGAGAAAAACCAAAAGTAACCCGCGCTGGAATACATGCTAAAACAAAGCAAAGTAAAAATAAAAATAGCAAAAATTACAGCAAACCTTACGCTGGTCAAGGTAGATAATTAAATTAATTATTTAAAATAAGTTATGAAACAAGAAAATAGAGGACGTCCTGCTGATAATATAGTTAGGATTACTAAATGGGAACTAATAACCAAAAGTTATACAGGTGAAGAAAGCATGTATAAGTTTGATTTAAATAAAAACCCACAAGGTGGAATGATATCGTGTGAAATTAAAAAACATCCAAATAAACCAGAATTACCCGATTTAAACCCCAAACAAAAATATAATAATTCCCCTGTAGTATTAGTTTTTGCTACTTCAAATAGAAGTAATGCTAAAACTAAAATGAAAATATTTAATAATAAAAATGTAGATCATGTTTTAACTAATGATTTACCTGGTGTTCCAGATAATGCTGTAATATTAGAAGTTGGGGTTGGTAAAACCTTTATAGATAATTTTAAACATAAATATAAATTATAATATTTATCAATAAACTACAGCTATGAGTCTTAATCTAGAAAAACTAAAAGGACACGTTCCAGATGCAGTTATCGCACAAATACCAGATACTGCAGCAAAATTTAACATTACAACTAACTTACGTCTTGCTCACTTTTTAGCACAGTGTGGTCACGAAAGTGGTGGATTTAAAGCAATTAACGAAAACCTAAACTATGGTGCTAAAGGATTATTAGGTGTATTTCCTAAATATTTTAATGCAGCTAGTGCTGCTCAGTATGAAAGAAAGCCTGAAATGATTGCATCTAAAGTTTATGCAAATAGAATGGGTAATGGAGATGAAGCATCTAAAGAAGGTTGGAAATTCCGTGGTCGTGGTTACATACAATTAACTGGTAAATCTAATTATACCAACTTTACTAAATTTATAGGTGAAGATTGTATAGCTAATCCTGACTTAGTAGCAACTAAATACCCATTAGCTTCAGCAGCATTTTTCTTTAATTCAAATAACCTTTGGGCTATCTGCGATAAAGGTGCAGATGATGCTACAGTAACTGCTGTAACAAAACGTGTTAATGGTGGTACTATTGGATTAGCAGATCGTATTAAGCACTTTAAAGAATTTTACGCTGCTTTATCATAAAAATAATTTAAACTTCCAAATATTTTTGTGAAAGTTGTGAACCGTTGCAATTATTTACAATGGTTCACAACTTGTTCACACCTTTCTGCGCAGAAAATTTGGTTTTTCCAAATACTGTTTGTACATTTATGGTATAAGATTAAGGGTTATGATTAAATTACATGATTTAATGGTTTATGATGATTTATATTATGTAGGACATATTATAGATTTAGATGGGAATGATTGGGTTTCTGCTGAAGATGCTGAACTTATATTATTAGAATATAATAATGGAGTTAGTAATTAAAAATAAATTTGGAGAACCAAAACATTGTTCGTATATTTACAGTATAAATAAAAAATAAAAGTTATGCCAAAACCAAAATCTAAAAAATCCAAAACAACGGATGCAAGAGTTAAAAAAATTCTTTCTAAAAAAACCGACAAAGAAAGACAAGACGAATTTTTTAAACAATTAATGAATATATTAAAATAAAGGTTATGAAAAAAACATTTAAAGAAACAGGCGGAACATCGTTCCATGGCACAACAATTAACTGTTCAGTATCAACACTTAGAAAAGTATTAGGTGAGCCTGAATATAGTGGAAATGATGGGGAAGATAAAATTAATTTCGAATGGGAAATGGAAACTAATGATGGTGATGTATTCACTGTGTACGATTGGAAAGAATATCGCTCAATCAACGAAGATGAAATAATTGAATGGCATATTGGTGGATTCAATAAATCAGCTACGGAAGAAGCAAAATACGAAATACGAGAAGCAATAGTAAAAGCATAATATGGATAAGACAAAAATAATAATAACAGTAGTAGCAGCCACTATAATGGCTGCAGCAACAATATATTCCTGTAATAAAGAATCAAAGATCCTACCGATCAATGAAGTTGATGTAGATGGATATCACACATTAAAAGTAGTTCCATTTGAAGGACATGATTACCTTGTATTACACAGAATGAACCATAGCTCAGCAATAATACATTCGGAATCATGTAAATGTAAAAATAAATAATATGAAAACGATTTGGAATAAATTCGAAACATGGTTCAACAAAAATTGGGCATGGTTTTTTACAAATGGAAATAAACAGTAGGCTTCCAAAACAGTTCAACGTACATTTATATTATAAAAATAAAGGTTATGACAACAATAAACATTAAAGA
>Ga0214923_10008347_pt1 | contig 11044 bp, 12 predicted proteins | sample LL1510_MetaG_FD_177993 | JGI IMG/M metagenome (GOLD analysis project Ga0214923, IMG submission 177993) | Freshwater microbial communities from Lake Lanier, Atlanta, Georgia, United States - LL-1510 | ecosystem: Environmental > Aquatic > Freshwater > Lake | place: USA: Georgia | collected... | reverse complement strand
CTTTTAGGAGTTAGTCAAACTGGTTATATAACAGGGAAATTTGTATCAGATAAGATAGTTATCAATCAAATAAAGCCCTATTATATTCCTGTAAATCAAAAAGATTTAAGACTGCATATTTTAGGAGCGGGATTCGTTCAAAATATGAAAATTCTTTTGGATGATTTAAACGAGCCAATCAGTGTTGATTTTATTAACTCAAATGCAATTTCCTTCCTTTTACCCGAAAGAACAAATCCAGGATTTTTAAGTATTAATTTACTTCACAATGATTTTGCTCCCATTTATACTGAAAATTGCTTGGAGATAATTAGCTTTGAGCCCACTAAAATTCCTTCCTATGATAATACTTCTTTAATCGTATCTGCGGGAAAAATACCTCCAGGGACAGAGCTTGTATTACAAAAAGAAGATGAAATATATAGATTAAGGGGAAATCTTTTACCGGATGGAAAAATTGATTTTAAATCACCAAATCTTCCACCAGGAAATTATTCTGTGTCAATCCATTTTAAAAATGAAAATAATTTTGAAAAAATAAAAATGAACTCTGGATTAGAAGTATACACCTCCGAATTACCAAAAGCCTCTCTTAGCTCTCAAACTATAATAAAAGAAGAAGATATAAATGATGAAAACGAGCAAGATCTACCCGACAAAACAGAAATGCCCTGGTATCAAAGTGGGATTACAGATGAAGATCAAGAAGATGATAATACTCAGGTCGCAATTGAACTAGATGATCAAATGGAAGCTGAGTTAAATATAAGTGAAATCTCAAGAACCTATTAAACATTATGCAATATTATAATTTCATAATGTTTTTATAAAGTTTATTTTTATTATTATTTTGCTAAAGTACTGATACCTAATACCAGGAATAATACTAATAAAATTGCCAAAATTATTCCAAATATTTGTGTCCAATATTGTAGACCATATAACTTCTTTAATTCTGCTAATGCATTCATTAAATTTGTTATATCATTCCCTGTAGTATCTACTATCTTCTGAAAAAATTTAGATGCATTGATTGTCCATACTCCTACAATTATAGATATAACACCACTGATTATACCACTCTTTTCTCCAAAAAAAGAGGAGAGTATTTCAACAACTCCCAAAATTATACCAAATATTCCTACATACCTCATTTTTTTTGCTAGATCATTAACTAATATATTTTCATGATCTGTAAATTCATATTGATTATTTTCCATTATTCAATCCTTTTAATATTCATAATTTAATATATTTTCACATTTTATTTTTTTACTTATAAACTCCACCTGCAGGGGCTATATAATTTATTTCAAATAAATCATAATTTGATTTTCTAAAACCCGTCGCAAATGCAACTGAGATACCTAAATTACACTTCAAACTTGATTTCATAGTAATCCAAGCATAATTAGCCATTTTTTCATCTGTTACAGAAAATGGATGTACTCTGCCCCGCACTTCATCAAGGTATAAACCCTCAAATGTTCCAATAATAACTCCCTGATACTCAAGTCTTAATATCTTTCCCGAAACTGAAAAATTTCGCTTAGATCCTGTTTTGGAAACAATTAATTTATCACTTTCTAGTTCTGCTGGAATGGAAGTGAGAGGATTTAGAGCCTGAATAACTTCTGTTACAGAAGAGAGTGTAATTGACTCAATTCGATGAATTCTGTAATTTATAACCAAATCCTGATTCAAACTTTTCATAAGTAAGTTAACAGTTTCACCGTTTTCCGGTCTTACACTAAATGGAATTTTTTGTTTTGTGATTGTATAACATTCATCTTTTTCTTCATCACATTTTTCATCTGTAGAAAACGTACTTAGTTCTATGATTCCTTCATAAGATTCGAAAACCAATCCCCTACTTTCAAATTGTAAAATTTTAGCATTTGCCCATCCCTCTGAATAGGTTCCGTAAGCAAAAATTTTACCATTAAAAAATAAAATTAATAGCAATATAAATATTTTAAAATTTAACATGAAAAACTCCTATAATATATAGAATATATTACTGGGTAAAAAAAAGTGAAAGAAAAAAAGAATTTAATTGTAGGAATTTTAAAATGGAAGATATGATAAAATCAAAACAAGAGATTAAAGATAAATTAAAAATATTTATAGAAGCCTACCATAAAACAAAGATTATTGATCCTAAAAATGATGGAATTTTTAAAACTCATATTTTACTCTCAAAAAATAAAAACAATACTCCCAAAGAAAAATTAATTAACTATAAACTTCTCCGAATTAATGAAAAACTTTTTGCTACTGAATCAGAGGAAATATCTCTAAAAGATTCTGTTATTTGTGAGTTTTTAGTAGATGAATTAATCAAGTATGTTTATAAATCAATTAAGTCATAATTAACGTGAAATTCTTTCTCTATTTATTCCATCATATTTAATTTGTTCAATCCTACGAATATTAAATAGGGCGATTTCCCTGTCAGGAGGAGTTCCAATATCCTGAATTTCTCTGTAAATTAAAATTGCCTTTTCATAATCTCTTTTATTCTCATTTCTTTCAGCCATTTGAAATAGTAAATCCACAGATAATAGAGTATCCATTTCAGATTTTATAGATTTTTTTATGGATAATAAGGCGTCAAATTTTTTATTTTCATCGCTTAATGATTCTAATAATAGTGAATCAGTAGAATTTAGAGCCTTCTTTTTTAAGGAAATTAATTCACTTTTTTTTAAGGCTAATTTATTTTCAAAAGAGGCTTCTAAATTTTTAATTTTATAGTACTCATCATAAGACTTTTGTAAATTTGTGTCCTCTAGCTCTCTATTAATTCTAGATTTATAAAATTTCGCAATATAATAGTACGAAGACATCCTATTTTTTAATATCTTTATATTATTTATGAAGTCATCTTCAGGTAATTTTAGTATTGAAGTTGAAACAATATACTTATCTAGATAAATAACAGCTTCCTCAAAATTACCAAGCCTTTTGATTAATAAGTCACCCAAAACAAAATAATATTCCTTTTTATCATTTTCTTTATCACCAAGATTAAGATAGCGATCATAATATTCTTTTGCTAAGATATAATTTTTTCCTGAAGAATAAAGACCTGCAAGAGAAAGGCATACTTCATTCTCTAATTTTTTATCAGGAGAATTTACAAACATATATTTAGTATAAAAATCAATAGCCTTTTGAATTTTACCTGTAGCTTTAAATTCATCGCCCAAATATTTTAGTATATCAATATCATCGGGATTTAATCGATGTGCAAACTCCAATAATTGAAAATAACCAACAAAGCCAGACTCTTTATCCGGATCAATCAAAGGATATGGTTTTGTGATTCTTTGAAGGGTTCTCTCCTGTAATTCTTTTGCCTTGACTTGAAATGCAAATTCTTTAATAACCTTTGAATCATAGAGTCCCTTTTCTTTTTGAAGGGAAACAAATAATCCTTCTAGGGATTTGTTGTACGCCTCTACTTTTAAGTTTAACTCAATATTTAACAAATCAATTTCCTTACGAAAAGCTTTCTCATCTGGAAGTGGTTTATTATCACGGGCAGATACTGCCGCAGTTAAATGAAAAGAATCAATCTTTGATTCTATTAATTTTTCTTGTTGTAATTTTGAGTTGAGAGTTTCTCTATGTTGTTTAATTTTTTCTATTCTTTGAGTGTCTAAATTATCTTTTGAATTAATCTCTTTAAAAAATGTATCTTCATTTTGAGAAAAATCATGAAATTTGAGTGCAGTTACAAAAGAAGAAATTGCATTTTCAGAATCATTTTTCTTGGAGTATAAAAATCCTAAATTAGAATATAATTTATAAAGTGTAAAAGAATCCTCTATCAAACTTGAATTGGAAGGTAACAAAGAAGATTGACCTTTTATTAGTCTAGCAGTATTTACACTTATTTGTAAGGGGTATCTACCCGCATTTTCTCTAAACTTACGTGATACTTCTCCCGATTTTGGATCTAAGTATTCTCCTGCCCTCTTCCTTTCTGAATCAGTCCTTCTATCCTCAGGAAATTGAGAATAATATGAATCTATAAAGAATAAAATTTTGGAAATTTTTTCCTCATATTTTTCAGGGGAGTCGGTTTCATTAAACTCTATTTCTTTTAAATCATTTTTACTTACTATTTGATAAGGTTCTTTTAAGGAAAATTTTTCATCCTGTGAATGAAGGAATGATGTTATTAAAAAGAAAAAGACATAAAAAATAAAATTAAGTATTTTGATTTTTTTTGAGAGATGGTTCATCTTTTTAAATATCGACAAAAATTTTTTCTTATATTTATACAAATTATATATATAATTTGATATTTTTTAAAGTATTAACTTATCGATGTGACTTCAGAAAGTTCTTCAGTTGTGAGAATTTTTTCTATGTCCATCAGAATTATAAATCGGTTTTCCCTCTTGGCAACACCAATGATATACCTTGAGGACATACCTTTTACGGAGGGGGGTGGTGGATCTATCTGGTTTTCAGAAAAATGAACCACATGGGATACTTTATCCACGATTATACCAATTGATTTACCTTGGATTTTGACGATTATGGCACGATTCATGTTAGAATCATTGGACTTTTTATTCATGATCTTTTTGGAAAGATCAATCATATTCACAACTCTACCCCGAATATCCATCAAACCCACAAAATAATCCTGTGACTTGGGAACCTTAATTAAGTTTGTAACTTTTACAATTTCTTCTACATTTACTATGGAGATGGCATAATCCTCCTCTCCTATTGTAAAGGTTATGTATTGTTCGTTTAGATAATCTTGCTTAGCCATACTCAATCTTTATTTTCAGAAACGTGTATAGCCTGTATAGAAAAAATACGATCCAATAAATAAAAAAAGAAATATTTTTGAGAATAAGGGAGCCCTATTTCTAAGTATCCAATCAACTCCACCAAATAAGAATCCAAAGAGTGCCAATGACCATCCTAATACCACAAAATCAAAAAAATGGAAATAGAGGACTGCTGCAATTGAGAATCCCAATATACTATCATTGATATCATCTACCGCTCTTTCTTTTAATTCTTCAATATAAGAATTTTTTTTATCTTTTGATTTTTCTTTGAATTTGGATAAAAAACGTTTATACCAGGATTCTGGATTTAGAAATTTGTTTCTTTCTACCTCATATTCTATATCTGTTTTATCTGATATTCTATATTTAAAGAGAGGAATTTTACTAATTTCATAAACTCCCCCAATACAATCCAAAATATCTTGGTCGGGAAGACAGGAGAAAATTACTCGAAATGGGTAAAACTTTTTTTTTAGAGGAAGATTGATACCATGTAAAACATCCCGTTCCCGAATTGTGGTACCTCTTTTTATGGTAGAAGTATAGGCTGAACCTAATTCAGAGAATGGCTCCACCTGCAACTTAACAAGCCCATCATGAAAATTAAATTCAACTTGTAAGTTATCACCTGCTGGGGTTTTTGCCTTGTAGGCCTTTTGATAGCCCTGGGTTACTGCCCGAGAGCGTTTCCACCAAGCTCTGTAGTGGTCAATGTCTGATTCATATACCATGTTGAAATCATCGGTATATACTAAATTTTGCTTAATATTCTGTTTTGTGGATCACAAAAATTAATGTGAACTGAGAAGTAGTGAAAACCACTACCTCCCGGTAGTCAGGTAAATTCTATTTACCTTTTTTCTTATGTCTGTTGGCCCTTCGTTTCTTTTTTCTCTTATGAGTAGCTATTTTTCTACGTTTTCTTTTTTTACCAGAAGGCATTCAAAAATTCTCCTTTTAATTCAATCCCCAACGGTATTCAGGGTTTATTGTCAAAAACTTACTTCAAATACTTTTGTAAATCTTTATTTTTCTTGAATTCAGATAGAAGAAGTTTTATATCACCAATCCCTTTTTTAGAACTCAATAAGATTACATCATCTTCTTCAACCAAGATAAGATCATTCACACCTAAAAATACAACCATCTCTTTTGATGAAGAGGATATGTTCCCATTTGACTTAAAATGATAAGATTTATTACCAATATGATAATTATTATTATGATCACCCTGTATTACTCTCTCTAAAGATACCCAGGAACCAACATCATCCCACTGAAATGTTGATTTAATCATGACTATCCTTGAACTCTTTTCCATAATTGCAGTATCAATAGCTTCCGTTGGGAGGTGATTGAATACAATTTGTAGTTCGCCTCCCTTAAATGGAAAAGATTTTTTAAGAGGATTAATTATATATGGGGCATACTTTTCAAACTCAGAAAGTATCACAGAATTTTTCCAGACAAATATTCCCGGATTCCAAAAGAAGTTTTTCTTTTTTAAAAACTTTATTGCATTCTTTAAGTCTGGTTTTTCATGAAAGGAACTAACCTTTGATCCCGAGGATAAATCCCTACCAATAGAAATATATCCATAACCTATTTCGGGACGATTTGGCTTAACTCCCAACAGAACAAGGTTATCCTCTTTTGCTGTATAAATTGCTTCTTTAAGATTTAATGTAAACTCTTTTAAAGGATTTACATAAGCATCAGCTGATAGTACTACCTGAATTGGATCTCCGTACTTCTTTTGAAAAATAAGACTGGCAAGGGCAATGATTGGTGCTGTATTTTTACCCTCAGGCTCAATAATAAAATTATTCTTAGGAAATTTTTTTTCTATTTTTAAGATAGATTTTTTAAGCTCATTATTCGTTCCAATATATATTCTTGATATATCTGTTAAACTCAGTGCTCTATCTATGGTTTCTCTCAATAAAGTTTTATTTGAGTATACTTTTTGGAGTTGTTTTGGAGAAGACTCCCTAGATCTAGGCCAAAATCTCTCTCCCTTCCCTCCCGCTAGAATTAAAACAACGGGATTATTTATTTTTGATGAATTTAAATTCAAGGCATTTTTCCAGTTATTTGAAATTCTAAATGTTTACATAAAAACTTTTAATTAGAAGATTCTTTGATTTCTTCTTGTTGAAACTTTATAATCTTGGATGGAATTATAGTCGATACGGCGTGTTTATAAATTAAATTTTGCTTACTTTCATTTTCTATGATTATAGTAAAATTATCAAAACTTGTAACCTTGCCTTTTAGTGGTACACCATTGAGTAAATAAATTGTTAGCTCTATTTTTTCTTTGCGGGCTGTGTTTAGAATGTAGTCTTGTATATTATTTTTTGCAGACATTTCTCTATCCCTGAAATTCTATTTTTTTTAGTAAAGAGAGTGCCTCATTCCAAAGTACCGGTTTAAGAAAAGTTTCTTTTTTAAACCAGGTTATTTGCTTTTTTGCGTAATTTCTATGACTTTGAGAAAACTTCTCTTTTAAACATTCTAATGTAATTTTTCCATGTATAATTTCAACTGCAAAATTATATCCTAAAGAATTTAATGCAAAACAACCCTCACCATAGTTATCAATTACAGTTTTTGTTTCCTCGAGAAGTCCATTTTTAATCATCCAGTCACTTCTTTGATTGATTCTTTGATACAAAACTTCCCTTGGTGTGTCTATATATAGGGGAATCCATTCATCTATATTCTTCTGAAGGTAACCACCAGTAGGAGTAGCGTAGTCATGCCATTTACCTCCCTCCAGAGCTATCTCTAGGGCTCTCTCAATTCTATACAAATCATTTGGGTTGAGCTCCCCATATCGAATTGGGTCAAGTCTCTGCAATAAAGATAATTTTTCCTCCTTATTTAATTGAGAAATTATCCTTAGAGTGTTTTGACTTACCTCCGGGAACTCAAACATTCCATATAAAAAGGCTTTTAGGTAAAATCCTGTACCACAGGTTAAGATAGGAATTTTATTTCGTAGGAAGATACTTTTTATTGCCCCATTTGCCAGGTTTACAAATTCTTTGGCTGTTATTTTTTCATTTGGTTCTAAAAAATCTATTAAGTGATGGGAAATAAGATTTCTATCCGTCAGGGAAGGTTTAGATGTCCCTATCTGAAGTTCTTTGTATACCTGCCTTGAGTCAAATGAGATTATCTCAAAAATATCAGGATTAAGCTCTAGGGTTAAGGCTGTTTTACCTGCTCCGGTGGGAGCACTTAAAACTACTATTTTCAGACTTCTTCCTCATCTAATGCTACCTCCTCGTCAATCTCGAGTTCTTCCCCTTCCGCTACTAATTCATCGGGGATTTCTGTTGCATCTTCATCAGAAACATCATATTCACTAATCTTTGAGGCTTTTGTTTTCTGTTTGACAGTTGGTTTTGCATTTTGATCTGCCCCGCATTTGGGACAAATTTTTTCAGTTCTGTTCAAATCATAAAACTTAGCATTACAACTATGACAGGTAAACTTTTTCCCAAGAGAATTCGCCGGTTCTTCCGTGGCGACCCTAGAGGAAGATGTTTTTTTCTTAGCTTTTGGAGCTACTGATGCTTTCTTTTTAACAACTTCCTTTTTAGAGGGTTTGTCTAATTTTTTCTTTTTTACCATTAAAAAAAAGTTACTAAACTTATTTTAATAAATTTAGTCAAGGTTTTTTTTTACAAAATTAAAGTATTTTTTGTACTTTTTAAAAGGCTTATTTTTTTTTATTTTTCCATAAATCGATAGGAAAATTTTTAGTTTTCTCTGATTATTAAAGTTCTTGCATATTTTTTGCTATCAGTTAATTTTTAAAAATGTACTACGAGATTTCTAAGATTTTATCACATGGCAAAAATATTGAAATTGGAATAAGTGAAAAAAAAAATTCTGAGACCATATTACTTCTCCATGGATTTAATGATACAAAAGAAACTTATATATTTTTATATAAAGAATTAATCAAATTTTTTAATCTAGTGAGTTTCGATTTTAGGGGACATGGGGGTTCTGATTGGAATGAAGATGGAATTTATCATTCTGCTGAGCATTTATTAGATTTACAAAATGTTGTATATTCAATACTTCCCGAAAATTTTTATATTATAGCACATTCCATGGGTGCAGGAATTGCCGCAAGGTACACTGGACTTTTTCCTGAAAAAATAAAAGGCTTAGTTTGTTTAGAAGGTTTTTCGGGTTTACAGACCAATTCCCTAGAAAAGTCCAGACTTAGGAATTGGATGGACAGCATGGCAAAAAAAACCGGTAAAAAAGAAACTATAAGAAGAAAAATTTCAAAAGAGGAAGCAGCTAAAAAATTATCATATATTTACCCATATCTATCCATGGATAAAATTGTAATACTAGCTGAGGGGCTTACAAAATCAATGATTGGTGGCGATGTAACATGGAAAAATGATCCTCGATTAAAAGTAACCTCTCCAATTCCTTTTCCCCCTGAATTATCCAGAGAGCTATGGAGAAGTATCACTTGTCCTGTTTTGATGATATATGGGGAAAAAACTCACTTAAAACCAGATAATTTAGAGGAAATTAAATCACATTTTAAAAATTTATCTTATAAAGAAATTATTGCATCCTCCCATAACATGCATCATGACAATCCAGAAGAATGTTTACATTTAATTAAAGAATTTTTTAAGATCATTTTGGGTTAATTAGATACTGTGAATGGATTCCATCAAAATCTAATGGAGTTGAAAATATTGTAGGACAGGTTACAGTAACTTTTGTTGAAAATGCTAATATGTAGGGATTTGCAAAAAATAAATTTACAAAGAATCTCAAAATTGCTGAGATACTCGAAAGCACATTTATCTTACTTAATGAATCGATATTTTCATTAGTAAAATAACAGGACCCCTCCTCATTTAAGTACATTTTTTCTTTGGTGGGTAATAGGTATCCAGAAAAAGAATCTTTTTCTATTTTAATCTGCTCATCTTTTTTTATTTTTCCAGAGAGTATGATAGAATTTTTTTTATCAAGTATCACAAATGTTTTAAAAAAATCACCTTGAATTTTTTCTTTCCCATGAAAACCTCCCGTAATTAGTACAAATCCATCCTTTGAAAAGGCACGCATAATTTCCCACCTAGAACTATACTTATATACTTCCCAGTTCGTCAATAGGTGCTCCATACCTCCTTTTCCTTTCAGAGGAATAACTTCCCCTTTAAAATCCATATATCCCTCAACATCCGCTTGATAAAAAGGCACATCTGCCCTTACAAACCTTCCCTCTTTCACATAATGCCTATCTCCCGAGAGTGTAAATCCCTGTTTACCATTTTTAAATACTAAATTGAGTTTTACATCATCCGCAAAAACTTTAATTTCATAAATATTATCCTTAAGTTCAAAAGAATTATTATAATTTTTAATATTATAATTAATTCTACTAGCCTCTAAACTTTTAACACTAAATTCCTTGGTAACAAAAAAATTCCCTGTTTTTTCTGATTTTATAGAGAGGGCAATTCCATGATTCTTATCCCCGGGACCCATATTACTGATCAAAGATGTTAAAAAAATATGATATTCGTTATTGAAAAATAAATAATTCCAACCCTGAAAATATCCTTCTTCTTCATAGGGTTTATAAATATAATCTTGAGTGATTATTTTTCTAATATTTAAGGTTGATTCTGAAAAGACTGAGGTCGAGAGAAAAAGAAAAAATAAAAAAAAGTTTTGCATATGGATATTATAAAAATAAGTAATTTGAATTCTACTGAAAATTATTTCTTTTTTTTGGGGTTTTAAAGAGTTAAAGGAAATTAATACTATACAGTGGAATATTATAACATCAAAATAAGATAATGTTTGGTAATTTTGAATTCATATTTACCAATGAAAAGACAATATATACATCAATTTAAATAATATATGAAAAGAATTTTAAAATTAGAAGAATTAACTGATATAGTTTATCGAATTAATAATTCAGATGATATAAACTCCCTCTTAAGTTCAATTATTGAAACTACTAAAAATGCATTAAGTTGTGAGGGTTGTTCATTACTAATATATGATAACGAAATTGAAAATTTAATTTTTCATGTAGCCAGAGGAGAAAAAAGTTCTGAATTACTATCCCTTCAAGTACCCAAGGGCAAGGGTGTTGCTGGAATCGTGCTAAATACCCAAAAGCCAATAATAATAAATAATGCTGAAAATGATGAAAG
>Ga0214923_10008346_pt1 | contig 11044 bp, 12 predicted proteins | sample LL1510_MetaG_FD_177993 | JGI IMG/M metagenome (GOLD analysis project Ga0214923, IMG submission 177993) | Freshwater microbial communities from Lake Lanier, Atlanta, Georgia, United States - LL-1510 | ecosystem: Environmental > Aquatic > Freshwater > Lake | place: USA: Georgia | collected... | reverse complement strand
TTTAATAATTCAATAGCATTTTGATTAATTGATAAATTATCCCAATTAATTTTTTCCTGATTTTCTCTTAATAATTTTATAGCATTTCTATTTAATGATAAATAATCCCAAATAATATTTTTTGGATTTTCTCTCAATATTTCAATAGCATTTATATTTTTTGATAATTGATACCAACTAATTTTATCTAAATTATCTTTTATTAATTCAATCGCATTTATATTTTCTGATAAATGAGACCAAACAATTTTATTTAAATTATTATTTATTAATTCAATAGCATTTGAATTCACTGATAATTGACACCAATAAATTTTTTCCGGATTTTCTTTTAATAATTCAATAGCATTTGGATTTTCTGATAAATAATACCAATTAATTTTTTCCGGATTTTCTCTTAATAATTCAATCGCATTTGGATTTAAAGAAAGATAATTCCAATAAATTTTATCTGGATTTTCTTTTAATAATTCAATCGCATTTGGATTACTTGATAATAAAAACCAATCAATTTTATCAAAATTATCTCTCAATAAATTTATAGCATTTGGATTTAAACATAAATTATACCAATCCAATTTATTAATATCAATCCAATCTCTTAATTTCATCATTAAGAAATTTAAAAAATTAATAAAATCATTTTTTATTTAATCTTCAAAATATATATCATAAATCTCTTCTTCTCCATATTCTTCTATTAATCTAAATATTCTCTTAGGATGTAATGCCTTTGCTATTATTTCCTCCTTTAAATCAATATTAGATTTTTTCATTTTAATATAATCATATGTGAATATTGAAGGATTACATGATGATAAAATCCAATCAATTTTATCAAAATTATTTTTTAATATTTCTATAGCATTTGAATTTATTGATAACATACTCCAATCAATTTTATCAAAATTATCTTTTAATAATTCTATCGCATTTAAGTTTAATGATAATAAACTCCAATTAATTCTTTCTGGATTATTTTTTAATAATTTAATAGCATTCATATTTGTTGATAACATACCCCAATTAATTTTATCTAAATTATCCTTTAATAAATCAATGGCATTAATATTTTTTGATAACATATCCCAATTAATTTTTTTAGGATTTTGTTTTAATATTTCTATAGCATTAATATTTTTTGATAATTTAAACCAATTAATTTTATCTATATTATCTTTTAATAAATCAATAGCATTAGGATTTTCTGATAAATAATACCAATTAATTTTATTAGGATTTTCTTTTAATATTTCAATACCATTTGGATTACTTGATAAATTATACCAATTAATTTTATCTAAATTATCTTTTAATATTGAAATAGCATTCTTGTTTGCTGATAAATTATCCCAATTAATTTTATTAGGATTTTCTTTTAATAAATCAATAGCATTTGGATTACTTGATAAATATTTCCAATCTAATTTATCAATATTTATCCAATCTCTTAATTTCATCATTTGAAATTTAAAAAAAATAATAAAATCATTTTTTCTTTAATCTTCAAAATAAATATTATAAATCTCTTCTTCACCATATTCTTCTATTAATCTAAATATTCTTTTAGGATGTAATGCTTTTGCTATTATTTCTTCCTTTAAATCAATATTAGAAATTTTCATATAATTATAATCATATGTGAAAATTGAAGGATTAGATGATAATAAAATCCAATTAATTTTATCTTGATTATCTTTTAATAAATCAATAGCATTTGGATTACTTGATAATAAATACCAATCAATTTTTTCAGGATTTTCTCTTAATAATTCTATAGCATTAGGATTTTTTGATAATTGAGACCAATTAATTTTTTCAGGATTTTCTTTTAAAATTTCTATAGCATTAATATTTTCTGATAAATTTTCCCAATCAATTTTTTCAGGATTTTCTCTTAATAATTCTATCGCATTAATATTTTTTGATAATCTAATCCAATTAATTTTATCTATATTATCTTTTAAAATTTCTATCGCATTTGGATTAGCTGATAAATAAATCCAATTAATTTTATTAGGATTTTCTTTAAGAAGTTGAATAGCATTCTCATTTGCTGATAAATAATACCAATCAATTTTATCTAAATTATCTTTAAAAATATCTATAGCATTTATATTATATGATAAATAATGCCAATCAATTTTATCTAAATTATCTTTTAATAAATTAATTGCGTTATTATTTCTTGATAATTCATACCAATGAATTTTATCTAAATTATCTTTTAAAATTGAAATAGCATTAATATTATATGATAATGAATACCAATTAATTTCAGTATTATTTATATTTTCTCTTAAAATATCTATTGCGTTTATATTTCTTGATAAAGTAGACCAATTAATATTTTTTTTATTTTTTCTTAATAAATCAATAGCATTTGGATTTAAAGAAAGATAATACCATTCTAATTTATCAATATTTATCCAATCTCTTAATTTCATCATTTGAAATTTAAAAAAATAATAAAATCATTTTTTAATTATATTCTCTTTTGGTATATCTTTATGAGTTAAACCATCTAGATTTCATCATACTAAAATAATTTGTAAAATATTAATACAATAATGTATTATGCTTATTTTTTATTTCTATGATTATTCTGTAAAAATATAAATTAATGTTCTTTAAATATAACTGAATAATATATTATATAAAATATTTATTATTTCTTCTTTATAATGTTTATTGTCATTATCTCCTTTATTTTTCTTTAAATATAAATTAGTATTTTAATAATTAAATTAAATTTATTATTTGAAAGTAATAATGATTTAGGTTGTAAAATAAATGAAATACAACAAATCATATTTTCATTTTAAATATAATTATATTTATTTTTTTTACGAATAATAATTAATTGTTTTATATCTTCCAAACGTTTATAAAAACTTTTAACATTATTTATATCTTCATCTTCTATCATTCTCTCATATTTTTTATTTATTTGTGTTCTTTTATACAAATGTGCCATATTTATTTTTATAAGAAAAATAATTTCATTTTTTATTTTAATAAAAAAAATTATTCATTCTTACACCACATTTTAGATATTAGAAAATGTTTCTCAATAATTTCATCTAATTCATTATTATTCTTGAATATATCTGTGAAATTATCATGTAAATTTTTATGAATAATTCCAAGTTGTATTCTTTCTTCTAATCTTTTCCTCTTAATTTCTTCAAATTGTTTTATTTTTTGATTGAAATCATGTCTTTTATTTCTTTCAGTTTTATAAATCGTATAAAACCATACAATAGAAAGAATTTCTGCCATATTTGTAAATATTTTAAATATATATAAATTTCATTTTTTATTTTTTATTATAATAATTTAATTTACTTATATATAAATAATATCATTACCACCATAATTAGAATTTATTAGAAGATTTTTTATAATTTAAAATAAATAAAAATATGAAATCATTAATCAAAATAAATATTATAAATCGTTTCTTCTCCGTATTCTTCTATTAATCTAAATATTCTCTTAGGATGTAATGCTTTTGCTATTATTTCTTCATTTAAATCATAATTTTTATTTTTTATTAATTCATAATCATAAGTGAAAATTGATGGATTATATGATAATGAATACCAATTAATTTTATCTTGATTTTCTTTTATAAGTTCTATAGCATTAGTATTATATGATAATAAAAACCAATTTATTTTATGTTGATTTTCCTTAAGTAGATTAATAGCATTTGGATTTATAGATAAATAATTCCAATTAATTTTATCAAAATTATTCTTAAGTAATTTTATCGCATTTGGATTACTAGATAATATATTCCAATTAAAATTAGTAGGATTTGCTTTCAATAATTTTATTGAATTAATATTAACTGATAATGAATTCCAATTTATTTTATTAATATTATTTTTAAGAAGTTCAATAGCATTAGGATTACTTGATAATCTATTCCAATTAATTTTTTCTGGATTATCTTTAAGAATTTCAATCGCATTACAATTTGCTGATAAATTATCCCAATCAATTTTATCAGGGTTATCTCTAAGTAGTTCTATAGCATTAGGATTATAAGATAGATATTTCCAATCAATTTTATCAAGATTTTCTTTAAGTAGTTCTATAGCATTAGGATTTAAGGAAAGATTAATCCAATCAATTTTATTAGAATTATCTCTAAGTAGTTTTATAGCATTTGGATTTTTAGATAATACATTAAAATCTAAATTTGTAATATCTATCCAATCTCTTAATTTCATCATTTGAAATTTAAAAAAATAATAAATTCATTTTTTTATTTAATCTTCAAAATAAATATTATAAATCTCTTCTTCTCCATATTCTTCTATTAATCTAAATATTCTCTTTGGATGTAATGCTTTTGCTATTATTTCTTCTTTTAAATCAATATTAGACTTTTTCATATTATCATAATCATAAGTAAATATTGATGGATTTCCTGATAAATAATACCAATCAATTTTATCAGGATTTTCTTTAAGTAATTCTATAGCATTTGGATTTCCTGATAATAATTCCCAGTCAATTTTATTAAGATTAGCTTTAAGTAAATCTATAGCATTAGGATTAGATGATAATACATCCCAATCAATTTTATCTTGATTAGCTTTAAGTAATTCTATAGCATTAGGATTCATTGATAATAAATCCCAATCAATTTTATCTTGATTAGCTTTAAGTAATTCTATAGCATTAGGATTTAAAGACAAATCAATCCAATTTATTTTTTCAGGATTTTCTTTTAGTAGTTGAATAGCATTAGGATTAGAAGATAATATATCCCAATTAATTTTATCTGGATTTTTCTTGAGTAATTCTATAGCATTAGGATTAAATGATAAATAAAACCAATCAATTTTATCAGGATTTTTTGTTAAATAGTTAATAGCAGACGGTATTGAAGATAGATTAAATAAATCCAATTTATCTTCATCTATAATATCAACTAAATTTATATTATTTCCAATATATAAATTATTAATTTTATGAGGATTATTTCTTAATAAATCAATAGCATTTGGATTTTTTGAAAGATGCTTCCAATTAATTTTATTTTGATTTACGTTTAATATTTCTATAGCATTTGGGTTTTCTGATAATAAAGACCAATTTAATTTTGATATATCAATCCAATCTAAAAATTTTATCATAAATAATATTTATATTAAAATAAATATCATTTTTAATTTTATTAAAAAAAATTAAAAAATGAAACTAAATTTAATTAAAATTATTACATATAATGTCAGTAGAGATTGGAGTAGTTGCTGGTAGTATTATTTTCTGTATTTATACACGTAAAATTATATTGGATGTAAAAAAATGGAAAGAACAAAATGAGATTAATAGAGAAAAAGAAAGATTATTAGATAAAATGTTTGATGAACGTAGAGAAAGAAGTAAAGAACAAATTAAAAATTACAAAAAAGAACGTTTTATCACAAATTTGATAGATGAAATACCTATATTGTCTTATTATGAAGCAAAACAATTAAATAAAAAACTGGCAAAAATTTATACAGAATGGAATGATGAATAATATGAAATATTAAAAAAATAAAATAGCCATTTTTGGCTATTTCATAATTAAATAAAATATTTTTTGTTACCAATAATATAAATTTAATTTTTAAATTCTGTTCTGTAAAATTTAATTTCTTTAAGATAATCTAAATATTTGTTGCTTACCATAATCTTATCAAAAGCATGATAATAAGAAGGCATATATCTTATATTATTTTTACAATATTAGACATCTTTTATAAATATATTAGGATTTTCAGAAAAATACATCCATTGAATTTTATCAGGTTTTTCTTTAAGTAATTCTATAGCATTATGATTTTCTGATAGATATTCCCATATAATTTTATCAGGATTTTCTTTAAGTAATTCTATAGCATTAGGATTTTCAACTAATCCACACCAATCAATTTTATTTTTATTTTCTCTCAATATTTCTATAGCATTTGGATTTTTTGATAAATTATACCAATTAACTTTATTAAGATTTTTTTTAATTATTTCTATAGCATTCGGGTTTTTTGATATTAAATTCCAATCAATTTTATATTGATTTTCTTTAAGTAGTTCAATAGCATTAGGATTAAATGATAATAAATTCCAATAAATTTTATCTCTATTTTCTTTTAATAAACTTAAAGCATTTGGATTAGCAGATAAATCAAACCAGTTTATTTTTTCAGGATTTTCTTTAAGTAAATCTATAGAATTAGGATTAGATGATAATATATCCCAATTAATTTTTTCAGGATTTTTTCTAAGAATTTTTATAGCATTAGGATTAGCTGATATATACATCCATTTAACCTTATCTAAATTCTTTTCTAAAATTTCTATAGCATTTGGATTTATTGATAAATAATTCCAATTAATCTTTTCAGGATTATCTTTAATAATTTCTATAGCATTTGGATTAGAAGATAATAAAGACCAATTTATATAATTTGTATTATGTCTTAAGAAATTAATAGCATTTTTATTTTTTGATAATCCAATATTATTTAATTTATTTGGATTAATCCAATGTAATAATTTTAACATAATAATATTATTATTTAAATATATTTATATCCATTTTTGATTATAAATAAATATAATAATTAGAAAAGTATGTTATTAAAAAAAGGTGGTAATATTGATAATCTTAATAAAGGTATTTATGAAATTAAAAGAACTTTTTATAATATAAAAGAACCTGATAAATTATTATTATTTTTAAATGATAAATTAAAACCTACTGAAAAAGCTAAAAATGAAAGAGGTGAAGTTTTTACACCATTAGAATTAGTTAATGAGATGCTTGATAAATTACCAATAGAAGTTTGGAAAAATCCTAATCTAAAATTCCTTGACCCAGCAACAGGAATTGGTAATTTCCCTGTAATGGTTTATTTAAAATTAATGGATGGTTTAAAATATTTTGAACCAAATCAAGAAAAACGAAGAAAACATATTTTGGAAAATATGTTATACATGGTAGAAATAGATAAATTAAATGTATTTTTATTAAAAAAAGTATTTTGCGGAAATACTTATAATTTAAATATTTTTGAAGGTTCGTTTGTAAAAGAAACAAACAATAAAAAAGTAGATATATTATTTGGTAATAAACCAATAAATAAAAAAGAAAATTTAGAATTTGAAAAAAAAATATCCGAAATAAAATTTGATATTATATTAGGCAATCCACCTTTTCAAGAAGAATATAAAAATAATAAAAAAAAACCTAAAAATAATAATTTATGGACTATATTTTTATCAAATTCATATGAATTATTAAAATATAATGGTTATTTATTATTAATAACACCTACTTCATGGATGTCACCGAGTTTTAAAAATAAAAATATTTTTTATAAAAATTGGTTGATTTATGTAAATATTAATGAATGTAAAAAATGGTTTCCGACAGTTGGTAGTCAATTTAGTTATTATTTAATACAAAAAACAACTCAAAAAAAAGAAACGAATGTTATATGTAAATATAATAAAAAAATTTATAAAAGTACTTTATTAATATCAAATAATTTAGAATTTATTCCATCAATATTAACAAAAGAAAGTTTATCAATTATAAAAAAATTTTATAATAATGATATAGAAAAAATTTCATTTGTTAGATCTTATGAAATAACTACTTCAAAAAAATTATTAATAGGAAAATGTAATAATAAATACAAATATCCTATAAAAGATACTAAAAAAAATACTGATTTATGTTCTTCTATTAAACATTCATTACAAGATAAAAATAAAATTATAATGAGTAGATCTGGTAATTTAGAACCAATTTATGATAATGGTATTTATGGTATAACAGAAAATCTTTTATATTTATTAACAAATAAAAAAAATTATATTAATATTTTAAATAGTAAATTATTTAATTTTATTTTTGAAATATGTAAATCAAGTGGTTATCATAATCCTGAAATATTTAAAGATATACCTATTATAACAGAAAATAAAACAGATGAAGAATTATATAAAATATTTAAATTAACAAAAGATGAAATAAAATTAATTAATGAAATAATTTAATCAAAATAACAATCATAAATTATATCTTCACCATATTCTGTCATTAATCTTAACATTCGTTTAGGATGTAGTGCTTTTTCAATAATTTCTTCTCCTAATTCCTTAAAATTATTTTTAATTTCATCATAATCATATGAGAAAATAGCTGGATTTTTAGATAATAAATCCCAATCAATTTTATGTTGATTTTTTTCTATTAATTCCATATCATCACATTTATCACTTTTAAAATATACCTCATTTTCATTATTTTTCAGGTGATATCCAAAATAAAGTCTTATATTTTCTATATAAATTCTATAATTTTCATCATATTCAAATCTTTCAGGAAAAATTTCATAATAATTTGAATTATTACATATTAATCTATTATTTATTTTATTTTTATTATTTTTTAATAATTCAACCGCATTATTATTTAAACATAAATAAGACCATGCAATTTTATCTTGATTGTTAGTTAATAATTCAATAGCATTTTCATTTTGAGATAAATACATCCAATTAATTTTATTAGGATTTTCTTTAAGTAATTCTATAGCATTTGGATTTAAAGACAATTCAGTCCAATCAATTTTATCAGGATTTTCTTTAAGTAATTCTATAGCATTTGGATTTAAAGACAAATAAGACCAATCAATTTTATTAGGATTTTCTTTAAGTAATTCTATGGCATTTGGATTTAAAGACAAATAAGACCAATCAATTTTATTAGGATTTTCTTTAAGTAATTCTATGGCATTTGGATTTGCTGATAATTCAATCCAGTTTAATTTATTTGGATCAATCCATTTTTTTAATCTTAAAATTGGTTTTTTCATTTTATAAATATTTATATAAAAGTAATAATCAGTTTTTATATAAAAAATGAATTCTTTTTATAAATAAAATAATTATAATAATGTTAAAACATATTACTGATATTTGTGAAAATAATCAATTAATTGATATTAATTTTAAAAAATGTGTTCAAGGTTATCATTTAATTAATTCATCTTTTATAAATGAAAAAATATGGGAGGAAATCAATTCTATAATATTATTATCATTAGGAATTGAAATTTATTCTAAAAGTAATGGATCACATTTATCTGGTATGGATATTAATTGTTCATTAGGAAAAATTAGTAATAAATCTTCAAAATATTCAAAAAATAAAAAATATATTGATATTAGTTCTTATAGATTAACTACAGTTTGTAGTGAAAAAAATTGTGGAACATCAGCAAAAATAATTGAAGAAATTAATAAACGTAAAAATTTTGACTATTATTCTATTATAGTAAGAGATGAAATAAATAATGAAAATACTAGTTATGATTGGTTATTAATCCCAAGTAATTACTTAATATTAGACCCTTCTCATTATACTTGGGAACCTACTATTGGAAAAAGAGGAAAAAATAAAGATACACAAATAGGATGGAATACAAATGTAATTAATGGATGTAAAATGTCAATTATATTTAATATGTCATCTCAATTATGGATACATATAGAGATGACAGAAGAAATAAAAAAGTTTATTATAGCAAGTGCTTTTGTAGAAAATAAACCAAAATATAATTATATTGATTTACTAGATAAATTATCTGATATTAAAATCATATAATTAAAATTAAAAAATATCTCTCTCCTATTAAAATTCTCATTTTTTCTCATTATTATATAAAAATATGATAATATAATATTCAAATAATGACATCAATATTTTTATGTAAATAAAAAATTTAATTTAAATCGTCATATGGTCGCAAAACATAATAATGAGAATTGTAATAATGTTATTACAAATAATTGATAATAAAATATTTAAAATATATTAGAAAAATTAAAACCCATTTGTTTATTTAATTCCTTCTTAATATTATCTTTTAAGGCATCTTTACAACTATTAAGCTCTTTCTTAATATTATCTTTTAAAACCTCTTTAATATTATTCATACTATTTTTAATATTAAAATCATTATCATTATCACTGTCAATACTTGTATCACTAATATTATCTTCATCATCTTTTGATAAATTAATATTTCTTTTAATATAATTTTCAATATTTGTAATCTTTTCTTTTGCTTCTTGATATTTTTTAATATTTTTTTTAATATCATTTCTTATTTGTTTATATTCATTACTTTCAACTAATAAATTTGTATCATCTGTAATTAATAAAGAATTATCAATATCTCGCAATTTTAAATCAATATGTCTACCAATATTAATAATCCATAAATCATAAATTTTAAGAAAATCATGTGGTGATGTTAAATTATATTTAGAATAATTAATTTTTTCTAAAAGCCATTTATCAATATCATCATAATTAGTTTCAATTAAATTTTTAAATATGTTTTGATATTTGTTTTTTAATATTTTAAATCTTTCTAATTTAAATTGTTTATCATTTTCAAATATATTATTAAGTAATTCACTATAAAAATTTAATATATCATTCTTTGTTAATTTTTTATAATCTAAAAATTCATTAATTCTACGTTCTACTGCTATCCAATCATTAGAAACACCATTTATTCTACAAGTAAATTCTGTTCTACATTTAAAATTAGAATAAGAAATTTTACAACATTCATTTTTAATAAATTCAATAATAGTATTAATATCTAAATTTTCTTCACCTAAATTCAAATAATCTTGATTTAATTTATTAATACATTTATCAATTTGCATTAATGCTTTTTGTTTCCAATTATTTTTAATATAATTGTGATACTTAACATCTAATTGAATTAATAATTGATTTAATGTTAAATTTTCAATAACATTTGATTTATTATTATTATCAATATATCTGATAATATTATTATTAAACCATTCAATTTCATTAATATTGTTATTACTAATAACACCAATAATTTTTTCAATATTGATATTATTTAATTCATCGGTTTTATTTAAAATTCTATTTAATAGTTTATCTTCAATTTCATAATCTTGAAGCTTATCAACCATTGTTAAG
>Ga0214923_10008345_pt1 | contig 11046 bp, 19 predicted proteins | sample LL1510_MetaG_FD_177993 | JGI IMG/M metagenome (GOLD analysis project Ga0214923, IMG submission 177993) | Freshwater microbial communities from Lake Lanier, Atlanta, Georgia, United States - LL-1510 | ecosystem: Environmental > Aquatic > Freshwater > Lake | place: USA: Georgia | collected... | reverse complement strand
TATTTATCTTGCCAACACCACTCAACATAGATAGTTCATCAGTTAGGGTTCTTGCACATATGCAACATACCTTACCTCTTTTTTCAGTCAATTTAGCCTCAAATTTAACGGCTTTCGGAGTAACATTAAGAACTTTGGTTATATCCAAAAGAATTGGATTAAATTTCAAATTATAAGTATCTTTAAGTCTCTCACCTATGGCTCTTCCAACTTTGATTGTCTCTCCAATAGTTGGCAAATTCATAGTATTTTTCCTCTTAGTCTTTGTAGTGAGTTCATTCTGAATTTGTTTAAGTGCGGCTTGTATTTGGTTTTGAGTCAAAGTGCCGTATTTTAAAAGTTTGGATTTGATATCATTTACGAAGTTGTTAGGTCCATCGTATTTAGCAATTTGTTGCATATCCTCCGTCATTTCTTCCACATTTACTTGGGTGGTTGACATTAAAGTTTTTTCAGCGACCTCCATTTGTTTCTGTGTTAAAGATCCGTAACGAGAAAGAGAGTTTTTAAGATTAAGAAGGAATTTATTTGTTCCTTGATAGTTTCTTACTTTGGTGGTGGTGTTGGTTGTAGTCATATCTCAGTTGTTTTGTGAGTACAAAGATATGGCAATTTTCATTACCTACAACAAAAAAGTAAAAATTATTTTGAGTGGATAAAGGTAAATTCTGTGTTATCGTGTGATAGATAATCTTTATTATCAGAAATAACCCTATTTTTAATACCTTTTTCAATATCTTCCGAAAATGGACTTGGAACAGGATAACCTTCAGGATTAATTATCATTTTATTATTATCAACTTTACCAGCTTTGTTAATCGTTATGTAAAATTTAATTTTACCATTTTCTTCCTTAATGTCAGTAATTGTGTAATTAACTTTTTTTCTTTCATCATACCAACCTATTGATATTAATTTTTTACCTCCGATTAATGGTTTAGCAAATTTTTGAATGAAGTTTTCCACTCTCTTTGTTTCTATACCAGTCATATTCTCACCATCTCTAATTTTTTTAATTTCTTCAGGAGTTACTGATATGACTTTCGCCTTTAATCCAGAATTCCATCTAACAGGATTTGAATGTGAAATTTGTTTTGCGGTAGATGATGAATAAGAATTACTAACTCTATACCATTGATCTTTTATATATAGAAATATTGGATACCAATCATAGGACACAACAACATAATACCAATCACCATCTCTATTAACATCCCAATAACCTTCTAAATTTGAGCCCTTAAATGGTATTCTATTACTACTATACTCATATGCCGAATTATTCGGTGTTCTTCTTTGTTTGAATGCTTTATAGTCCTTAAATGTGGATTTGTCAATGTTTTCATAATCACCTTCAGGTCTATAGTTTGCAGTGTAAATCTCATAATAAAACCTGTTATCGCTTTCAGGTCTTCCGATAACAGGCATCATTGTTTTAAATAAATCAAGTAATTTACTTTGAGTATTATATTCGTGTTTTTTGTTGTTAATAAACTTAAACATACGAATTTCTTTTTGGGATAATGGTTTATCCTCAACTTCAAATATTTCTCTAATAATTTTTCTAATAACTTTCTCCATAACGAAAAAACTATTATTTCAAGTTCCTTAATTTATATAATGTTGAATAAATTAATTCTTCAATACCATCAATTTGATTTTGAATATAACTCTCTTTAATAGACTTCCTATTTTTAGCAACCATATCTGCTAAATCTTTGAAGTATGAAATTAATTGTTCACAACTTTTATAGTCCTCAAATGGAAATGACTTATACCCTTTAACAATATCATATTTTCCCTGATAACTTTCAATTAAACCATCCAATTTATCACCAATCTCATCATAAAATCCTCCCAGTGCCATATGTTCTGCAAATGATGATTGTGATTTAGTTTGTAAATGAAACATATGAACCTGTGTTTCTGAATGAAATAATTTTGACACCATTTCTTTCAAACCACCAGTCTCTTCTTGTTCAACAATTAAACCTCTGCGTTTAACTTCTTGTAATAACTCTTTTTTTAATCTAGTATCCATTGTTTTTTTTATTAATAAATATCAAGAATTTTTACTTTTTTTCCAAAATCAATTTTCTAATTATTTTACCCAATTCATTGTCATTTGGGTGTAAAATAACCAATTCTTTAATTAAATTAATAATTTCTTCATTTGTTTTAATTTCCATTTTTTACCTCCGTTTTAAATAGTCTCAAACATAGTGTAATCAATTAACTCACCATTTTGAAAAATATCAATCATTTTATACCATTGTTTGTCAGGAACAACTTGACATCCTGCGGACCATCTATCAATAATTGAACCCAATCCTCCTCTGTGGAAATTAATTCCAAACAAACCTGTTTGTGTTTTATTTCTATCAATATTGTTATCTTTATTACCATCACGATATACAACAATTGGTTTTACTTGTTGGAAATATGGGGCTCCAAGCCATAAAGATTTCCAGTTTGATGATGTAACAAACTTGTGAGATCCAATCACCTGTTGTTCTTTAGCAATTGCAGTTCCGGTTACTCCACCATTTGTTAATGGATTATAAACATAGAAATGTCCTGCAGTAGTTGTACAATTTGATACTTTATCAACTTTACCACCATTAAATCTTACACATACATCATCAAAAGTATTTGTTAGATTCTGATCTAACCTTATAAAAACGAATCCTTTTGTTGGTACTACCCAATTTCTTTTTATTAATTCTTTTTTAACATAATCCTGTAAACTATCTAATGTTTTAGGACCAACAACACCATCAACAACAAGATTATACCCTCCTTTAGCATTCAATAAAGTTTGTAAATGTTTCATACTAATAAATATCTTAAAAATGAAAAAAGGGAACCGAAGTTCCCATTGGGGCCGACAGGTATTGTCAGCGAATCCACCACCTTGTTATATGACACAAGGAAACAATTATTTTACATTTACCATCACCCCATTTGAAGTACCAAGTACCGTTGAAGGTAGGGTTCCGTCCCACTTGGTGAGTTTCATGTACTCCAAATACATCGGTGTTAATTGTTGTTGTTTAATCTTTGTAGATTGTGCCTCAGCCAATGCTCGGATAATTAACTCAGCAGAATCACCTTTAGCCACCGCGATTTTTCGTTGAGCTTCCGCTTCAGCGACTCTTTTTTGGTTCTCAGCTACTTGTACTTCCTGAATCGCCTTTGTTTTCTCAATAATTGAATTTTGTAATGCCTGTGGAGGTACGATATTTGTTCTTAATTGTGAAATTGTGAACCACTTACTAACACGCTTATTACATTCAATTATGATTGCCGATTCAAACTCTTCTCGTTTGTTAAAGACATCATCAACATTCCATTTATTTGCCACATCATTTACAGATCCTACAATTGCAGTTTTTAACCACCCTTGTTCCACTTCTTTAATGCCTAATCTTAAATTCACAAACATATCACCAACTGCGGTGGGAACCAATGAATAGTTAAACGATGGTTTAATTGTTGTACTAAAACCACCTTTAGTAATTACAACTTGATCCCCATATTCTATATGTTGTTGGTAAGTCGGGAATTCGTATAAAGCTTCAGTCCAAGTATTGTAAACCACCCAACCTGTTTTATATGTATAATCAGAAACTCCTCTGTCATTACCAACCAAATTAACTTTGATACCTACATGACCTGCATCCACTCGTTCAAGTTTGAAAGGTTGGATTAGTGCTGCTAATAAGGAAATAACCACAATAGAGATTGGTAATATTAGCCAAGTTGGGTTAAATTCTTTTTCATCCCCAAATCGGGTTTGTTTAACCTTTACAGCGTCTTTTTTTGTTGATAATGAAATCATTACGGCAAGAGCCAGACCGATGAGAAAAATTGAAAATCCAATCATTTTGTTTTTTTTTTAATTGTTAATTATTGTTTTGTGAAAAATTTACTAGTTAGTTTAAGAAGGCTGACAAACAACCAACCAAAAATAAAAGATACTCCGAATGTGATAAAAAAAGGAAAATCTCTATTAAATGTGTATTCTAAGAAAAGACCAAATCCTGCAAAGAGGGCAACCCAATATAAAAGTATTTTAATCATTTTTTTTTATTTAAGTATAGGGAAATTATTTCAAAGTGTCAACTTGACTTGTTGTTGAATCAACTTGCTCTGTTTTAATTTTATCCACAACTCTATCATAGGTGTCTTTTACTTTTACAACAATGAAGACAAACATCAATATAAAACATACAATAGCCACTCTAATAAGCCGTTTAATGTCTTTCAATAAATTATATAAAATAATCCCAATAATGATAAGAAATAGTGTCATTTTTGTGTTTATTATTTGGTTACAAGAGATTCAATTTTACTTTTCATATGATCAGCCAAATCATAATTCTCAACAGGTGCCGTCACAATGATAGAATCAATAAGGTGTTTAAAAGGAATGTGAATTAAGAAATCTACCCCATTGAAGAAAGTTAAGTCATTTTTTAATTCTATACATCCTTGTATCATCTTAAGGAATAGTTTGAATTGTGTTCCATCCACGAATGTCTCGTTCAACAAAACACCGAATTTTTCGTGTTGTATTTTGATATTATGTGTGGTAGTTTTTATCATAGGACAAAGGTAAGAATATTTTTTTAATCAACAAAATTATTTTTTCGTTTCAAATCCTTTTCTTTGATTGATTGTCTTTTGTCATAAAGTTTCTTACCTCTTGCCAATATTATGTCAATCTTGATTAAACCTCTTTCGTTTGTCTTAATAATAACCGGTATAATTGACAACCCTTTAATAAGTTTTGTTTGGATTTTATCAAGTTCTTGTTTCTTCAATAAAAGTTTTTTATCTCTTTTCGGATCGTGAGTAAAGGCTAATTTACTTTCCGATATTAATAAATTTTTAACATATAGTTCACCATCCTGAAAATGACAATAACTATCAACCATAGATACTTTACCATCTCTTATCATTTTTACCTCACTCCCCATAAGTTGAATTCCAGCGGTATATGTTTCCAATACCTCATATTCAAAGTAAGCTTTTTTATTTTTTATGAATACGCCAGTTTTCATACCACAAAGATAGATATAAAATGTGAAACAAAAAAATTTTAATACAGATCTTCCGAGAATAACCCTATTTTTGGGTTAATTAAAAAATTTCGCCATACTTGTCCTTGTTTTATGGCGATTTCAGCCGCCTCAATCCTATCAACAAATCTGTTTTGATTAGTTAAAAACCCTTGTTCGTGTTCTCCAACACTATCAGGACCGAATTGAACTGTTCTCAATGTCCCTAAAGATCTCATTATATCAATACAATGCCCGTGTCTATGCCCACAAACCACAATACCTTTATCAATATTTTTGGGTAATAGTCTTTGAGTTGGCAAATCTTTATACCAAATGGCGGCACAAATGATGTTCTCAGATTTATTTACCATCTTTAACAATTTGTATTAATTTTTCAAGACAAGTAAGTTCTGCTTCTTCATATGTATGATAAGGTAAATTATTATATTCCAAATCATTTTGATGAGAAACTTCTAATATAACATAATCATATTTAATTGGTGAATTTGCTTTTTCTACTAATACAGGCTCTATATAAGAATGTAACCCATACTTCTCTCTAAACCATCTAAATGCTTGTTGGTAGAGTGGTGCTGATATTTTAGAATGGTGTAAATCACTATTTTTAACTGTTGTTCTATCGTCAAACCATTCTAAAAGTTCTTCTATAACTTTATGGTCCATTTGACCTTGTGTATTGGTGTTGTATATACCAAAACAAGGTTCATCAAATCCAAGTTCTTTGAGTGCTAGTGCTTGTTCGTAAGGGATAAATTCTTTTATCATATGTCAAGTTTTAAGTTTTCAATGTAATCTTCTTTATAATCTTTTGTTGAAGATATATTACCATCTAACCAAGCTTTTTCAATCTCAGGAATTAAAGGAACTGATTGGGATAGAAGGTGTTCTAAATCTACATTAAAAGCTGATAAAGGATATTCACCTTCAACACAAAGTTTATGTAACTCTTCTATTCTTTGTTGAATAGCTGTCTTGTTTATGATGATGTATTCGTTATTCATTTTATTATTTTATTAAACAACCAGTTATAAATACTTTTTCGTTATTCATAGGACAAAGATACAATAAAAAACAATACAAACAAAAAACCCCAACAAAATTTTACTTTCGTGGGGTTATTTCTTAAACCAACTTGAAGGGGGTTTGGTTTTTTTAATTTGTGATTATAAATATATCGTTATTTACAAAAAATTAAAGATTAAATGATATTTCTATCACTTTTTTAAGTTTTTCATTTACTGACTTAGGAATATTTTTATACAAATTAAATTATTTTTACAATAAAGTAATACTTTTCATACTTAACATATATTTATATGTATATGAAACCTAAGAAAAAAGAAGAAGAGAAAAAAGTCAAATTTGCCATCAGTTTAAACCCCGAAATATTCAAACAGATGGAAATTGAAATGATTAATAAATCAAGATTAATTGAAAAATTATTAAAAGAATATTATGGAAACAAAAATTTGTAGTAAGTGTGGTGAAGAAAAAAATATTTCTGATTATAGAGAATGTAAAAGAAGAGGTAAAGAAACTATTAGAGGTGAATGCTTGATGTGTGAAAAAAAATATAGAATAGAGTATTATTATAAAAATAATACGGATATTCGTGCAAAAGCACGTAAATTTTATAAAGAGAATAAAGAATCTGAATTAATTAGGAGAAAAAATCATTATAATAAAAATCGTGAAAAAGAGTTATTAAGAATGAAAATTTGGCGTCAAGAAAATAAAGAATATTTTATTGAATATGATAAAAAACATAGAAAAACATATGAGAATGATAAATTAAAAAATAACCATATGTTTAGATTATCCAAAAATTTAAGAAGAAGAATATCTTTGTTTCTTAAAACAAATAATTTATCTAAAAAAAACACAACCTTTGATATCATTGGTTGTACACCAGAATACCTTAAAGAACATATTGAAAAACAATTTACTGAAGGTATGTCTTGGGAGTTAATAGGTAAACATATTCATATAGACCATATAATACCTTTATGTTCCGCAAAAACGGAAGAGGAAATTTACAAATTATGTCATTACTCAAATCTTCAACCTTTATGGGCTAAAGATAATTTACTTAAAGGGACTAAAATTCAGTAAAACTTCATCACCACATTTTACCAGTATTCCAGCCGCTCTATTTAGATTATCCATTTTCAAGATATTTATCTGTATGTTTATAAATATAGGTAATCACAAATTTAAAGTCAAAGTAGTTTTTTCACAAAAAGATGTATCCAAAGGGATGATGGGTAGAGATTTTGACAATACATTTAATGGAATGTTATTTCTTATGGATGGTGGTGAACACGCATTTTGGATGAAAAATTGTGTTACAGATCTTGATATCATTTTCATTGAAAATAACAATATATCAAAAATTCACCATAGTTGCCCACCTTGTCAATCTGATGATTGTCCAAACTATATCGGAAATGGTGATATGATACTTGAATTAAAGGGTGGAACCTGTAAAAAATTTGGTATTAAAGAGGGTGAATCAGTATTATTTTGATTGTTCAATTTTCTCTTGTAACTTCTTAACAAATTCGTTTTGAATCATTTTGGTGAACTTTACATAAGGAGCGTCATCACTTTCAGGATTGTATTTATACGAACCTTGTGGAGGCCTTTTGCTTCTACCCAAGTAATTCAAACCCGAAATGTTTGTAATACATTTATGTCCCCCACTATTTGCCTGAATTAAATCCCAAGCATTAATGGTTATATCATCCAACATTTTTCTATGTTCTTCAGGTAAATCCGAAAAAGGAACAGACATCATCTCACCAATATGGGTTAACTCTTCTTTACCATTATCTTTATTTTTATAATTATTACCATATAAAGCAACAAAGTCTTTGAATGTAAACCCAACTGATTGTGATCCAAAGTCTTTTGACGATTCTGATATCCATTTAATTGTTGATAATGGAATTTCTTTTTCTTTTAATTGTCCTTCCCACTTTGATAGAACTTCTTGAGCAATTTCCCCAAGATTAACACCTTTGAGTTCCCTTTCTTTTTTGAAGGGATTACAAGAGGCTTGAACAAGTCCCAAAGGCCAAGCTATAACCAAAAAGTCAGCTTCAGGATTATTTTTGAATGGTGTATACCTATCATACGATCCAGGTGCCGTCATTTTACCACCACCATATTGAACAATAATTTTATCTTTGATTTGAACATTTGGATGTTTCTCCATTTGTTTGATATATTCCTCTTTGTTCTTTTGAAGTTGTTCAACATTCGCATATCCTTTTTCAACCATAATTCTTTTGATGTTATTTAGAATACTCATCAATGATGGTTGTGATTTCATAACCAACTCTTCCAAAAAGCCAGGTTTGTTCTTAAACGCCAATAATAATTTATTGGTTACCAACCCCAACAATATTTTATTTCTTTGTAATGATTTGTCCTTATCCAATTTGAAAAGGTAATTAATCACCTCATCAACCGGTATATCGTAACTAGCATAATTGGCGGAATCAACAATTGATATTAATAACACATCATCGGTTGGAAATATATCTCTTGGTGAAACAATTTGTGATATCGTTTCAACATTTGAACGAGATTGTCTGAATGATTTTGTTTTAACACTCTCAGCACCAGCTTGTCTATCGTGGTGATCAGTGTGTATTACAAACATTACTTTTCCGTGAGCAAAGTCAACTAATACAGGCATAGTATCTCCATTTGCATCAAGTTTTTTGATTGCAAATTCTTTATCACCATACTGAATAACTTCAGTATCAACAACTTTAATTCCGTTGTTTTCAAGATAATCTTTCATGGATAAAGCGGTAGTTACGCCATCCAAATCCTGATGAAAATATATTTTAGCCTTCTTATATCTTTTAGATAAATTATTTATATCTCTGAGTCCAGATTCTGTTATTATTTTTTTCATAATTATAATCCTACCCAATGTAAAAAACGACTTATCAAACCCCCTTCTTCGGCAACAAAATCTTCTAATTTTTTCTTATCTTCTTTTGATAATTTTTCCCAAGTATCTGAACCCCAAACACCATCAACAGGATATACACCCATTTGTTGTTGTAATTTGGCAATGGCTTGTGCGGTTTTGGATTTCATATTATTGTCAGTTAATCCATCAACAACCAAACCCGCTTTTATTTTATCATTCAAAAATCTTTGAACGGCTCTTATGAACTCGTGATTGGGATCCTCGTCTTGTTCGTTAACAAGATTTAAGTTTTTATGTTTTTCATACAAAGAAAGAATTCTTTTTCTTTCATCTTCACTTATTAAAATTTTTTTATTCATTTGGATTTTTATTAATAAATATCATAAAAATAAAAAAGAGAACTAAATGTTCTCTTCTACTTTTAATCTACCTTCTTTATCATCAATAAAAGGTTGAATTCGTGATCTTGCAATTTCACAATAATTTTTACTCAATTCAATCCCAATCCATCGTCTATCTAAAATTTCCGAAGCAACCAAACTAGTACCAGATCCTGCAAATGGATCTAAAACAATATCATTCTTATATGTAAGTATCTTTATTGCTTTACTTGGAATGTCCATACTAAAAGTTGCCTTGGTTAAGGGTCGGCTATCATTAAGATATTTCCATTGTCCAAATACCAACTCCATAAATTCTTTTTTATCCTGTTCTGAATAAATCACTTTTCGTTTTCCATCTTCCAAAATAGTTGGTTCTCCTTGCCATTGTGGAAAACCTTTTACTTTTTTGATATGGTTCTTTTTATAACCCAATACCACACATTCTTTTGGGTTGTAAATGTAGGGACTGGATGGGCTCATCCACGAACCCCACGCAGTAGTTTTACTTCTGTGCGGACTATCTTCCTCCAAATCAACAATACCAAAGAACTTGAACCCAACTTTTTTCATTACTTGATAAAATTCAGATACAAAGAATACTCTACCACCTCTGTCTTGAACATTAACTTCATAAGGTATGTTTATTGCAACCCTACCATCATCTTTAAGTAATCTAAAAACTTCTGTCAACCATTTTTCAGTCCAAATCCAATATTCATCCATTTGAATATCATCAATATGTGTGTCATAACTTATACCTACATTATAGGGTGGTGACGAAACAACAAGGTCTACTAAACCTTCAGGTATGGTTTTCATCACCTCAATACAATCCCCATTTATAATTTTGTTGACTTCCATATTAATCAAACCAAATATCAGTTTCCTCGTTAGTAATTTTTTCCTTAATAATCTCTTGTTCCATCATTTCATCATAAAGTGATGCCAAATACTCTGATTCGGTTGATGGTTTCATTTCATAATAATTTTGAAGAATGTATTCTTGAATTTCTTCATCTGTTTTTCCTTCCAATTCAGGATAGTCAGAAATTTTAATTGTTACTGGTTCACGGCTAATGAATGTGGAATAAGTTTCAATAATTCCGAATGTGAGTGTTTTTTCCATTTTTTTTTATTTTTTATTTTTTGTTTTTAATTGTTTCAATATGATGATTAATATACCAAATACTTTTTTGAAGATCCTCAATTTCTTTTTCAGGATGTTTTTTTCCCGCCCTACTAATATATTTAACGGCGTTTCCCAAAGAAAAACCCAAACCCCAAGAATCAATAACTTTTATGGCTTCATAAATGTTTTCAGATCCGCCATAATGATTTGGGTGATTTACTTGTTCTTTATTTTTCATTTTCTTCTACTTTATACAAAAGAGTTAATGTGTTTACATTAATTATAAACCTTAATTTTGTAATCATCAACCCATCATCAGAATAAGAATGCTTTCTTTCAAAATTTATTCCTTTTGGAACAAAAGTTAAACCATTAACAACATCACCAATTGGATCAAGATATTCAATAACCACTTTTTGAATGTTAAAAATATCTTTTAAATTATATGACCATTGAACTGATTCAAAAAATTCTGTTGTAAAAATAATTTCATCACCT
>Ga0214923_10008344_pt1 | contig 11046 bp, 14 predicted proteins | sample LL1510_MetaG_FD_177993 | JGI IMG/M metagenome (GOLD analysis project Ga0214923, IMG submission 177993) | Freshwater microbial communities from Lake Lanier, Atlanta, Georgia, United States - LL-1510 | ecosystem: Environmental > Aquatic > Freshwater > Lake | place: USA: Georgia | collected... | reverse complement strand
TGGCCCACCCGCTTTCCACAAGGCCCGGTAGAGCCACCTCCCCGATTCATCCCCGGTAAACATTCTGCCGGTTCGGTTGGCCCCATGCGCCCCCGGAGCCAAACCCACCACTACAATCTTGGCCTCGGGATCTCCCCATCCCGGCACCGCTCTTCCCCAGTATGTTTCTTGGCCAAAAGCGGCCTTTTTGACCCGGGCCACCTGCTCCCTCCACTTGACCAACCGGGGGCACTTCCGACAAACCACGATTTCCCGCTCCAAGGCGGACAATCCCGCCAAACTCATCCCTGTTTGGCGCCAGGGACCCGGCAGGCATTCAGACCCATCCATCGGGAAATGGCCTGCCGATTTCTTGCCACCAAAGCATACCCCAATGCGGCGAACGGCTGTACCAAGGGGAAAAGAATAAGACTCCCCAACCACTCCCATCCCGGAAGATACCTTAGGCAAAATCCGGTGGCGGAAGCTTTTTTCCACAACTTCCCGTCTTCACCCAGGGCTTGGATTCCCTTATCGGCCAAAGTTCGATCCACCATCGGATACCGATGCATGCGCTTCTCATCCTGATAGGCGATCACTTCAAAGGTGCCTGGGAGGCTTCTCTTGACCAACCAGTCCACACTGGCCTGACAAAAGCCACAATCCGCATCATAAAATAAGGCAATCCGAGCCATGGGTTGACTTTACCCCCGTCCGAACTATCCGCCAACCCGCTTGCCACAACCTATTTTTGCTTCAAAGTATCACGCATGGCTCCAATCTTGCCCCGACCTTCCTTGGCCCAAAAACTACTCCGCTTGATTGCCAGGGGAGAGACCATCACCTACGGGGCGGTAGCCATTCTTCTTCTGTTTGTTGCGGGAGCCATCGCCGTTTACCTAGCCAAATTTGTCCTTTCCTCCGCCGGACAGCCCTTTTTTTCCACCCTCATCACCCTGATCAACGAGATCCTCCTGATCATGATCGTCATGGAGCTTCTGCGCACTGTCACCCGCCTTCTTTTGTCCCCGGTACACGATGTCGGTATCGAGGATTTGAATCCCTTCCTCGTAATTGCCGGCATCAGCGTCACCCGCCGGATTCTGGCCATTGGAGCTGGCCTTTCCGTCAGCGAATCCGGGGGTCAGCTCTTCGAAAAAGAAAAGTTCACCCAATCCATGATCGAACTCGGGGTCAGCGGACTGATTATCCTGCTTGTGGCCGTTTCGCTTTGGCTGATCAATCGGCGAATCCCCGGCCGCCGAAACTAAAAAACTACCGCTGCTCCGGCAAAAGCACGTAATCGGGGAAATTCCCCTTTAACCTCTCCCCTGCGGGCCCTTGGGTAACTGACTCCACCAGATATTTCCCACCCACAAAACATCCTCTCCACGACTGCCCGAATCCGCCGAAACTTTCCTCGTTGTCACCCCGGGAGCGAACCTTGTTGTGGCCGAATTTAAAGCAACGCAGGTCCATTGCCACCTGCTTGGCCAGGTTGGCGTCATCCGTGGCCAAGCTGGAAACCAGATTTCCGTTCGACACGTTCATCTCCGCCACCATCTGATCCACGCTGTCAACCACCACCACGGAATCAACCGGCCCGAACGGCTCCCCATGGTACAGCTTGCAGTTCCGCGGAAGATTCAGCAGGGCCACCGGGGCTAGGTAGGCCGAGATATCCTGCGAGGGCTGGAAGAGGGATTCGTCCAGACGCCCCTCATAGAGGGCCACGGCCCCGCCCGCCACCGCCTCCCCCGCTTGTACCCGCAACTCCTCCACTTTTTTACTGTTGATCAAGGGGCCGTAATCCAGCGCCGGCAAGGGATCCTCCGCCTTGTCCACGAGAAGGGGGTGGCCACATTTTAACCCTTGGACCACACCCAGATACATCTCCAGAAACTTGGGAAAGAGGGACCTCTGCACGACGTAACGCGGATAGGCCGTGCACCTTTGCTTGCCGAATTCAAATCCCTTTTTAATCTGCGCCGCCAGACTCTTCCAGTCAGAATACTCCCAGATCCCGTAACAATTCACCCCGTCCATCTCCAACATGTAGCGCTTGGACCGGTCGTAAAAGGCGGCGGCGATCTCCCGCCCGTTGTTTTTGCCCCCAACAAAGGCCAGACAGGAAATAGCATCGTTTCTAACCAGAGCCTCGCTTAACTCCCCCCCCGAACCGCTGACCAGGCTCACCGGCAATCCGCGCCGACGGGCCAAAGCCAACGAGAGGGTCACCGCATGAATTCCCCCGTCCGTCGGGGTCTTGGCGATGACCGAGTTGCCCGCCAAACATTGCACCAAAACGGCATGGACCAGAACGGACATGGGATAGTTCCAGGAGGCAATATTGGAAATCAATCCAAGGGGTTTTCTCCCCTCCATCATCTTTTCAATCTGGCCGACATACCAACGGACACCCGAAATACACCGCTCCACGCTGACCTTCGTCTGGGCGTAGGGCTTGCCGATCTCCCAAATCAAGGTTTTGGCCAGGAGATCGGCATGCTTTTCTAGGTCATCCAGCGTTTCGGAAACCTTTCTCTTTCGCTCATCCAGATCCGTTTTCGACCAAGCATGGAACTCCGATTCAGCCGCCAGCACCGCGGCTCGCGCCGCTTCCAACCGAATCATTGGGTATCGGCCCAGAGGAGTGGCATCAACTGGCGAAAGGAATAACTTTCCGTGGCCGGGTTGTCCCCATGCCCCACCAATCAAATTGAGAAGATTGCCCTCCGTTCCGTAGGCCTCGGGGGCCGCCTTCCGGTGCTCCTCAATCAATTTGGGCCAAGACGCCCATGGGGAAATGAACTTACTCACAGAATCTCGATGCTACGCCAGATTCACGTTTCGTCACGCTCCGACTCGACGGATGCGCCCCCAGCCCGTAACTCCATGGAATGAGAGAGATTTCCTCCCTGACCCGCATCATGGCCCGGCTGCGCGGCCCGAAAGGTTGCCCTTGGGACCGCAAACAAAACCACCACACCCTCCGACCCATGATTTTGGAAGAGGTCTACGAACTCCTTGAGGCCATTGACCAAGGGGATGACCATGCCCTTCGCGAGGAACTGGGCGATGTCCTCCTCCATATTATTTTTCATGCCCAGTTGGCTCAAGAGCGGAAAGCTTTTGATCTCAAAGCCGTGGCCCGGGAACTTGCGGAAAAACTGGTGCGCCGCCACCCCCATGTGTTCGGGAAGGAGCGGATCACCAGCTCATCCCAAGTCCTCAAACGATGGCATCAGCTCAAACTGGAGGAAAAACCGACCCGTCGCAGCTCCCTGGACGGCGTTCCCCGCCATTTGCCCGCCTTGCTACGGGCTCAAAACCTGCAAAAACGCGCCGCCCGGGTTGGGTTCGATTGGCCCAATCCCTCCCAGGGCATTCCAGCCAAGATTCGCGAGGAAATAAGGGAACTCAGCCGAACCCGGGGACGCGGTCCCGCCTTCTCCCGGGAACTGGGGGATCTCCTTTTCACCCTGGTGAATCTCGCCCGCCACCGGAAAGTCGATGCCGAGAGCGCCTGTCGGGATGCAGCCGAGCGGTTTGCCCAACGCGTCCGCTCCGTTGAAAAGGAAGTCGCCAAAAAAGGACTGAAAACCACCGACCTAACCCCGCGGCAACTCGATCAAGAGTGGAAAAGGGCCAAGAAACGCGGGCTTTCTTACTGAATAAATTGTAAAATCTTTTCACAGAGGGGGTTAATTTGGCCTTGCGATCATCCGCAACACCTTCAAATATCTAAACACAAGCAAACGCCCCAATAGGGGCAGAAGGAGAAATACTATGTTAGCAGCTGCAGCAATGAAATCGGGTGACCTTGTCGGGTTCACCTTCTTCATCGGGACCATGGCCATGTTTGCCGCCTCGGTCTTCTTTTACTTCGAGCGCCAAGTCGTCTCGGACAAATGGAAGACCTCGTTGTTGATCAGTGGACTGATCACCACCATCGCGGCCGCCCACTACCTCTACATGAGGGAATACTGGTGCTCGACGTTCAACGGCACGAATGCCGCCTTGGCGTCCCCCACGGAATTCCGTTACATCGACTGGCTCCTCACGGTGCCGCTTATGTGCGTGGAGTTCTACCTCCTTCTGAAAGCCGCCGGAGCCAGCATCAACATGCTGTGGCGCTTGGTGGGCTATGCGGTTCTCATGCTCGTGGCCGGTTACATCGGCGAAGTCTCCGCCAAGGTGGGCCACCCCATCCGCGGATTCGAGAACTTTGGCTGGGGTGTAATCTCCACCATCGGCTGGGCTGGGATCGTCTATGAGATCTTCTTCGGGGAAGCCAAACAGCTGGCCGACGGCAGCAGCGATGCCAACGTCCGCAGGGCTTTCAACCTTCTCCGGGGTTTCGTGCTCATCGGTTGGGCCATCTATCCGATCGGCTACATGACCCTGCCGGGCAACGTCCTGAGCAACTCGGTCGAGTTGGCCTCCAAGATGAACGTCATCTACAACATCGGTGACGCCGTCAATAAGATCGGCTTCGGGCTGATCGTCTGGAATCTCGCCAAACGCGGGAAATAATCGGACATTAAGCTTTGGGCACGGTTTACCCTGTGCCGTTCCGGGGGATCCCTTCGCGGGGGTCCCCCGGTTTTTTTGGTCGGCTTTACCCACACGAAGGAGAGCCTAAGCTCTCCCGATGCCCGTCCTACTCCGCCGGACCATCCCCTGGGGGTTTGCTCTCTGCTTGGGACTTTTGGGTTTTTTGTTTCCCGGGGAATCGTTTGGCTTGGCGCCGCTCTTCTTTCTTTCCTCGGCGGTAATTCTCGGCGTCCCGCACGGAGCCTGCGACCCCTGGGTTCCCGGTTGGATTACGCGCCACCCCTCCCGCATCTCTTTCCTTGCGATTTTTTTTGCACTCTACCTTGCGGTCGCTTTTCTTTATTTGCTCGTTTGGCGGGCAGCTCCAGACACCGCCACATTCTTTTTTCTCCTTTTGACCGCTTGGCATTGGGGCACGGCTGACGCATCCCTGCTTTTTCGACCTGGCCTTCGCTGGGTTTGCTTTGGTCTCGGCCGGGGCCTTGGGGTCATGTTAGGTCCGTTCGCCTTCCACACCCAAGAAGCCTGGAGAGTGGTGCTTCTCATGGCACCAGATGCCGGCCCTTCACCCTCCCCGTTATGGTTCCGGGGTCTTCTTATTTTTCCACTCCTTCTCACCCTAGCCTCACGCCCGGGAAAAGCGGAATGGGTGGAAACCGGCCTCCTTTTCCTGCTCTTGGCTCTTACCCCGCCCCTGGTGGGCGTAGGCACCTACTTTGTGGGCTTCCATGCATGGCGTCACCTGCTCCGATTAACGGAAATTCGCGACCAATTGATCCCCTCATCTGATATCAGGGTCTGGCTGCACTCCTTTGGCAGGCTCCTTCTTTTTGCCGTACCCCTGACCATCGCTACCCTGGCCCTCATACCCACCCTTCCCTTTTTTCTCGGACTTCATCCGATAATTTTGGAGCAATGGGTCGGTACCTACCTGATTCTTTTGGCAGTGTTAACCCTTCCCCACGCTATTTTGGTCGGCTGGATCGATATAAGATCACCTTTTATTCGTCTTTAAAGCATTGTAGATGAATAGTTTATACGCAGGCTGAATCCCGCCCCTTTAATTTTCACGCTTTTTGTGATATTATAAAGTGTGAGCGGATTTCCTAAATTAAGAGAAGATTTCCGGCATGCTGAATGCGCCGTGGGCTACGCCAACTTGGGGATGTTTTCGGATGCCTTGGAAGAACTGGAAACCCTTTCTCCCGCCATGTCCTCCGACCCCGGGGTCCAGGAATTCAAACTCCGCCTTCTGGAACGGGCCTCCCGCTGGCAGGAAGCCGCCGGTCTCGCCGCCCGCCTAGCCTCCGCCCATCCGGACGAACCCCGCTGGTTCATCGCTTGGGCTTTTGCCAAGCGCCGCAGCGATTCAATCGAAACCGCTTCCAAAATCCTTACCGACGCTGCCAGCCTTCACCCCAAGGATCCCTTGATTCAATTCAACCTCGGGTGCTACGCCGCCCAGAGGGGAGATCTGTCCTCCGCCCAAAGCTACGTCCGCCATGCCATTGCACTCGATCACGGCTTGGAAAAACTTGCCCACGAGGATCCCGATCTCGAGCCCCTTCGCCAGGCCCATTTGCTGGATTAAATCCCTGCTCCGTGGAGCTAGGCCCTGTGGTTACCCCTCTCCTCTTGCTCCAAATCCTGCAAAAACTCTCTTAGTTCGCCGGCCTTGTCATCCGGCAAATCCGCGTAGCTGCAGCCAAAATGATCCCTGACACAGCCGGCCACATGGGCGTAGGGATTGCGGCCTCTTGGATGGCGCGGGTCGGGCTCCAAAATTTCTTTCAGGCGATCCCCCAAGGATCGCATCTCCTGCCAAATCTCCTTTTTGAGATCCGGACTCACCCCACAAGCCGCTTGATCGCCAGGAGGGTAATATCATCGGAGCGCTCTGCCTCCCGCACAAAGTCCTCGACTTTCTCCACCACGCACTCGGTCAGCTTTTCGGCGTTCAGGGAGGCACGCTGTGCTATGGCCTCCAGCAAACGCTCCTCCCCGAAAAGATCCCGCGCCTGGTTCATCGCCTCGGTCACCCCGTCCGTATAAACCAAAAGAGTTTCTCCCTCCTTGAGTTGGAGTTCCCTCTCGCCAAATTTGGCATCCTCGAAAACTCCCAAGGGCATCCCGCCGGGCGGTTCATATGCCGGCCTCCCATCCGCTGCCAGCAGGACCGGTGGATTGTGCCCACCCTGACCATAAACAATCCGTCCGCTCTTTGTGTCCACCACCCCCAGGATCATGGTCACAAAGAGGTTGGCTTGGTTTTCTTTTGCCAGCTGGGCGTTGACTCGGGTCAGAATTTCCAACGGGGTTCTTCCCGGAATTGCCGTGGCCCGGATCAAGGTCCGCGTCACCGCCATAAAAATACCGGCTGCAATTCCTTTCCCGGAAACATCCCCCACGACGAAACATAGCTTTCCTGGCTCCACAAAGAAAAAGTCGTAAAGATCCCCACTTACCTCTTTCGCCGGATCCAATCGCGCAAAAATCTCAATCCCGGGGGACTCTTGCCGGGTGGGAAAGATTTTGGGCAGAAGTCCGCCCTGCAATTCCCGGGCCAGATCCAGATCCCTCTGCACCTGGGCTCTCTCCAGTGCCGCATCATGGGCCCGGATACGGACCAAGGCAGCAGCCACCAATCCCGCGAAATACTCCACCATATGCTCATCCCCCTCGGTAAAAGCTGGCCGCCCCACCGGATTGAGAAACTCGATCGCCCCCAGACACTCCTCTCCATCCAGCAAAGGCGCTGCCAACAGGGCCTTGGTTTTCCAGCCCGTTTTCTCATCCGCCTCCCGGTAAAAGCGTGGATCCTCGTCCGGCCGATCCACTCGAATCAGCTTCCGGGCCTCGATGGCCGATCCCACGATCCCCTTTCCCTTGGGGACTCGGAGTTTTCCCAAGTTAGGCGCACTCTCCCCTCGCGCGGAGTGAATGACCAGTTCCCCGGTGCTGGGGTCAGGCAAAAAGATGGAACAGGCTTCGGCCCGGATCCATGGCCGGCTCTTCTCCAAAATCTTTATCAAGAGCCCTTTTAAATCTGATTCCCGGCCGATTTCCCCAGCCAGACGGAACAGCTTCCCATAGTCGGCCTCTTCATGGGTTGGAACCATGCATTTATCCTACTCACATCCGTTAGGATTGTCAGAACCATTCTCCTGCCTCACTCTAGGCGCATGTTCCCTTTGATCCGCCTGCCGAACACCACGAGTTGGGAGCCCGGTCCTTACCCCGGGGTTGAGTTCGCTCCCCTTTCCCATGACCCCGCCACCGGGGCCAGATTTCTTTTACGTCGTTTTGCGCCCGGCACCAAGATTCCCGCCCATCGGCACCCTCAAACCGCCGAGTCCGTGGTGGTTCTCAAGGGGAAATGGATCGAGGGAAACGTGGAATATGGCCCGGGATCGTTTTTTCATGCGCCCAAAAACACGGTTCATGGACCCCACCGTGCGGAAAAAGAGGTCATCAGTGTGACCTGGTACGATGGTCCCCTCACGGTGGAAACCGCCGATGATTCCGGAATCACCCCGGGAGCAATTCCTCCAATTGCCTGATTCGCCGTAGTCCCCATCCGGAACTGCGATCTTGGCTTGAGCCAGTCCGGCTATTTGACCGACCTGACAGGGGTAAAAACAATCTCCACCCGTCGATTCTTCGCCTGGCCCTCGGAATTGTCATTCGGGGCCAAAGGTCGGCTATCCCCGTAACCCACGGCAGAAAGACGTGAAGCCGGCACCATTCCGGTGGCCTCCAAGGTTCGCACTGCCACCGCAGCTCGGGCCGTGGAAAGCTCCCAATTGGTCGGATAATACTGGGCCAATACCGGAGCGATCGGAACATTGTCGGTGTGCCCCTCCACCCGGACTTCATCCTGCGATTTGTTGATTGCCGCCGCCACCTTACGAAGCACATCGACACCTTCCGGAGAAAGTTCGGCAGAGCCACTGGGAAAAAGAATCTCGCTCGCGACCGTAACTTTCAGTTGATCCTTCAGACGGGAAATCAGCACATCCTTGTCCGCCAGTTTCTTTTTTAATTCCTCCTCAAGTTTTGCGTCCTCTCCGGAGACTCCGGCAGTGGCTTTGAGCTTTTCCAACTGCAATTGCTGATCCGCCAGTTTTTTTTCTAAGGCCTTTTTTTCCGCATCCGCCACATCTTGGGTTTTACTGAGTTGGGCGCGCGCCTGTTCGAGCTGCAGGGACAAAGCCGCGGCCTTTTGCGCTTCCGCCTTGCTTTGATCCAATTGGGCCCGCAAATCCTCGGTTGCCAATTCGGATTTTTTGGCCCGACTCTCCAAAGCGGAAGCTTTCTCCTCCGCCTCGGTCAGCTGGGCCCGGGCACTCATATCCCGGTTCATGTAATACCCACCCCCCCCCAAACCGAGGGCGGCTGCGGTGGCCAAGGTCACAGTCTTCCACGCCACGACCTTGGCGGCACCAGAGGCGGCCGCTTGGGTGGCTGTTTTGGCCGCAGAGGTCGAGAGACTGGACGCTGGTTCCGGGGAAGGAGAGGGTTCCGCCATAAAAGACTTAGTTTGAGGTTTTTTTCGATCCCTTGACGTCCTGGGAAGGGGTTTTTCCGGTGAGTCTTGGTTTTTTATCCAGTTCCTCCAGGACCTTCCACAACCGCTTGACGGCCTCCGGGGTCTTCTTGACCTTTCCGGAAATAATCTCCTTGGGGGTCAACTTTTGGCCGTAGAAGTTTTCGTTGGTGTCATCGGCCGATCCGTAACCCAGTCCCGACAAGGAAACTCCGCCAAAAAGCCCTTTGGTAAAACTGTAGGTGTAAACATCCGCATTCACCGTGGCTACTCCGGCGGAGAGTTCGCGCCCTACCGGGCCGGCCGTTCCCTCCACCTCAGCGCTGCTGGTGTAGTTGCCCTTCTGCGTAAACTGCTTTACGGCCTCATCCGTGTTGAGCAAAAGGACATAATCTTGGGAGGATCCACCAGCCTGAAAGCCCACCCCTGCCCCAGCAGCCGAAATGGCTGAGGGATGGGACCACTTCTTTCCCTCACGCATCACCACCAACCCGTCCCCACCCTCACCCGCCACAATAAAACCCGCCTTGATGATCCACATGACCACCAACCCCTTGGCCTCCTGGAAAACCTCCCGGGGAATGCTATCCCCTTGCGCTTTGCCGTACTGATCCAGAATGTTGATCGTCTTGTCAATTCTCTCCTCCATGCTGCTGACGGCCATAGCAGAGATCGGGGCGGCAACGATGACGGCGACGAGAGTTTTGAGGATGAATTTCATTTCCACAGAATGTCCCGCATTTTTCCCTTTGGCAATCGGATCCCGCTACCGCCCCTCGTCGGCATCGATGTAATCGAAAAACGTCTGGATCTCGTCCCGTTCTCCCCATCCCGACTCTTGCTTGCGGAAAACCAAACGATCAGACATCTCATCCCGCCAGCCCCGCTTTTCCAAATACTCGTTCCAGATTTTTCTCTCCTCGCCATTCCTCGGACTTCCGTGCTTTTCGCACCATGCCAGGATCTCGGCGTCCGAGCCCCCCTCATGGACCCTCTTCTGCAAAGCCGCGTAGCCCACGCCCAAAAAATCACAGCACGCCTTGTCAAAACCCTTCCCCAAATTTTCCTGGTAATCGGCCGGCAACTTTCCCGCCATCGCCAGACGCATCTTGTCCACCATTCTTCCCAAGTAAACCAGCCCCCCCACCCTCTCCCGCGGACTTCTCAATCCCGGCACCGGCTTTCTTGCACCCCTCATCGTCCGATCGCCTCCCGCAGGCTTCGAATCTCACTTTCCAACTCCTCCACCCGGGCCGCCAAATCCAGAATCATTCCCGCGGCCTGGGATGGAACCCCATACTCCACCCGCAACTGCTCAATCCTTCTCACCAAATAAAGCTCACCCTCACCAAAAACATGCGCCCCGCCCTTCCGCATTTCCTCCCCCAAAAGCCCCTGCTCCACATAGGTCCGAACGACCTCTGCGGTGGTCTCCGCTAGGCGCGCCAGCTCCTCAAGCCCCATCTCAGACCGGCGCTCGTGGCATAGCATGTGCGCCACCTGCAGACGTTTTCCTTTCATCGGTTAATTCCTCCCCCGTGGGTGCCACCGGCTTTTTTGCGACATCTCTTCCCAAAGTTTCCTCTCACCGGATTCCACCTGGGCCGGCACTTGAACCTGCAAGACGGCATAAAGATCTCCACGACCGCCATCTTCCCGCGGCAGTCCCTGCCCGCGCAATCTCAGTTTCTTTCCGCCCACGGATCCGGGGGGAATCTTCAATATTACTTCCCCCTCCAACGTTCTTACCGGAACGTTCGCCCCCAACACCGCCTCCCAGGGTGCCACTTCCAAATCCACCACCAAATCCGCCCCTTCCACCCGCAAATCCGGGTGTCGAGCCATCCGCACGCGGAGATATAGATCCCCGGCCTCCCCCCCTCTTGCTCCCGCTTCCCCCCTGCCCGCCAAGCGAATCCTCTGCCCCTCCCTCACCCCTGCCGGAACCTTCACCCGATAGGTCT
>Ga0214923_10008343_pt1 | contig 11047 bp, 9 predicted proteins | sample LL1510_MetaG_FD_177993 | JGI IMG/M metagenome (GOLD analysis project Ga0214923, IMG submission 177993) | Freshwater microbial communities from Lake Lanier, Atlanta, Georgia, United States - LL-1510 | ecosystem: Environmental > Aquatic > Freshwater > Lake | place: USA: Georgia | collected 2015-10-15 | reverse complement strand
CCCATTATAATAACCCGATGTCTTGTTTGAGGAATTCCAAAATCTTCACATTTAATCAACTGATATTTTACTTCATATCCAACCGCAGCAAAATCGTCCATAATTTTTTGTATTGGATTTCCAGCCATCGTTAAAAGTCCATTTACATTTTCGGCAACAAATATAATTGGGTTAACTCGTTTAACTACCTCAACGTAAGATTGATATAATGTACCTCTATCAGCGTCAAACCCTTTACGTTTTCCAGCATGACTGAAATCTTGACATGGAAACCCGCCTGTAATTACATCAGCAGACGGAAATTCATAATTATCAGTTATACAATCTCTTATATCTTTTAATGTATAATTATGATTCCACTTATTCAATTCCGCCACTTTTTTGGCGGCAGGAAGAATATCATTTTGAAATACAATTTTAAATGGTAAGCGTTTTAGATTTACGAACCCATCTATGGTGTAAGCAGAATCAATAAATTCGCTTGATAAGATACTTTCGGAATGAACTATAACTTGTTCTGAAAATCCTACATCCATTCCACCCATTCCTGAAAATAATGATATTACATTTGTAGTTGGTGAATCGTATGCAGGAGGCATTACAATCGTTGAGTTAATAATTTCCCCGTCATCTTTTATTATTGTTTCTACTTTTTTTTTAGTATGTGTCTTACTATTTATTAAATCAATTAATTCGCCTTTATTTTTTGAACTACACTTTGTAATACCCAATTCTTTACACTTTTCCATTAATTCTAATTTACTCATTTTTGATATATCCATTTGTTCGGTCATGTTAATTGTGATATTGTTTTCTGTATTATTTGAAATCAATTTTTTGTTTAATTCAATCAATTTTTCTTCAACGGCCTTGTCTATTAATGCCTTTATCTTATCAGTTTGTATTTCACAAGGTTTTTTACGAGTTAAGTGTTTATCGTAGTGTGATTTTTGAGAAAAGGTTTTAGCACATTTTTCGCAACTATATTTACCCATTTTTAGTTATATAGTATATTAATATTTTATTTTTATATTGTTTAACTAAAATTAACTAAAATAGTTTTTCCTAAATAATATCCCGGACATAAATGTATATTATTTACTAATAAAAAATTGGCGATTTCAATTTTTCAAAGTTGTATTACCAAAAAATTGAAATACTTTTTTCAAAAAATAGATTGATAATAACAATAGAAAAGCAATAACAATGGCAACAACAATGAAACTACGTAATGGAAAAATCTTGGTAAAAAAGGATAATTATTTTGAAAAATTGAGTTATTTTTCGAATATTTACAACGACGTAAGTAATAGTTTTAGTATCAATTATCATAACAAAAAAAGGATTGACGTGATATATAACATTTATTCTCTATTATATGATGCATTTGAAAATATCCATCATGAATTTGTAATAGGAGCTAATAAAAGAGAAGATTCATTCCTTAATCTTATAATTGTTTTAGAAAGAAGAGGAAATATGATACTTCGCGATATTGTATTACAAGATATTCAACAAAACGACACTAATCTAGAACAATTACAAAATATTATCGAAAAGACTATTAAAAAAATACAAAAACATAAAAAATTATACAAGAAAGAGAAAAACAACCTATTATGTAGGTTATCCTGTAAAATAGGAAGTCATTTAACACTATATGTAAATTCGTTTCTATAAATACAAAAACTACAAAAATAAAGAGGGCAAATTTTGCCTTTTTTATCTTATATTTGGTTTTGCGCAATTACACCGACCGGAAAAGAAAAATGAGACAAATCATAACTAAGTATGTTTTGTGTCATTTTTCTTTCCGGTCGGTATAAGATTTTATATAATGTTAAATATATATTCATGAAAAGTTATCTAAAACAAAAAATTTTCTCTATTTTAGCAATTATTTTAGTGATTATCATATTATATGTATGTTATAGATATTTAAGTAGTTATGAAAATTTTGAAGAACTTGGTACATTATATTCTTCCAAAATGAATGAAGCAGTGAATTTACCAACATTAAAAAAATGGATATATCCAGTAACATATAGTTGGCATAGACTAAAAGTAAATGAATACCGTATGCATCTTCGTGATATGAACTTTACACAATATGAAAATATGTCTATTTCATTTTTTATACAAATAAACAAAGGTGCAGAAAATTGGAGGAATATTTTCCATTTTACACAAGATGGTAATAATTGTTGTGAAAAGGGTCAACGAATCCCTGCTTTATGGATTTTTCCCGATAATACTACTAATATGCATATACGTTTTTCAACAGACAGTGATGCAAATGATGGAATAAATACTCTTCCAAACGAAATGTCAAATGCAACTATATCATTCTTCAAACCATATTTGATTACTCTTGTTTTCAATGGTAACAACTTTACATTTTATATAAACAAAAGACAAGTCGTTTCAAAAGAATTTAACAATATTTATAAACGAAATCGAGATACAATAATGTATATTAGTGACCCATGGCATAGTGCGGATGATGGACTATTGATTAATAATTTTACAGTATATGATGGACCATTATCACAAGATGATGTCAATAATATGGTGACAAAAGCACAAGAATCTCCAACCGTAGCTAGTCAACCAGGACCAGCCGGACCAGCAGGACCAGCAGGACCAGTTGGACCAGCTGGACCAGCCGGACCAGCCGGAGCACCGGGAGCAGGAGGAGCACCGGGAGCACCGGGACCAAAAGGTGATATTGGTATACAAGGACCAAAAGGTGATATTGGTATACAAGGACCAAAAGGTGATATTGGGCTACAAGGACCAAAAGGTGATATTGGACTACAAGGGCCAAAAGGTGATATTGGACTACAAGGGCCAAAAGGTGATATTGGACCACAAGGTATTGACGGACAATCTGGACCAAAGGGTGAAATTGGTCAAAAAGGTCCGCCGGGCCCTAAGGGTGTAGAAGGAACATCATCTAATGCAAATTTATCATATGCATCATACGGTTAATATGTAGAAAATTTCATATCTTATATTCAATAGTATTTTCATTTTCATTTTCATTTTTATTTTCATTTGCACAAGTAATTTCATCAAGTCTTTGTTTCATAGTCTGAATGGTTTCCATTAAATCGAAAACCATTTTTTTCAATTCTTCAAAATCATTGTTTTCTGTATTCCATGATACAGATTTTTTTATTTTTTCGTTGTTCTCATCATTGTTGCCTTTTTTTCCTAAATCTATTGAAATTTCTTCACTGATATTGAGTTTTTTTGGCGGTTGAACAATTGGTCCTTGACCGTACATTTTTAATTCAAGTTCTCGTTGTTCCATTTGTTGTCGTATAAGTTCGTCCATATTTGTAATGACTTCGTCTGATATTTTTTCAGATACAATATCATTGGATGGCGGCAACGGTTTTGCATTCATTGATTCGTATTCTTTTTGTCGATTATTGAATTGGTCATTGTAATAAGATACACGTTCATTACTTCCACTGGTTGATGGTAAGCTTGTATTTCCATAATTTGGCTGAGATAATGAAGTCGGCGTTTGTTTTGGTTGAAACATGTCTTTTAGCGAGTTCACCATGAACGATATTGTCGCGCGGTTTATAGTTTGCAATTCATCTTTTGTTTTTATTGTTTTTGCATTTGGATATTCTTCGTAAAAATGTTGAATTACGGATTTAAACCATTGGGTTTGTTGAGAACCTAGATTGTTGAAAATGGGTGTTTTTTGAATCGTGTTCCATAATAATTTTTGGTTTTCGTGATGAATATATGCCATTGTTTTTTGAATAAATATATCTAGAAATGTCTAAATATATTTTTATTGAAGTATTTTTATTTTTCATATTATAAATCAAAAACTAGGAAAAGAAGAAAATAGAGTAAAATTTGTTGGAATATTACCAAAATTAGCAAGAAACCCACTATTTATTATAGCGGTATCTTTTATAGAATCTTCTGTTTTCTTTATACTAGCAGTACCACTAGCAAGACCATGATTAGGATATTTAATAAAACTATCCATTCAATTTATATATTTTATTTCGAATTTTTCCCATATTAGTTTTAATATTATCATATTCTTTGGTTGATTTAACCCCAACTAAGTATCCAGGTACTAATTTCATATTCGATAATTCTTGTGTTAAAATATCATATGCACGATTCAATAATTTCAAGTAATTATCTCTTTGGGATTTTAATTTGTCAAATTCTTCAATTTCTTCTTGAATTTTTTTATTATTTGTTTCAATATCTTTAAGTTTTTGTTCAAAATTACCAATAATTGTATTATTTTTTCCTATTTTTATTCCAATATTTTTCTTTTGTAAATTACCACTAATAGTTTTAAGTTGTTCTCTATTTTTCTTATTTTCATCGTTTAATTTTTCAATATCTTTTTCTAGTTTTTCTTTTTTATTTGCATTACTAGCAATAGTAGTATTATTTTCATTGTATTTATTTGTTCCTGTTTTAATTTTATTATACAAACCACTTAATATATTATCGTCTAATTTTAATGCAATTTCCTTTATAACTGCATTTTTAGCAGTTTCTTGTATATCAGTATTAATTTTACCAGTAGTAGTAATAATAGATTCAACACTGGATTTCACTACATTTATAGCAGTGTTTTTTATATTATCTTCTATTGATAATGATGGTGATGGTAACGCTGATGCTAGTGTACCTGTTGCAGATGGTGTACCTGTTGCAGATGGTGTACCTGTTGCAGATGGTGTACCTGTTGCAGATGGTGCACCTGTTGTAGATGGTGTACTATTAATTGTAAAATCTCCATTTTTATATTCAATAGTAATTTCTTTTGTTTTTTCACGGTTAGATGAAAGTGCCTTTTTCTTAGTTTCTTTTTCAGCATCGGTAGCTGTAATATATTCAAGCTCATTTTTAAATATTTTGAATAATTCTTCCACACCAGTGATACTTTCTACCATATCGATTCCGTTTTGGTTTACATTAATAATTTCATAAAATTTATTAAAATCCTCAATTTTTTTTCCATAATCCTTGTCATTTTGCAGTAATTTTTTATAAAAATCAATAAGAATTGATACTTTTTTTCCGGATTTAACATCACCACTACCACTACCACTACCACTACCAGTACCACTACCACTACCACTACCACTACCACTACCACTACCACTACCAGTACCACTAATACTTGATATTTCAGTATTCACTTTATCAATTGCAGCCTTTTTAATTAAATCATCAATTCCTCCTTTTTTAGGACTAATTGCTTCTTTAACTTTATCAATTGCTGCATTTTTAATATCATCTTCGGGAGCACCTCCTTTGAATAATTTTATTTTTCGTGTTTTATTATTATAGTGTTTATTGTTATATGTTGTCATACTAATATATTATGACAAAATAATACCTGATTATTCACTGATTATTCATAATTAAAATATACAAAACGATATTTTTCAACATAAGAATCTTGAATTTTTCCGCCTTTGAACATTTTTATTTTTTTGGCTAAAGATAATTTGGGCATACCATCCACTTTCGCAGTTAACAATGTAATAATGAAAAACAATGAATACATACCACATTCTGTATTGCCCTCTTGATGTTCAACTGGGTAATTTTTGTAAAATTTCATTTTTATTTTTCTTGGTTTTAGATTATTGGCTTGGCGAATAATTTCTTTTCGTAAATCATCGATTTCGGATGGAATATCATTTCCTGCGCTATCATAATAAAATACATATTTATCTTTAAAATCAATAAACATGGAAACCCAATGAGAACCTGGTCCATTATGATCGTCTAAATTGAACGTAATACCTATTTTTGTTTTTCCTTGCTTTAATAAATTTTCAACAGATATTGTACATAATTCTTCCCAGACACATTTTCCACCTTGCTCTGGAACCCGGGTTGCAAAATCAATTGGGGTAGGTCCAATAAATTTGAAATTCTTATATTTATGTTCATATTGTTTCATTACTTTGGAAATATCAATATTGGACAACCATTCATTTTTGTTGCTTTTCCATTCAGGTGGTTGGTCCGGTGCAAAAATATAATCATCAATTTGTTTACGTAAGTTCGCGTCGGTGATTTCGGATAACCAACAATCTTCTTTTTCGCATTTCACTAAACGTTCTCGTAATATATTCCATATTTCTTTTGGTTCATTGGATACAATCTTTTCTTCTAAACGATGGCCTTTATTGTATGCATCTTTGATTTTGAATAAAACATCTTTTGTAAAACATGTATTTTTATTGATAGTCATTCCTTTCACAGCAGGACTGCAATTCATTTTTTTCAATGTTTTACGTTTTTTATCATACAACACTTTTTTAGTTTTTGAAGTTAATAAATTGAATGGATTTTGCGGGAAAAAATTCATAAGGTTCTCTGTTACTACTTAAAATAAATGGATATTTTATTTTTTGTTTTGTTTTTGTTTGATGAACATGTCGAGTGTATAAGCTCCGGCTACCGATGTATAAGCTCCGGGTACCGATGTATAAGCTCCTGCTACCGATGTATAAGACGGAACGGCTACCGAATCATTATTTTTCTTCTTTATTTTTTTACCCCATAGAGAACCTGATGCATATGATGTATCCATTAATGGTTCTTTTTCATTATTTGAAATACTTTCACAGTTGCCAAACAATACATCATCGTCATCTTCTACTTCTTTTTCTTGGGATGTTTGATAATCCAATTCTTTCATTTCAAAATGATTCATACAAGTTCTCACAAAATGGTCAAAACTTTCATTTAATTGATTTGTAATTTGTTTTTCTGGATTTTCCATTAATTGTGAGAACATAGAATGAATTTTACCCCTATATTTAGCAATTTTGTCTAAATGTTCTCGATGTTGTTTGTATTTTTCCGGATTTGTTTGAGATAAATATCTGTTGTACTGATTTTTGTTTATCAATAGTTCCAAAGTTAGTTTATCAATATCTTCGTTAGATTGCATATATATAGTCTAGTAACATGAAAAATATCCAAAAATATCCAAATAAAATATAAACGAAATATATATGAAGTATTTTTATTTTATTTTAGCAATTATATTAGTGTCAATAATATTATTAAGTTTGTATTATGAAACCTACAATGAAGGTTTTGTAAATATTACATCAGATATACCTAACGGAGACGGTTTGAGTGAACAATATATATCACACATTTTAACATTATTGAATGAAAATGGAAAAAAAATTAATATTATCAGAAAAACACCTGGAAATTCACAAGAAAATACAGCAAGATTGAAAATAAACGGCGAAGATAATGGAAAAATAATGGATTCAATGGATAGTTTGTTAAAAAATGTAGATTATATAAATTTGAAAATAAATACAAACATAGAAACTATAAAGAATATTAAGATAGAAAGAATAATAAGTAGATTAAAAAATAAAAAAAATATCTATGTTGCGTCACTTATAAAAGATATAGAAATTGTCAGAAAAACAGATATAACTTCACAAGAAAATACTGCTATATTAAAAATAAACGGCGAAGATAATGGAAAAGTAAGCGAATTATTAAATAGTATGTTGAAAGATATTGATTATATTGATATTACAATGAGAGCCACTACAACATAGTAGGTAGAAATAGGATATAATAATATCAAAATATTTTTTTTTGATATTATATAAAATGGAATTAGAAAATACAGATACAACCCCGATAAAAAATACTTGTTTTTATTCAAGTATTGTTTTCATAACAAATTCCATATTAGCACTATATTACAATTATTTATTATATTCACTTTTATTTTTCATTTTAGTTATAACATCGCTAATTGTTCATTCCAACATGAATATATATGCATTGGTGATAGACAAAATCGCCATTTTCGCAATTGCTTTCTATGGAGGATATGTATTTTTTGAAAAATGCAAACACATCACCAGCACAAGCCAAATATTTTTAGCAATTATTACATTATACACGTTTTTAGCAACTATTTATTTGTACTATTATGGATACATGAATAATACATACTGTTATCATGAAGATAGATGTATTGGTAACTTATATCATTCATTGTTACACGTAATAGGTTCAATCGGTCATAATATAATAATTATTTTATAGCTACTACTCATGATTTTTTCTTAATCGTTTTATTTTTCTTTTCCATTTTTTCGGCACGTTTTGTTTCTCGTAATCTTTTGCGCTCTGCTTTCTTAGCAGCCTTTTCGCGTTCCTTTTCCACTCTTTTTGTCAATCGTTCTTGTTCTTTGGCAGCAGCTTTGTTCTTTTTTTCATCTTCTTTTGCTTTTTTCTTATCCTCTTTTTGTTGCAATTTCATTTGTTCTTTGCGTTCATCTTCTTCCATAGATTCCTTTAAACGTTTCAATTCTTCATTAATAATAGCGGAATATTTATTAAATAATTCTTGCAACATTTCATTCTCAATATTTTGAATTATACCCTGTTTTCGCAATGTTTTTCTAACTTGTTTTTCTGCTTTTTTATTTTCTCTTTCATATTGGTTTTCTTCTTTTAGGCGTTCTTTCAATGTTTTTCTTAATTGACCTGTTTTCTTTTGTAGACGTTTTTCAGCCGCTTTCCGTGTCTTATTAATTACATTAATATTTTCAGTATTTTCTTTTTCGGCACGTCGGGTCATTCTATTCATTTTATTACGTTCATCACGAAGAGCCATACGGAGAACATTCTTTTCAAGTGGCGATAAATCAGTTTTCATGAGTTCTCTAATTTGTAAAATACGTTTTTTATATACACCTAAATTGGTTTTCAATTGTTCATGCATACCGGCAATTCTGGTATTATATTCATTAATTTGTTGGTTCAAATTAACAATGACCGGATGTATTTGTATTGCTTCTTTCAAATCATCGTTTGTTCTCACTGTTTTTCCACATTTGGATTTCAAATTATAATACAAAGAATCCTTGAATTTAGCATATTCTTGTGGATTATTTTCAAGGTTCTCACTAATACCTTTCAAAGTTTCATTTTTATACAAATTTTTATTTTTGATTTCTTCGCGAATATCCTTGATAGTATCTCGTATATTTTTAACTTCGGTCTTTGCTTCTGCTAAAAGTAGTTTAATATTTTTATTAACAAGTTTTTCACAAGATTTTTTTACTTTTCCTTCATATTGGTCACATGCAACATTGAGACCATTAAATTTACTCATATCTAAATCGCTTAAATCTCCTTCCAGTTTATTCAAGTTCTCTTTTACGCGGTCTTTTAATTCTACGACATTACTATCTAAATGATGACGAACATAATTTTTATCAAATCGATTCAGTGCATCCATATTATTAACTATTGGTGCAGTAACAAATTTGACAATGGGTTGTGCAAATTGACGCGCATCTTTTTCTCGATTTAAATAACTAACATATCCGGCAATATCGTTCAAATATCTGGTTTCTCCACTTGGTGTAAAACGGCCATGTTCATCTAAATAGATGTTTGAAAAATCGGAAAACAATTCAGGCATTTGTTCTTGTTCCGGTTTGCATAAATTAATGAGTTGAATGAGTTCCATTGGGTTCTCGGTTATGGGGGTAGCGGTCATCAATAAGAGTTTCACCGAGTCTTTACCAGAAAGTTGGAAAGATTGTTGAATAGATTGTTTTAGCGCATTCATATCTGGACGTTCTAATGAGGATAAATCACCTCCGCCATATAATTTATGGGCTTCATCAATGATAAGCAGGGTTTTGCGTAGTGGATCGGCTTCGCCATTTTTTTTGACAACGCTCTTATAAAAATTGTTTTGTTTCGAAACCAAATTGCTAAATTGTTTATAGGACATTGGACGAATACTCCATTCTTTGGATAGCATACGCATACGTTTAGCGTGTTCCGCGGGAAGGGTTACACCTTTTTTAATTTCTTCTTTGATTTGTTCATTGCATATTTGGTCAAACATATTTTTCCATATATCATTTTTCAAGGTGGTTCGAGTAACCCATAGTATAGTATATCCTTTTGGTACAAAAGAGGTAGTTGCCGCTGCAATTGCGCTGCAAGTTTTTCCTGTACCCACACTTTGCCATAACAGCATACCTTTTACCGGATTTTCGGGGGTAAAATAATGGCGAATGAAATCTTGGGTGGGGGTATATTTTATACCATGCGACGCTCCGCCTTTGCATAAGTTCTCCATTTTCACATCATCCCATGAATATTCTCCAAAATTATCACGAATATGTTTTCGTAATTGTGAATGTGTCATACGTTTATTGTCAAAAGTAAGCTCATCATATTGAGAAGGTAAATTCAATATAGGTAAATCGCGGCGAACAATTAATTTAGGTCCACCACCCAAAGTGCTTTGCGTTTCATTCGAAATAGGGGTATTTTTATTTTCTTGTGTACTACCAAATGAAGACCTGATATTGGATAATACTGAATTACCAATAGAAGCAGCTCTGGATAAAAATGAAGTGTTTTCACTTTCCAATGGACTAACATTTGATGGTGTTTCCTGTATATTTTCAGGTTCAGGACTAACACTTGATGGTGTTTCTTGTGTATTTTCAAGTTCAGGACTAAGATTTGATGGTGTTTCCTCTGTATTTTCAGGTTCAGTACTAACACTGGATGGGGTTTCCTGTATATTTTCAGGTTCAGTACTAACACTGGATGGGGTTTCCTGTATATTTTCAGGAGAAACTGACTCGTTTTCAGTTGGAGTCATTACATTTGTTTCAGGTACAATAGGACTTTCACTACCAAGTGAACTTACAGTTGAGCGTAAAGAACTATAATTGGTTGATGGTTGTACAACACTATTTTCAGGAACAACTTGGGGTAAAGAACTGACGGGTAAAGAACTGACGGGTAAAGAACTTACTATTGGGTTTTTAACATTAGTAGACTTCGTTGAAACAGAAGATTCCTCTTCTTCTCCTCTTGCAATAGAAAAACTGTGTATATTTTTGTTTAATTCGTAATCAACAGAACCAAATATAGTAGCCCTTTCCAAATCATGAGTAAATTCAATAAGACGAACATCAATATTCAAGGCTTTCAAATATAAATCAAA
>Ga0214923_10008341_pt1 | contig 11048 bp, 5 predicted proteins | sample LL1510_MetaG_FD_177993 | JGI IMG/M metagenome (GOLD analysis project Ga0214923, IMG submission 177993) | Freshwater microbial communities from Lake Lanier, Atlanta, Georgia, United States - LL-1510 | ecosystem: Environmental > Aquatic > Freshwater > Lake | place: USA: Georgia | collected 2015-10-15 | reverse complement strand
TCGATCGGAACGGTTTACGCCCTGGCCGCTACCAAGTGACGAGCGATGGACTGATTGTTGTGGCTTCAGAAATTGGTGTGCACGATGTGGATCCGGCCACCGTGGTCGCTAAAGGACGGCTACAGCCGGGCAAAATGTTCCTCGTAGATACCGTTGCGGGCAGAATCATTTCTGACGATGAAGTCAAGACAGAGTTGTCCGCCCTCAATCCGTGGGCACAATGGCTCGACGAGGGCAAGTACGATTTCGCGGATTTGCCACCTCGAGAGCACATCGTTCACACGCCCGAATCGGTCCGTCGGCGCCAACGTACCTTTGGGTATACCCAAGAGGACGTGCGCGTCATGTTGGCTCCCATGGCTCGAACGGGACAAGAGCCGCTCGGTGCGATGGGTTCGGATACTCCTATTGCGATTTTGAGCGACAAACACCGTCTGCTGTTCGATTACTTTGTTCAGCAATTCGCCCAAGTGACTAACCCTCCGCTCGACGCGATTCGCGAAGAAGTTGTCACAAGTTTGCGTGCCGGACTAGGTCCAGAGCGCAATCTTTTGGATGCATCTTCGGCACATGTTCATCAGGTTGCGGTCGATTTTCCCGTCATTGGCAACGTCGATTTGGCGAAGCTCGACCACTTGACGGACGTCGACGGAAATCGTGAGACAGTCACGCTGAGTTGTCTCTATCGGGTCGATCAAGGCCCGCAAGCCATGGAGGAACGCATACGTGAGCTGTGCGCGGCCGCCGACGATGCGGTAGCGCACGGAGTGAGTTTCATCGTGTTGAGCGACAGAAACTCGAACCGGGACTTGGCACCCATTCCTTCGCTCCTCTCGCTCTCCGCCGTTCATCATCATTTGATTCGCCGAGAAACACGAATGCGTGTCGGTATCGTCGTCGAGGCGGGCGATGTCCGCGAGGTTCATCACATGGCCATGCTCATCGGTTTTGGCGCGTCGGCGGTCAATCCGTATCTGGCGGTCGAGACCGCCGAGAACTTGGTGCGAACGGGCTACATCACCGACGTATCCGCTCAGAAAGCGGGAGCCAACGTCGTCAAGGCTCTGGGTAAGGGATTACTCAAAATCATGTCCAAAATGGGCATCTCGACGGTGGCGTCGTATCGCGGAGCACAAACCTTCGAGGCCATCGGACTCTCGCAGGAGTTCGTCGATCAGTACTTCACTGGGACGCTGAGCAAACTCGGAGGCGTCGGGATTGATGTCATCGCGGAAGAGAACAGACTTCGCCATGTGAGTGCCTACCCCCTCGATGGAATTCCGGGTAACCCCCACGAAACTCTTGAAGTCGGTGGGGAATTTCAGTGGCGGCGCGACGGTGCTCCCCACTTGTTTAATCCAGAAACTGTCTTCAAGCTGCAGCACTCGACACGGAGCCGTCGGTACGACATTTTCCGTGAGTACACAAAATTGGTCGATGATCAGTCCGCGAGCCTGATGACAATTCGTGGTCTATTTGATTTTGACGAATCGAATCGAACTCCGGTACCTCTGAGTGAAGTTGAATCGGTTGCCTCCCTTGTCAAGAGATTCTCCACGGGGGCGATGAGTTATGGATCGATTTCACAGGAGGCACACGAAACTCTTGCCATCGCGATGAACCGTCTCGGAGCTAAGAGCAATACGGGCGAGGGTGGCGAAGATCTCGAGCGTCTGCTTGACCCGGAGAGACGTAGCGCCATTAAGCAGGTCGCTTCCGGACGTTTCGGAGTCACGAGCATGTACTTGTCTCATGCTGACGACCTCCAAATTAAGATGGCTCAGGGCGCCAAGCCAGGAGAAGGAGGTCAGTTACCTCCCAACAAGGTCTATCCCAACATTGCTCGGACCCGTCATGCGACGGCTGGAGTGGGACTTATTTCACCGCCTCCACACCATGACATTTATTCGATTGAAGACCTCAAGCAGCTGATTTTTGATTTGAAGAGATCGAATCCGAGTGCACGGGTCCACGTCAAACTGGTCAGTCAAAATGGGATCGGCGCCGTCGCGGCCGGCGTATCGAAAGCTCTCGCGGATGTGATTTTGATCAGTGGGCATGATGGGGGCACGGGGGCGAGCCCGCTCAACTCCCTCAAGCACGCAGGAACTCCGTGGGAGCTCGGCGTGGCCGAAGCTCAACAAACACTGATGCTCAACGGGATGCGCGACCGTGTGGTTCTCCAAGTGGACGGACAGCTCAAGACCGGTCGCGACGTCATCGTTGCCGCGCTGTTGGGCGGCGAAGAGTTTGGCTTTGCGACCGCTCCGCTGGTGGTTTCCGGGTGTGTCATGATGCGTGTGTGCCATCTCGATACGTGTCCGGTTGGCGTAGCGACACAAAACCCTGAGCTGCGGGCTCGCTTCAGCGGTAAGCCGGAGTTTGTTGTCAACTTTTTCGAATTCATCGCGGAAGAGGTGAGAGAGTATCTCGCGGCATTGGGCTTCCGAACCCTCGATGAGGCGATTGGTCGATCGGACTTGCTCAACGTGCGACGCGCCGTCGAGCATTGGAAGGCCGACGGGCTCAATCTTGAACCCATCCTCAGCGGCCCCGTTTTTGATGCGAGTGAACCTCGCAAGCACGGACGAAATCAAGATCATGAGCTTGAGCATCACTTCGACGTCGAACTCATCTCGAGGGCGCGTGCGTCACTTGACGATGGTGAGCCAACGCGAATTGAGATGACCGTGAGAAACACGGAACGCGCGGTGGGCACAATGCTGGGTCACGAGCTCACGAAACGACACGGAGCGGATGGACTACCTGACGGAACCATCTCCATTACGCTCACCGGGGCCGCAGGACAGTCATTTGGCGCGTTTGTGCCGCGCGGGATTTCTCTCGAGCTCGTCGGAGATGCAAACGATTACGTGGGCAAGGGTCTGTCGGGTGGTCATATTGTGGTTCGCCCGGATGAAAGCTCAAATTTTGCTCCGGACGAGAACGTAATAGCCGGAAATGTCATTGGCTATGGCGCGACTTCCGGCCACCTATTTATCAGTGGCATCGTCGGCGAACGATTTTTTGTGCGCAACTCGGGAGCCACCGGTGTCGTGGAGGGAGTGGGGGATCACGCACTGGAATACATGACCGGTGGGCTTGCGGTCATTGTCGGAAAGACCGGGCGTAACCTCGGAGCAGGCATGAGTGGCGGCGTCGCGTACGTTCTCGACCTCGATGACAACAACGTCAATATGGATGCGCGAACTTCCGGCGAACTTATTCTCTTGCCACTCGATGAGACCGACGCATCCATCGTTATGGATCTCTTGGAACGTCATTCCATCGAAACAGGCTCGCCACTCGCTCGGCGATTGATGGATGACGTCGAGACAACGTTAGTGCGCTTCACCAAGGTATTACCGCGTGATTATGCAGCGGTTCTTGCCGCGAGACAAGAAGCCGTCGACTCTGGTCTCGACCCCGACGGTGAGGACACGTGGAAGAAGATTTTGGAGGTGACGGGTGGCTGATCCCAAAGGCTTCCTTACTGTGCGCACTCGAGAGACCGCGCATCGACGTCCCGTTGAAATTCGCCTCATGGACTGGAATGAGGTGTACGAAAACACGGAGAACGGTGTTGTGAAGCGCCAGGCCGGACGATGCATGGATTGCGGAGTCCCCTTCTGCCATCAGGGGTGCCCACTGGGCAACCTCATTCCGGAATGGAACGACTTGGTGTGGCGCGGTGATACTCAAGCCGCCCTGGATAGGCTTCACGCGACTAATAATTTTCCCGAATTTACCGGAAGACTGTGTCCGGCTCCCTGCGAGTCCGCTTGTGTTCTGGGAATTAATCAACCGGCTGTCACGATCAAGCAGATCGAAGTCTCCATCATTGACACTGCGGTGGAACAAGGTCTACTCACCCCGGTTATTCCCAGCCGGATGACGGAGAAGACGGTCGCGATCGTGGGAAGTGGTCCCGCCGGACTCGCGGCGGCTCAACAACTCACGCGCATCGGTCACACTGTCGCGGTGTTCGAACGCGATGACCGCGTTGGCGGACTCTTGAGATACGGCATCCCGGACTTCAAAATGGAGAAACGGCACCTCGATCGTCGGTTAGAGCAGATGGTCGCCGAGGGAACGATTTTCCGAACCGGCGTCAACATTGGCGTTGACATTACGTGGGAGCAGCTCTACGAGCGATACGACGCTGTCGTTGTCGCCACGGGTGCTCTGGTTCCTCGGGATCTTCCGATTCCCGGACGCGATCTTAACGGCGTTCACTTTGCAATGGACTATCTCGTGCCCGCGAATCGTCGCGTCGCCGGAGACATCGATGAACCGCAGATCGACGCGGCCGGGAAGCATGTCATCATTTTGGGTGGCGGTGACACAGGAGCAGACTGCCTGGGCACCGCACATCGGCAGGGTGCAAAGTCGGTAACCACGCTGGCCATTGGCAAACAGCCACCACTCGAGCGTCCCGAGAACCAACCGTGGCCCGTCATGCCAACGTTGTTCGAAGTTGCGAGCGCGCACGAAGAGGGTGGAGAGCGTGTCTACCTCGCATCCACGGTCGAGTTTATAGATGACGGACAGGGCAACGTGTCTGGGGTCCGCGTGGCCGAGACGCAGTATGTCGACGGGACACGGGTTCCCAAGTCGGGCACCGAGCGCATCCTGCCCGCCGACCTGGTGTTGCTTTCGCTCGGTTTCACGGGACCGCAAACCAGCGACATCACCAGTGCGTTTGAAACCGGCGTGGATGAGCGCGGAAACCTTGCCCGGACGAACTCCTTCGCGACCTCGCGTCCGGGTGTGTTTGTCGCCGGAGATGCCGGTCGTGGACAATCCCTCATTGTCTGGGCTATCGCCGAGGGTCGAAGCGTGGCAGCCGAGGTCGATACCTACCTCCAGGGCACGACGTCTCTGCCGAAACCAGTGGGTGCCCACGAACGTCCCCTGTCGTAGTCTGGGAGCACGCCGTTATGTCCGTTGAACATCCCGGCGTCTTCCCTCCTTCTTTCCCTCCCTCCCTCCCTCCCTCCCGCTCAGCTACAACTGAGTCAGACCTCGAACGAGAGACACACACCATGAGACGCGCAAAAATTGTGGCAACGCTGGGCCCGGCAACGGCGAGTTACGAGAGCATTCGGAGCATCATTGAAGCAGGCGTCAACGTGTGCCGGATGAATTTGAGTCATGGCTCCTATGACGTGCACGAAGAGGTCTATCGGAATGTCCGTAAGGCCGCAGCCGATCTCGGACAACCTGTTGCTGTTCTCGTGGATTTGCAGGGACCAAAGATTCGTCTCGGAAAATTTGAAGGTGGTCCCTACGACCTCGAAGTGGGAGATGTCTTCACCATTACGATTGACGACCTCGTTGGAACAAAAGAACTCTCGTCGACGACCTATAAGGGCTTGCCTGGGGACGTCAAACCCGGCGATCCGCTTCTCATTGATGACGGGAAAGTTGCCCTCCGGGTCACGGCATCCGATGCTCGAACGGTAACGACGGTTGTCGAGGTCGCGGGTCCCGTGTCGAACAATAAGGGAATTAACTTGCCCGGCGTAGCCGTAAATGTGCCCGCGATGAGCGACAAGGACGAGGCAGATTTGCGCTGGGGTCTCAAACTCGGAGCGGACTTCATCGCTCTGAGTTTTGTTCGAGACGCAAAAGACATCGTGCGTGTTCACGAAATTATGGATGAGGAAGGGGTTCGACTACCTGTCATTGCGAAAGTGGAGAAGCCACAGGCAGTTGACAATCTCGAGGAAATCGTCGACGCCTTTGACGGAATCATGGTCGCGCGTGGCGACTTGGGTGTCGAGCTTCCCCTCGAAGCCGTACCGATTGTGCAGAAGCGTGCAGTAGAAGTATCGCGCCGATGGGCAAAACCTGTGATTGTGGCAACGCAAGTACTTGAGTCGATGATCTCGAGTCCCCGACCCACACGTGCTGAGGCATCCGACTGTGCCAACGCCGTCTTGGATGGAACGGACGCGGTCATGTTGTCGGGCGAGACGTCCGTCGGTGACTATCCGACGGTAACGGTTGCGACCATGGCTCGAATTATCGAGTCGACGGAAGAGCACGGGCTCGACCGCATTCCAGAACTCGGAACGAAGCCCCGCACACAGGGAGGAGCCATCACACTGGCGGCTGCCGAGGTAGCAGAGTTCGTGGGCGCGAAGTTTCTCTGCGTTTTCACTGAATCCGGAGATTCGGCCCGACGGATGGCGCGACTTCGGTCTGCCATCCCGATGATTATCTTCACCCCGCACGAGAGTATTCGGCGTCGGATGAACCTCACGTGGGGCGTACGGTCGGTTCTCGTGGATCCCGTAACGCACACCGATGAGATGTTCGGCCAGGTGGATGACGTTCTGCTGGGAAACAAGCTGGCCGCTGTTGGCGACAAGGTGGTCGTTATCGCGGGGTCGCCTCCCGGCATTGCGGGGTCAACAAATGACCTGCGCGTTCACACCGTCGGAGATGCGCATAACGAGGCAGCCCCCGCGTACGCGCGACTGAGCTAACTCAGAGCGAATGCAGCAGCAGCCTCCGCATGCACGCGTGCGGTGGGAAAATAAGGCACGTCGAGGTCGCTCTGCGAAATAAGGAGCTCAATTTCTGTGCACCCCGCAATGATTCCCTGAGCGCCGTCAGCCACGAGTCGTTCAATGACGTCGAGATACATCTTCCGTGAATCACTCGAGACTATTCCTTGAATGAGTTCGTCGTAAATGACACGGTGCACGCTCGCTCGATCTGCCGCATCGGGAACCTTCACGTCAAGATTCCAATTCTTCCGGAGGCGATCAGCGTAGAACTCGTGTTCCATCGTGTAACGAGTTCCAAGAAGACCGACGGTCGAAAGCCCGCGGGAACGAATAGCCTCACCCGTTGGGTCCGCGATGTGGATGAGCGGCACGGAAATCATCGACTCAATCACGTCACTCACCGCATGCATTGTGTTGGTGCAAAGCACGATGGCCTCAGCTCCAGCCACCTCAAGTTTCTTCGCTTCTGATCCGAGAAGCCCTCCAGCCTCGGTCCATCGCCCGGATTCCTGAAGGCGCTCAATATCCGCAAAATTGAAGGAGCGAATAATCAAATCAGCGGAACTGGCCCCGCCGAGGGCGCTGCGCACGAGTTCATTGATTGTTCGCTCGTACTCGATGGAAGATTCCCATGACATTCCGCCCAGAAGGCCAAGAACACGCATGGGTTCACGCTACTAAACGTGAACCCATGGGGAGAGAGTGCCGGATGTGGGATTTGAACCCACACGCCCTTTCGGACAAAGCATTTTGAGTGCTCCGCGTCTGCCATTCCGCCAATCCGGCCTCAGCCCAACAGGGGCAACAATATCCTAGGCTGTAACTCGTGAGCGACGACATTACCTCCCTTCCCGAAGACCAGCGGGGGGAACCCACCAACGAGCCGCAGTCCGGTCCCGCGCGCATTTTGGTCGTGGAAGACGAATCAATAATTCGTATCGATATCGTCGAGTCGCTCCGCGGCTTCGGTTATGACGTCGTCGGTGAGGCGGCGGATGGCGAAGCAGCTGTCGCCATGGCAACGGAACTTCGTCCTGATCTCGTCGTGATGGATGTCAAGATGCCCAAGATGGATGGAATTTCAGCGGCCGAGAAACTACATCACGGCCGGATCGCTCCCGTCCTTCTCCTGACGGCGTTCAGCCAGAAGGAACTTGTCGAACGTGCGAGCGAAGCCGGCGTCGTTGCCTACATTGTGAAGCCTTTTACCCCGGCGGACCTTCTGCCGGCCGTGGAAATCGCCCTCTCGCGCGGTGCGGAACTGCGGGCTCTGGAGGCGGAAGTCGCCGACATGAGCGAGCGCTTTGAAACGCGGAAGATTGTCGACATCGCCAAGGGCATCCTCAACGAAAAGATGGGTCTGACGGAACCGGAGGCGTTTCGCTGGATTCAAAAGGCGTCCATGGACCGGAGGCTGACCATGAAAGACGTCGCACTGACCATCATCGATCAACTTGGGGCAAAACAGTCCTGATCTTTTTGCCGAGGGTTAGGCACTCATAGTTTTTTGATGAGGTTGGTTATTCTCACGGTTGACAGTCGGCGCCCGTCTTCGTCGCGACAGACGATCTCGTGAGTAGTCAATGTGCGACCGAGGTGGAGCGCCGTACATTCGGCAATGACGTAGCCGGACTTTGCGCTCCCCGTGTGCGTCGCGTTAATTTCTATTCCGACAGCCATCCCGTTACCGGCCGCATGCATGTTTGCCGATATTGATCCGAGACTCTCACCAATGACCACATAGGCGCCACCGTGGAGGATGCCAAAAGATTGCGTGTTGCCCGCGACGGGCATCGACGCGATCGAGTGTTCCGGGGAAAGTTTGTGGAATTCAATGTTCATGGCAGCACACAGGTCTCCGGCACTGACGCCAACAAGCTGCGCAAGATTGAGGGGCTCCGGTAAATCATCCCGTTTCACGTCGTGCTCCTTTAGTTAGGCTTACCTCGTGACCGACGAAAAAAAGCCTACCCTTCTGCTCATCGACGGCCATTCCCTTGCCTTTCGAGCCTTCTACGCTTTGCCGGTCGAGAGTTTTCGCACCGACGACGGACAACACACCAACGCCATTCACGGTTTCATCTCGATGTTGCTCAATTTGCTCGCAAAAGAGAAGCCAACGCACATCGGGGTGGCATTCGACATTTCTCGATACTCGTTCCGCACACGCGAGTATCCCGACTACAAAGGGACCCGGGGAGAAACTCCACCAGAATTCATCGGACAAATCCCGCTCTTGCAGGATGCTCTCCACGCCATGAACATCGTGACCCTCGTCAAAGAAGACTTCGAGGCCGACGACATTCTCGCGACTTTGGCGCATCAGGGCGAGCGGGACGGATATCGCGTTCTCGTCGTCTCCGGAGATCGTGACACGATTCAGCTCGTCAATGACAATGTGACGTTGCTTTACCCGTCGACGCAGGGCGTTTCTGCGCTGACGCGATACGACCCGGAAAAGGTTCGTGAACGCTACGGCATCAATCCGGCTCAATACCCTGAAGTTGCCGCACTGGTCGGCGAAACGAGTGACAACCTGCCGGGTATCCCCAAAGTGGGTGAGAAGACGGCGGTGAAGTGGATCACGCAGTTCGGATCACTTGAGGCGATATTGGAGCACGCGGATGAAATCACCGGGAAGGTGGGGGAGTCACTTCGCGAGCACCAGGAAAACGCTCGACGAAACCGTCGGTTGAATCGCCTCGTCACCGACGTGGAACTTCCGGTGGCGCCTGCTGACTTGATTCGAGTTGACTTTAATCTCGACGCAGTTCGCGAAGTATTTACGCGCCTGCAATTCCGCACCCTTCAAGAACGTGTGCTCAAGCTGGGTGGTGGTGAATCCGATGGCACACCGTCGTCGGCTGAGACCGACCGAGGGAACACCTTTACCGATTCGTCCCTGCCAACTTCAACGATGATCCACACCGTTACGTGCCCGGCTCCGCAAACGCTATTGGACGAAGAATTGTCCGCCTGGGTTCATCGCGCTGAGTGCTCCTCGCCGCGCGGTATCGCCGTGCACGTCGAGCTGATCGGTTCACTTATCACGGCAGTTGGACTGGCGTCAGGGGATTCGTGTGTGACCGTTCCGTGGAATCCCGGTGCTGATATCGAACCAGTTCGAGAGCTCTTGCGCGGCCCAGTCCCCGTCGTTTTCTGTGGCGCGAAACCCCAAGTAAAGGCGCTATCGCATGTCGATATTCCCGTTACGAACATCTCGTGTGACGCCGAGATTGCCGACTGGCTCGTTCGACCTGATGTCGCTTCTCGAAGCTTAGGTAGCCTCGTCCACTCCGCTTTTGGAGTTACTCTCGCTGAAGGTGACGCGAACGCGTTGATCAACGACGGGGGTCTCTCTGCGGGTGAGCTCGCGTGGTGGACGGGACAGGTCGCTCATGTGCTGAGCGAACGACTATCCGCAACAGACCTCGCCCTTATGCTCGACATCGAGATGCCGACACTTCTCACGCTCTCGGCGATGGAGAATCGGGGAGTCGCGGTGAACGCGGGCGCGCTGTCCGAACTTTCTCGTGAATTGGGCGAACGGGCTTCCTCAGCACAGTCTCGTGCTTTTGCGCAAATCGGCCGCGAAGTGAACCTTGCGAGTCCCAAGCAACTGCAAGAAGTTCTCTTTGACCAGTTGAATATGCCAAAAACGCGCCAGACAAAAACGGGCTACACAACTGACGCCGCGGCGCTGACCGACCTGCAAATCTCGAATCCCCACCCGTTCCTCGACGCTCTCCTCGATTTTCGAGACACGACCAAACTTCGACAAATTGTGGATGTTCTTGCCGGATCCATCGGCTCAGACGGTCGTATCCACACGACGTATGTGCAGACGGGCACCTCGACCGGCCGACTCTCGTCGGCAAACCCCAACTTGCAGAACATCCCCGTTAGAACCTCGGATGGTCGACGAATACGAGAAGCATTCCAGGTGGGTGAGGGTTTCGACTGCCTGCTCACGGCCGACTATTCCCAGATCGAAATGCGCGTCATGGCTCACTTTTCGGAAGACGAAGGCCTTATCGAAGCCTTCATCTCGGGCGAGGATCTTCACCGTTTCGTTGGTGCGCGCGTCTTCGGTGTTTCTCCCGCTGAGGTTACGTCCGACATGCGAAGTAAGGTCAAGGCCATGAGCTATGGGCTGGCCTATGGGCTGAGCGCATTTGGGCTCGCACGCCAGTTGAAAATTCCGAATACCGAAGCAAAAGCGCTCATGCAGGACTACTTCGCTCGCTTTGGCGGTGTACGAGACTACCTCCGCGGAGTCGTCGAGGCCGCCAAGACGAACGGCTATACGGAAACTCTTTTTGGAAGACGTCGCCCGTTTCCCGACTTGCAGAGCCCGAATCGGATACTGCGGGAAAACGCGGAACGCGCAGCTCTCAATGCTCCCATGCAAGGCACTGCGGCGGACATCATGAAAATTGCAATGAATGGCATCGAGGCCGATTTGACGTCGTTGAGCATGTCGTCGCGACTCCTCATGCAGGTTCACGATGAGTTGATCGTCGAGGTGGC
>Ga0214923_10008340_pt1 | contig 11049 bp, 9 predicted proteins | sample LL1510_MetaG_FD_177993 | JGI IMG/M metagenome (GOLD analysis project Ga0214923, IMG submission 177993) | Freshwater microbial communities from Lake Lanier, Atlanta, Georgia, United States - LL-1510 | ecosystem: Environmental > Aquatic > Freshwater > Lake | place: USA: Georgia | collected 2015-10-15 | reverse complement strand
AACTTTTAGGAGTAATTTATAGATAGCAATCAAATTGATTGCGACCTTGAAATATCTTTTTTAAGGGGGTGGGACAACTTGTTTAATCAAATCAGTTCTATCCAGGAGATAACCAATAAAAGAGTTATCGCCGAAGGACATCCGCCGGCGCCTGCCGGCGCATAATTAATCGATTACATAAAAAATCAGCCCTGCCACTTCTTTGCAGGGCTGATTTTTATTTGAATATTAATTATCTAATTGCGTTACATAGGCGCCTTAGATACCACACTCTAATTTTTGATTAAATAACCACCATCTGCAACCACGATTGATCCAGTCAGAAATGCCGATTCCTTTGATGCAAGGAAGTAGATAACATTTGCAATCTCATCGGCGGTGCCGACTCGGTTTAACGCATGCATCTGCTCAACCTCTTTGCGATAGGCAACCGGATCCTGACTTAAATTTAATCCAGCAACTGTGAAAGGTGTTTCAATCCAACCAGGTGCAACTGCATTAACTCGGATTTCAGGTGCAAGCTCCAGCGCCAAAGCTTTGGTTAAAGAGTCAACTGCTCCCTTACTTGCAACATAAGCGGCGTAGCCGGTGGTGCCTATCTGTGCTGAAATTGAACTCATATTTACCACAGTTGCATCTGCACGCTTTCGAAGATGTGGAGTTAAGTGTTTAATACCTAAGACCATCGCCACCACATTTACCTCAAACATATTGAGCCATTCACTCTTTTTGGCCTCTGTGATCAGATCAAAGTAATTGCGCCCAGCAATATTTATTAGGCTCACCACCTCAAGCTGGTTTTTATCGATCACCTCAAGTATTTTCTGCCAAGTCTTTTCATCAGCGACATCACCCTCAACAAAGTAATCAACTTTGGTATTGGCGGTGCGGTCGGTGCCCAACACCTTAAAACCCTTTGATTTGAATAATTCAGCAGTAGCACTTCCCATGCCACCGGCTGCGCCAGTGATAACAACTGTTCTCATCTTAACCAATCTCTAGTTCGACAACTGCGCCGGTAAATGGTGGCAGTTTTATTGTCGATGAGTCAACTGTAATCAAATCCCCGATCGCAAGTTGAATAGCTTTAAGTTGATACTTAGCCTCATTCTTTACCAACAACTCTTTATCAGTGAAGTTCACCAAGCTAGCACTGAGCTTTCCATCTAGCTCACGAGAGATTGCAAATAAGCCATCTGGATAAATATCCTCGGTCCACCACTTAATCTCACCTTTTAACCAAATCTTAGATCGCTTAACCTGCGCAAGTTTAGGAAGAAGTTGTTCTATTCCAATCTCTCCCCCGGAAAACATCATAAATGGACCAGGAAGTGAGCCAAAAATAAGAGTTAAAAGTTTTACCTTTGTAATATCAAACTGCTCTCTTCGCCATTTTTTGCCCCAACTTGGCCACCAAAATGTGTCATGTGAATCAATATGGTGGGCGGTCATTGAGCCAATTGGTAAGAACTTATCCCGCTCTGCCACCCAGTTTGCTAAATCTTTAGCGCACTTTATTCCCCAGGCAGTTTGCGCCTTTTCATCAGATAGTGAGGTGACTAACCACTGCTCGTCATAGTTGTAATTTAAATCCATCGCCTGTCTAAACACATGGCCAGATGGCTCGGTATATAACAAAGATTGGGGATTAATTTTTTTCATTACTGGGCGAAGTCGATCAAATAAACCAAGGCAACCAAGGGCTGAAGCTCCTGCTCTTCCTCTTGCCCAAGTGGCCCAATTTGGAAAATCATTATAGGAAGGGGCATCAAATCTAAAGCCATCAATATTTAACTCTTTCATTAAAAACTCACAAGCTGAAATAAAGTAATCCTGCCAAGATGAGTTTCTAGCATCAAAGGCTTTGGTATAAACACCCTGCACCACACCATTTGAATCGGTGTAAAACCAATCTGGATGGGCCGCAATTAATGGTGAGACTGCTGGACTTCCCTCATACCAATACTTTTCAAAATCTAAGATGTGCCGAGACCAGGCAATTAAATAATTGTGCCAATCCTTAACATCGGCATTAAAACTATCCCCAGTCTCAGCGGTAACTAGTTCAGCAAATGGACCACTTCGAACCCCATCTGCTGCGATCTTAATAATCTCTTTATCTAATACCCCATGTAGCAAGATATCTAAAATTACCTTGATCCCAAGTTTGTGCGCCTTTTCCACCAACTCTTTAATCTCATCCTTATTTCCATATGAGGTATCAATATCCCAAAAATCATGGATGTTATAACTTGGGTAGGGCTGCTTTGGCATTAATTGAATACAGGTAAAGCCAAACTCTGCAATCTGCTCTAGATCATTAATTAAATCTTTTACCTGCGGATATGGCGAGTAATGATTGACCTGATTAAATACTGAAAAACCAATCTGTGCCTCATAGATCATCGCCCCATCAATCCACTTTGGTGGATTATTTGGTGAGACATATCCATCACGACGTAGCCAATCTTGAAAGATCGGTGCAAATTGATCATAGGCAGGCACAGATAGATCAAACTTGCAGATCTCAATCTCAACTCCTGACACCACCGAAAGATCTGAGCCAAAGTTGGTATCAATCTTTAACTGCACCTGATTATCACCATTACTTTGCAGGGTTAATTGTGGAATCTCAACTCGATTATTTGGCCAGATTGCAATTTGGCCACTGTGTTTTGACCCTAAGTGAACCACCGAGCTTGAGCCTCGAAGACCGCCAACTGGCGAGATACCAACCTCAGTACTTAAAACTGTGATCGGCACATCCTTTCGCAACCCATTTCCTGGCATATTAACTACCCAATTATCTTTTGGTAAGTTAATTTGAAATACCAAATTAATATCTCGAATTAATACCTCTTGTCCTCCTGGAAACCAGAGTGCAATCGCAGCTGCTGCTGATTGTCGATCTAATCGATAAATTAACTCAGCCTTAATATCACCAATACTTATTGGCTGATGCCAAGAGATGCCATTAAACCCTTGGCCATAAATTGGCGCACCCTTTGCCACAACCTTTGATTGATTTTTACAATCAAAGTACTCAAGACCACCAGTGGCAGCCCGCCTTTCGCCACCACCTGTTTGAATATTTAAGGTGGTATTAAAGCCAACACCTCTTTCACCAGCTGGGGATTGGTAGGTAAGTCTAGTTAGCAGCCCAGAGTTATCATCAATTTCAAATTGATGATTTGACTCAAGGTGATGTAACTTCACAAAATTATCTAGTTAATCTGCCAGAGAATTTTCTATGACCAAGTAAAGATAGAACAATTACTAAGCCAAAGCCAAGTGAGGTCCAATGACCATCAAAGCCGGCAGCAACCACGCCAGTTTGGATAAAGGTGACAGTGGTAGCACCAATTACTAAGCCGCCAATGGTTCCCTTTCCACCCGTAACTGGTGTGCCACCAACAAAGACTGCAGCTAGGACCGGAAGTAGATAAGCCTCACCCATTGTGGCGAAGTAAGTGCTTAGCAACAAAGTTCCTAGGATGCCAACAATTGATGCGCATAACCCAACTAATGCAAAGCAGAGAATTTTTGTTCGCTCAATATTTACACCCATTGCTCTACCAGCCTCAGGGTTATCCCCTGCTACTCGCACATGTAAACCAAATTTATGTCGGTGGAAGATAAATCCCAACACCAATGCAATTGCAATCATCCAAAACATTTGTGCTGGAATTGGTCCAAAAGACCCCACTAAAATTGATTTGATTCTAGTATCGTTTAGTTCTTCCAAGGTTCTTACCGCACCATTATTTAGCACATTAGTTAAGCCAATCAAGGTAAAGTTCATACCTAAAGTTGTAATCAACGAGGAAAGACCAAGTTTTGTCACAAGAAAACCATTTAATAAACCACAAGATATTCCCACCACGACTGAGAAAATTGCTGCCAGAAGAAAGTTCAAGTTAGTTTGCTGCAAGGTCCAGGCGAAGGCCAATCCTGATAATGGGATAATCGATGGAAAGGCCAGATCAATCTCACCAGCGGCCGTTACGAAGACCAGACTTAACCCCATAATTGCAAAAAGCGGTAATGATAAAAATACTGCAGAATAAATGCCCACAGTTAAAAACACCTCAGGGGATGCAGCTATGAAAGCCCCTAGCATGGCAACGAAAAATATAAATGCGCCTAAAACTGGTTTATATCGCTCCGGAATTAATATGCCTTTTTTCTGCTCACTCATGATTTAACATCCTTCTTGGCAAACTTATGTAAAAGGGCGATAAAATCATCAGCGCTCATTGATCCCTTTGGTCCATCAAAGACAATTTTGCCTCGTTCTAAAATTACAAATCGATCAGCCACGGCATGGGCATCCCAAGGATTGTGGCTAATAAAGATTACTGATTTGCCAGATTTCTTTAAATTTCGAACAAACTCCAACACCTCAGCTGCCTCGGTTAGTGCCATCGCCGTAGTTGGCTCATCTAAAATTACTAATCTTGATTCAAATAAAATCGCCCGAGAAATTGCCACCCCTTGACGCTCTCCCCCTGACAATTTATTTACAGATGAGATTGGTGTCCACACCTTTGAGGTGTAACCAATCTTTCGCATTAAAGACTCAGTCTCCTCAATCTCCTTCTTTCGATTGATAAATCCAAATCGATTGGTGATTTCTCTTCCTAAATAGACATTGTCATAAATTGATTGTTGCTCCGATAGTGCTCGGTTTTGATAAACCGTTTCTATTCCTCTAGCTCGAGCCTTTGCTGAGCTCCAATTAGTTACTTCCTGGTTATCAACCATGATCTTTCCATTGCTATCTGGGCCTTCAGTTCCAGAGATGATCTTGGTTAAGGTTGATTTACCGGCACCATTATCGCCAACTAGGGAGACAATCTCACCTGGATAAAAATCTAAATTGATATCCTCAAGGGCGTAAACATTGCCATATGATTTATTTACATCTACTAACCTAACAATTGGTTGATTACTCACAGTATTATCAAACTCTCTATTAGTTGATTTGGCTAAGTATTAATAAAAAATTGAGCAGGCAGTAGGAAGAAAATCTGCCTGCTCAAGTTTTAGCTAGGTTTTAGCGGAACCCTTTAGGAAGGGCTGCCACTGTCTTGTAATTAGCGGTTGTAACGAAACCTGAAGAGGTGTCGACGCTAGTTTGTCCTAAGCCGTATACCTTAGCTAGGCACAGTGAAATGATTGGCATATAGCCTTGCTTAAATGGCTCTTGATCAGCACTTAGCTGAATATAACCATCGGCAAAACCTTTTAGAACTGTCTCGCCAAGGTCAAATCCTGAGACCTTAACTTGTCCTGGCTCTAAGTTTGCAGCCTTGAAGTAATTGTTCATATTTCCAAGAATAGGTCCAGCAGCCACAATTAGCTTCAGATTCTTATTCTTCAAAATACTTGCAGTTAATGTAGGTGTAACCAAGCTTGGATCTCCAGCGGCATTTCCAGCAAATGCCTTCAGGTCAAGCTTTGTTACCTTAACGCCAGCTTTCTCTAAAGTACTGACGGTGCCATCTTCGCGATCAGAACGTCCAGGTACGCCGAATGTTCCAATGACGATTGCTTGGTCACCTTTCTTTAATTTAAAGTCAGTGATTGATCGTGCAGCTAAATTGTTGCCCATTAATTTCAGGTTTGCACCAGTGAATCCACCATTTACGGTAGCAATTGACTTAGGTGCAGGTACGTTAGAGAAATCAACAAGAATTCCAGCATCCTTTGCAGCCTTTGCAGATGGTTGAATTGCAGCATCACCTGGGTGACCCATGAATGAGATTGCATCTGGCTTCTTTGCTATTTCCTCTTTAAATTTTTGCACCATGAGTGGGAAATCCCAATTGGATGAAATTATTGTGACATTTGCGCCAGTATCAGCAGCAGCCTGCTTTGCGCCTTTTTCCAAAATATCAGAGAAGGAATCAGCAGTTCCGCCTTTAAAGTAACTGATGTTAACTCCAGAGCACCAAGTTCCAGCACTTGCTGGTGCAGCTGAGGTGATCGCAAGAGTTAATGAAGCTAGCAACGTCATCGCAGTAGCGACAGCCGATGCTTTATGTTTGCTTTTCATGTTTACACTCCCATTATTTTCAAGTAGTCTGACCTGTCTGATAGGTCTGATTAAGCGGCGATAATTCTCTTCTGGGGACCCGTTGTCAATAGCAATCAAGGATTGGGTGGTGGGGTAACAAAAATGTTACTAAGTGAGCAAAGTAGCGCAGGACAAGCCCCATCTACCACAAAAGTTGACCGATCAAATAGCTACCTAGAGCTGGGCGCCCAGAAAAACTGTAAATATGTTCATACCTCACCAGTTAATTTAGCGGATATTTAGATGCCAACGATTACTCAAGATGAGTTAGCTAGAGAGTTAACGACAAAGTATGTACTAGGTGATCAAAACGCTGATGGTCTGATGCCCTCGGCCAGAATTCTGGCAACACAGTATGGGGTATCAAGATTATTTTTACGTGAAGTTTTGGCAGGCATGCAACGACAGGGCTTAATTAAAGCAGTTCCTGGTAAAGGTATATTTATTAGAAAACCACATATGTTAGATAGTGCAAGAAATATTCACATTACCTTGCGTCAATCTGCGGCTACCGCGCGAGATTTAATTGAGGCTCGTATTAACTTAGAGGAGCAAACAGTTTACTTAGCAGCGACTAGAGCAACTGAAGCTGATATTGCCCAGATGGAGAGGGCGCTTTCAGCCTTTGATGCTGCAACTGAGTTATTACCAAGAGCTGAAGCCGATATTGCATTTCACTCACTGATTGCAAAAGCTACCCAAAATCCAGTATTACAAATTATCTTTGGCTCAATTACCACCTTGACCTTTGAAATTATGCTGCGCTCTCTAGCTGATTCTAAAACCTTTGCCCAGGGTGCTCCCCTACACCGCAAGATTTTGAGCGCAATAAAGGATAAGGATCCAGATAAAGCGGTAGCTGCGATGTCCAAGCACCTTCATATCGCCGAGGATACCTACGATAAAGATTTTGACATCGCCTTATCAGTTTTAGCCGATCGAGTAGTGCAACAGACCTTTGGTGGCTCTCTAACCATCCATGAGGTTTTAGATTCAGCACTTAAAAATTACTCAATGGATATCCTGCGCTAACAATATGAAGATAACAACTGTTGAAAGTTTTGTTCACCCAGATTTTCCAAATATCATCTATGTGAAAATTGGCACCGATGCTGGAGTTTATGGCATTGGAGAGAGTTACTACTTTGGACGCACGGTTGCGACATTTATCGATGAGTTCATAGCACCTACCTTGATTGGATTAGATCCAGCAAACACTGAAAGCATCAGCCGAAAATTAACCACTTACGTTGGCGCATTATCATCTGGAGTTGAGATGCGGGCAAAGTCCGCTATTGATATTGCACTCTGGGATATCAAAGGAAAGGTGGAAGGTAAGCCGATCTATCAATTACTTGGCGGATCAAGTAAAGAGTTACCGATCTATAACACATGTGCAGGTCGAGGGTATATGCGCAAATCAGATCAAGCTAGCTCATCTTGGGGAATCTCAGCTGACAATGATCAGTATGAAGATCTGCAAGCATTTTTATCTGATGCTGGAACTTTGGCTAAAACATTACTTGCTGAAGGAATCGGTGGGATGAAGATTTGGCCATTTGATATCTACGCTGAAAAAAATGATGGCGCAGATATATCAGATGAAGATCTCAAAAAAGGATTGATCCCACTACAAAAGGTAAGGGATGCGGTTGGTGAGAAGATTTCACTAATGCTTGAGTTACACGCCCTTTGGTCACCAACGGCAGCTAAGAAGATATTTGAAGCAACAAAGGATTTGAATTTAACCTGGATTGAAGATCCCATCTATCCAGATTTGTTAGATGATTATGCAATCTTGCGCAGCAAGGCTTATGCCCCAATCGCCCATGGTGAAACAGTTTCTAGTATGACCCGGGTTAACGCTTTGCTTAAAAATGATTACATTGATGTGCTCACCTTGGATCTTGGTTGGTGTGGTGGCTTCACCCAAGGTATTAAACTCACACAAGCGACAAAAAAGTATGGAAAATCAATCGCACCTCATGATTGCTCAGGGCCAATAGGCTTAATCGCTGGTACTCACCTTTCTACTGCAAGTGAAAACGCAGTTGTTCAGGAAACTGCCAGAGCAAGTTTGCGCACCTGGTATCCGATGATTGTGACAAAGCTGCCCTCAATCATGGATGGCAAAATCTCGCTGGGTCAAGAATCTGGCCTTGGCACAGATTTAATCTCAACATTTACCGCTGCGGCAAAGTTTGCCAATTAGTTGAACAAAATAAATCGAAAGGTATAAAGGTCATGACCAAGAGCAACCGTGCCATCTACAAACCGATTCCAATTAACGCAATTAAAATCCAAGGCTGGCTGGAGCAACAATCAGCATTGGCAATGAAAGGTTTCATCGGTTCTTTACCATTAATCAGCAAAGAGGTGTGGAGTGATGTATTTGCAAGCGGTCAGCTTGGTATTAAATCAGCTTATGGCACAGGTAATAATGTTGCAAAGGTTGAGTGGTGGAACGGAGAGAGTGAAGGCAATTGGCTAATCGGCTGGATGGGCCATGTCTTATTACACGGTAAAACTGCAGAGATCGAGGCAGTACGAACTTATTTAAATCGAATACTTGCCACGCAAAGCGCTGATGGTTACATCGGCATGTTTACTGATCAGGCGCGCGCTAGCCGTAATTTTATTGTGGGAGATCTTTGGACACAAAGCAGAGCACTTCTGGCACTACAACTTTGGGCAGATTATTGGGATGATAATAAAGTTCGAGATTGTGTATCTCGCGCATTGGATTACACCATCAATCGCTACCGAAAATCAGATAAGGATCTGCGCTTTAACGCGCCATCTGGGGATAGTTGCGGAGCAGGCCATGATCTTATGTTCATGGACGCATTAGCGGAACAAAGCAGACAAACTGGTGATTTAAGATTTATTGAATTCGGCCGAGAGTTATATGCCGATTACTCAATTGGAGTAATGGATTGGCATGAGACTGATGGTCAACTGCAAACCCTGCTCTCGGATGAGCCAATTGTTGGTCATGGCGCTCACGCCGTTGAGTTTTTGCGTGTGCCACTCGCCCTTGCCGAACATCTTGGTGATGAGCAGTACTTAAAAGCATTTAAGAATGGCATGGTAAAGATTGAAGCTGGCATTGGGATTGGCGGCGGAGTTAAAAGTGATGAACAAATATCGCTGCCCGGAATAAAGTGCATACCACTTCCTGAAAATGGGTATGAAATCTGCACCATGTTTGAAATGATGATGACCTTACTAGAGGCGGTGCGCTTAACGGGTGATTTTCACTACCTTGATTTGGCGGAAAAACTCTTCCTAAATGATTTTCAGGCAGCTGTTACAAATGATGGCAGAAGAACTGTCTACTGCTTAGCGCAAAATCAACCAGCAGCTACTCATCAGATGGGCACCCGTTGGGATATCTCACCTACCCATGATGATGTGGCGGTGTGCTGTGTACCAAATGCGGGCAAGATCTTGCCAATTTTCTCCCGGCGAATGCTTGCCCAAGCCGATGATTTAATAAGTTTTCAACTCTACGGCCCAATGCAGGCAAGCTTGCAAATACAGGGTAAGCAAGTTTTAATTAAACAAGAAACGGCATATCCATTTGAAGAGCGGATCACCGCCCACATTACTGCACCTAACTTGAGCTTTACCGCAGAGTTTCGAATCCCTGCCTGGTGTAAAAATGCAGAGATCAAAGTAAGTGGTGCAACAGATATAAAGCAGGTGCGGCTTGCTGACCGTTTCCAAATCACTGCTACTTGGTCGTCTACCTCAAAGGTAGAGCTTGATCTGCCGCAAGCACTTGTCCAGCGCACCATTTCAGATGGCAGATATGTCTTTGATGTCGGTCCATTAGTTTTTTCAGCACCAATAGAGCATGTAGCAACTGATTACCGAGAGTACAAAGTGCCAGGATATGCAGATCAAGATGTAGTGGCTAAAAATTCTAAGTGGATCTTCCCACCAGCCTTTCGCCAAGCAGATCTAGCAACAGCAAAGGTAGAGCGCACCAGCTTGGCCCAGGGAAGCTATCCATGGAGTGAGCAACCAAATATTTCAATCTCAACAAATTGTTGGAATCTAAACCCGCATGCCGATGAAGGTTTGGATGTTGAGGCCTTTAATAAGGTAAAACTAGTGCCGATGGGAACCACCGTGCTACGTTGGACGGCATTCCCACAGGCGAGATAGGCTTCTTAGATCATGAGTAAATTACAACATGTATTAGTAACTGGTGCTGGCGGTGATATTGGCACAGCAATTGTTAAACACTTTCTACAAGTGGGTGCAACAATTACCGCTGTTGATATCAAATCAGAGAGTGAGATATTAAAGCGTTACGCCCCAGCAGATCATGGGCGAATCAAAGCGGTCGCCTTAGATCTATGTGATCAGGCAGCGGTAACAAATTTAATCAACTCTGGTGAACCACTTGATTGCGTAATTGGCAATGCTGGTGTGGGTGGAACGGCAGCCTTTGTTGATATTGATCCTAGCTTTTGGCAAAACACCCTTGATGTAAATCTGACGGCAAACTTTATTCTTGGACAAGTTGCTGCAAAACATTTTATAAAAAATAAAACACCGGGCCGGATTGTCTTCACCGGCTCCTGGGTTGGCTCTGTGCCATGGCCTGAGATCACCGCATACACCGTATCAAAGGCAGGGCTTGAAATGTTGGCAAAACAAATGGCAAGAGAGCTGGGCGTCCATGGCATTCGCGTAAATGTTGTTGCCCCAGGAATTGTTAAAGCTGGCATGGCTGGTGAGTTACTTAAAACAGATCCAGTATATGCAAAGCGTGCTGGCAAAGTTGTGCCCCTGGGTGAGTTTCAAACCGCCAATCAGGTTGCTGATGTGGTGGGCTTTTTATGCTCAACAGCTGGTGATTACATCACCGGCACAGTTTTACTAGCAGATGGTGGCTGCTCACTCTTTCAATTTGATTCAGATATCAACGCAAAGTAATCCTAGTAAATGATTGGTGA
>Ga0214923_10008338_pt1 | contig 11050 bp, 10 predicted proteins | sample LL1510_MetaG_FD_177993 | JGI IMG/M metagenome (GOLD analysis project Ga0214923, IMG submission 177993) | Freshwater microbial communities from Lake Lanier, Atlanta, Georgia, United States - LL-1510 | ecosystem: Environmental > Aquatic > Freshwater > Lake | place: USA: Georgia | collected... | reverse complement strand
TTAACATTACCCCAACAGGTGCTACATTCCCTGCGTAAATTTTTAAAAACGGAATATTTATAATAAAATAATATAACATGGCAGTATTAAACCCTAACGAAATATTTTTCACATCCTTTGAACCTAAGGTTCAAAACCGCTTTTTAATGTATATAGACGGCATTCCCGCCTATATTATAAAAGCAGTAAATGGCGTTAATTTTGAACAAGGCGAACTAGTATTAAACCACATTAACGTTTATCGCAAAATTAAAGGTAAACTTAAGTGGGGTGATATTCAAATGACTTTATTCGATCCTATTACCCCATCTGGGGCACAAGCTGTAATGGAATGGGTTCGCCTACACCACGAATCAGTAACAGGTAGAGATGGATATTCTGATTTTTATAAAAAAGATTTAACATTAGACATTATAGGCCCTGTAGGTGACATTGTATCTGAATGGATTATTAAAGGTGCATTTGTTAAATCCGCTAATTTTGGTGATTATAATTTTGATAATGATACTGCAGTTCAAAATATTACTTTAACAGTAGGGATGGATTATTGTGTATTGAACTTCTAAAAAACGCTTACATATTTTTCAAGAAGAGCTTGGCAACCCCAAGCTCTTTTTTTATATTATACGTATATTATAGGGAAAGTTCTTTAATATGTTCAACAATTTAAATTAAAAAAATATGACAACATTTTATTTTGTACTAGGTATGGTTGTAGTCTTGGTGGTAGCCGAGGTTATAGCTGCATTTATTGTAATTAAAACAATAAACACATTAAAAGAACAAGCAAGAGCTTGCGAAAATGAATTTAACGATGTACATCGAAGAATTGATGATGTGCATCAAAACACAGACCAACAATTTCAAGAAGTTTATCGACAACTCGATTCTCGATTAGATAAACTAGAAAATAGATTAACCCCAAAACAAGTTATAAAAGGATAAAGAATCCAATTAAAGAACTTTCCCCTATAATATTTATAATCACACAAGTTATTTAAATAAGAATTATGACAGACGAAAAACCTAGTTTCCCCACTGAAGTAGTTGAATTGCCATCTAAAGGACTAATATATCCTAAAGATAATCCTTTATCAAGCGGTAAAGTTGAAATGAAATATATGACCGCTAAAGAAGAAGATATTCTTACTAATCAATCATATATTCAAGACGGCACTGTATTAGACAAATTATTACAATCTCTTATTGTATCCAAAATTAACTATAATGATTTAATTGTAGGAGATAAAAATGCACTACTTGTAGCTTCTCGTATTTTAGGATATGGTAGCGAATATACCTTTAATTATGGGGGTAAAGAATATACAGTAGATTTATCTACATTAGATAATAAATATTTTGATGAATCACTAATCACCCCAGGTGAAAATGAATTTAACTATACATTACCAAGTTCAGGAACAAAATTAACATTTAAAATATTAACTTCAGCTGATGATAAAAAAATTGATGCTGAAATTAAAGGTATTAAAAAAGTTAACAAAAATGCTTCTCCTGAACTTACTACTAGATTAAAATATTTAATTACCTCTGTTAATGGTGATAGAGAGACAAAAACTATTAGAGATTTTGTAGATAATTATTTATTAGCTCGTGATTCTAGAGCATTAAGAGAATATATTAAACAGGTTCAACCTGATGTTAATTTAAACTTTACAGATGATAGCGGTGAGGAGGTCGCTATCCCAATTAATCTTAACTTTTTTTGGCCTGACGCCTGAGGTAGCTCCTCAAGTTAGAGTAAATCTATTCTCTCAAATACACGAAATAGTATTTCATGGGAAGGGAGGATATGATTACTATACTATATATAATATGCCTATATGGTTACGTAAATTTACATTCCATAAAATAGAAAAGTGGTATAGCGACGAAAGTGAAGCTATAAACAAAGCAAATCAAGGTAATTCAACTCAAGTTGTAAGTGCAGATGGGAAAGTTAATGTTTCTGAATTTGCAGCTGCTAGCAAACAATATAAACCTACTCATAGTACAAAAGCATCGCGAAAGTGATGCTTTTTTATATTTATAATAAATATAATATTTGAATATAAATGGCTGCTCCTCCTACCTCTCAACAACTTCAAGATTTACGAGATGCAATTTCTCGATTAGAACAACTTACAGGATCTCCTCAAAATCTATTTAATTTTAATACTATTAGTGGGGATGTTAATTTATTTAATAATGCTTTAAATTTAGTTAACGATCAAATACGACAAATCTCAGGTGATGTTAATTATTTAGATCAATCCTTTAAACAAATAGTAAATACAATGCAATCTATGTTGCCTATTTTAGCATTACATAGATCAGCAATAAAACCTTTAGAAAATCAAGCTGAAAATTTATTAAGAATAAAAAGAGGAGAATCTGATTTTAATTATAAAAATTATTTAATATTTAAAGATCAAAATATACAATCTATTAATCGTTTAAATGAAGAAATAAAAAGAACAAGAGAACAAGAAAGACAAGGATTAATTAATAGTCAACAAGCCATAGATAGACAAAATGAATTAGAAGAACAAATTAAAAATGCCCAATATATAAATGGAGAATATGAAGAAGCTTTAATATTAAACAATAAAATAAATAAAGAATTAGGGATTCGTGCTGTAACTGTTAAAGCACTAGATTCTTTAATTAAAGATATGGGGATTCCGGATTTAGGTTTTGAAGATGCTTGGAAAGAAACTCAAAGATTAGCACAAGAAGCCGAATCAGCAGGTGAAGAATTTAATGCTATAAAAACTTTTACAGGTATAATAAATAATAATTTAAAAGCATCTCTTAACCCCATAGAACTTTTACAAAACGCAGCCCAAAAATTATATGAAGCTACTAAAGCTGCAGATAAATCTACAGGTGAACTCGCTAAATCATTTGGTATATCATACGCTGAAGCCGCATCTTTGCGCAATGAATTAAATACTATAGCTAATTTAAGTGCTGATATAAATGTAAATACTGCATCATTACAAAAAGCGCTTATAGAACTTAATAAGCAATTTGGTACTGCTACCATGCTAAATGGCGAGCTGTTAAAAGATTATACTAGATTAACCGAAGTAGCAGGATACACAGCAGAAGCAGCAGCCGAATTATCCAAAATAACAGTAGCAACTGGTACAGATCTATCAGAAAATACTGCTAAGATATTGGGGCAAGCAGTAGCATTTAATGCTATAAATAAATTAGCTTTAAATGAAAAAGAAATTGTAGAAGCAGTAGCTAAAACATCAGCTGCTACTACTTTATCATTAGGCATGCAACCTGGTAAAATTGCTGAAGCAAATTTACAAGCTAAAGCATTAGGTACTACTTTAGAAAAAGTAGAACAAATTGCAAGCTCATTGTTACAATTTGAATCTTCTATAGAAGCTGAACTTTCTGCTGAATTATTAGTAGGTAAAGATTTATATTTAGAAAGAGCTAGATTATTAGCTTTAAATAATGACCTAGCAGGAGCTGCTGAAGAAATAGCCAAACAAATAGGAACTGCAGCAGATTTTACAAATATGAATGTTATACAGCAAGAAGCATTAGCCAAAGCTGTAGGTATGACTAGAGAGGACTTAGCAAAATCATTAATAGAAAGAGAAGCATTAGCTGCAATTGGAGAAGGAGATAAAACCGCTTTAGAAGCATATAATAGACTTAAAAAAGAAGGACTATCAGACGATCAAATAGCTTTAAAATTAGGAGATGATAAGCTAGCTGCTCAACTTAAATCACAATCTATTCAAGAACGCTTTAATAAATCAGTTGAAAAACTTCAAGAAATATTTGTTTCATTAGCCGAACCTATATTACAAATAGTATCTCCTTTTATGGATTTAGTTACTAATATATTACCTTTAATAAATATAATTTTAACTCCTGCTCTTACTACTATTAAATATATAGGAGAAAGTATTGCAGGATGGTTAAATATTTTTGATGGGGGGTTAGATAAACTAACAAATATGCAAAAAATAGTAGGATTTATAGGTACTCTTATTATAGGATGGAAAACAGCCACAATAGCTTATACTGCTTATCAAACTATAGCAGCTGCTGTAACTGCTATGACAGCAACCGGAGCAATATCAACAGCATCTGCACTTTCTTTAGGTTTAGGTATAGCTACCGTAATAGGAGGAATTTTAATGGCTGTAGGCGCTATGAAAAACGCAAGTAAAGATGCCGCTTCAAGTACTAAAACCGCAAACGACATGATTTCTCCAGGTTATGGCAAACGTACTCTTCTAGCTCCAGAAGGCGTAATAGCATTAAACGATAAAGATACAGTTATAGCCGGAACTAAATTATTTAAGGGTAATGATGTTATAAGCACCCCCCAAGGAACAATTAATATGTCACCTTCTACTCCTCAACCCCAACCTATTTTAGTAACAATAAATAATTCATACGACGGAACACAATTTGAAACAGCAAGAAATATATCACGTAGACAAATTCAATAATTTACATATTTATAATAAATTTAAACCAATAAAATTATGGCATCAATATTAGACATGTATCAAGATGGTAACGGAACACCATTAGCATACCCAAATGTTACACCCGGACAACCATCAAATCCCGGAGCTACAAAACAATCTAAATTACATGATTCTTATTCTATAAATGGGGTGAATCAGCAAGTAGTAAATACTGCTTATCAAGCTTACAATGATGGATTTAATAATATTTTACCACAACCCTCTTCATTAGATTTAAATGGTAAAACCCCATCAAATTCATATTCTAATAATCCCCCAGAAACAGGCATTAACAGTAGAGTAATAGATCTAACCCCCCCTCCAGGTAGATAATAGATGGCTCTAATAGATTCATTAAATAAAACTAAGTTAAGATCCTTAAAATATGGAGGGGATATGCCTGGGGGTGGGAATAGTAAACAACCTTATATTGAATCTAAAATTCCTGAACCTTTTCAATCTCCTTCTTCTAAAACAAATTTAACTGAAATTATTGAAAAATCAGCTATAGATGTTAAAAGATTAAGTAAATGGTTTTCTCAACCTTTACTAAATGGAACATTATTCACAGCTAAACAAAATTTATTATCTCGTACTGCTGTTCCAGCTCAAGGTGGCACTCCACAAGCCCCTAAATTATTAAATGAAGGAATTTATACTCCTTTATCTACATTAGCACAAGCGGGTGTTGTAGCATTTGGGGGGCATTTAAATAAACAAGGATTAAATCCATTTGAGGGAATAGGATTATCCTATACTCCTAATTTATATTTAGATAAAGTTAAAAGTTCTAATCAAAATGATGATTATGAAAAGAATAGATTATATAATTTATACGAAACACATATAACCGAAAAAAACTCAAACCCTAATATAATAAGTTATAATGGGGGTCCTGGTTCAATATTAGGTGTAGGTAAAACAGATATCAAATTTGCTGATCAAAGAACTGGAAAAAACAATACTAAAAATATTAATGGGAAGAAGACTTGGACCCCCTCTTATTCTACGTCTGATGATATTTTAAATTATAGAGAGCTAACAGATTCTTCTAATTCTGAAACAGGAGGGGTAGCAGGTAAATGGAATTTTTTAACAAATGGTTCACTTTCAAGTTTTAATTCTTCCCTTTCATCAGTATATAAACTAGGAAATGATAATAAACCTACTTTATTAGATAATAACAACGAGATTTTATATGCTAATGGTTCTATTACATATAACCAAACCCAAATAATATCCCAATCTGCTCAATCTAAAACTAATTTTGATTCTCCAAGTTTACAAGATTTTAGAACAGATTTATTAAAACAAACGAATGCAGAATATATAATGTCAACTGCCCCCCCTTATGCTACAAAAAATATAGACTCACCTAGTTATATTGGGATGGATTCTGCTGGGAAAAAGGGAAATAAAAAAAGTTATACGAACGGAAAAATATTAAATGGAGAATCAGTATCAAAGGTAATAGATACAATTACAAGTGAAGGAATTAGTGAAGGAATGGATGGAACTGTTTTTAAGGATTTATGTAAATTTAACATAGGATTTTTAAATGCTGGTAATAAGTCCATTCAATTTAGAGCATATTTAGATAACATATCAGATAGTTACAATCCTAGTTGGACCTCATTCAAATACCCCGGTAGAGCTGATAGTTTTTATACATATGAAGGATTTGATCGTAAACTTACTTTAGGGTGGAGTATAGTAGCATTATCACGACAAGAATTAAATGGGATGTACGATAAATTAAACTATTTAGCTAGTGCAACTACTGCTGAATACTCACAATATGGGTATATGAAAGGAGTATTAATCGAATTAACAATAGGAAGCTACATCAAAAAACTCCCAGGTTTTATTAATAGTTTAACTTATGATATATCTACTGATACTACTTGGGAAATTGGTATAGATGATAAAGGAGAATTTAATGCACCTCAATTACCTCACATGATTAAAGTAACTATGGGTTATACTCCTATTCCAAATTATTTAGCTCAATATAAAGAAGAACAACGTAGTACCCCACGATTTGTTTATATGTATGATGTATAATTTTTTAATATGAATCGTTATCAAAATACTCCTATTTTAAAAACCGATACAGGTAAGCAATATTATGCGAGTACTCGTTATCCTGAAATTCCTAGAACCGAAAACGATATTTACGTTTTCACAACAGAAGGAGATAGATTTGATACTTTATCACAACAATATTATAGAGATTCTAGTTTATGGTGGATAATAGCAATAGCAAACCCAAATTTAAGCTTTAATACTTTATTTATACCTGTAGGAACTCAATTAAGGATTCCTTCAAATGTAGGCGAAATCCTATTTAATTATGAAACAATAAATTCATTATAAGTTATGGCTAATGTAGTTGGAGAACATTTTTTTAAATATACTGATGATCAAGTAAAACAACGCCAAAAAATATATGCTAAAAGAGATAGAACTTCTGAGGATTTAGCATATATGAATGGAAAAACTGCTTGGTTAAAATTAGTATCATCTATTGATATAGATCAAGAAAAATATAGGGAACTATCTCTTGGAGACCTCAGTAAAAATAGATTAGCTAGTGATTTAGTCTTGTTTGGTGGTACTACCCCACATATAACTAAAGACAAAAAAGAAAGTATTGTTCAATTGAGGGGCATTTCATCAATAGATTCATTACTTAACAATGCGGCATATGGACTAGGAGGAGATGATTTTGGAAAACGTCCTATGCCGGGTATTATATCTGCTCAAGTTAAACCCAAAAATCGTGGATCATTACGAGAAGCCACAGTTCAAATAAAAGCTTATAATAAAGAACAATTAAATTTATTAGATGCTATTTATTTAAGAATAGGTTATACTATGTTATTAGAGTGGGGGTGGTCAAATTATTATGATAATGCAGGGGATTATCAATCTAATCCTAGTAATACATTAGCTTGGGAATTTTTAGAGTATAATGGCCCTAAACCTAAAACCACAGATATTAATTATAATGACCCTAATAATAAATCTTATAGAGTATATGGAACTGGTAGTGCTTATTGGGATTTTTTAGAGAAAATAGAAAAAAAACGTGGTTTTTCAAATGGCAATTATGATGCTATGTTAGCTAAAGTAGCTAATTTTTCATGGGAATTTGGAAATGACGGAACATATGATATAACTTTAAAATTAATATCTATAGGTGATGTAGTTGAATCTCTTAAAACAAATATTTTTTCTCCTAGATTATTTAGCAAGGACAACGCAACTAATACTAAGGATAATTATTGGCCTAGTAAATACTATAAACACGATATAGGAAAACATTTATGGAGTAAACTCAATGCTACTGCTTTTTCTAAACTCGAATCATCAGTAATGATGGGGGGGTTAGGTGCAGGGGGTACTAATACTACTGTAGTTACCGAAACTAAATTTAATATACCTTTAGTATGGACTCCTGCTAATGGAGTTATCAATGATGTAGTTACAGATAATCAAGATGTAGCTGATATAAAACCATATGGAGTAGAAGGTCCAATATCAGTAGGTAATAAATCAAATTTTTATTATCGCTTTGGAGCTTTTCTTAAATATATGGAAGATGAATTACTTTTATATGATGAGTCCGGAAGGCCTATTGTAACAATAGATTATGACACTAACACTAATTTAGTATTTAGAACTCCTAATCAAATATCTACATTTCCTAACAAGTGTATTGTAGGTGGAATACAGTATGGTACTAATAGTAAAAATAAAGATGCAATTTTATTTCCAGGATGTGCCCCCTATCCTGCGTCCTCTATTTATACAGGTATAAATTATGCTGGATTATTAATGAATGTATATATTAATTTTGATTTTATACTAGAAACTATAGAAACTAGTACAGACCAAGAAACAGGTGATTTAAGTATATTTACTTTTTTAAAAAATATATGTGATGGAATAAATAATTCTTTAGGAGATTATAATAAAATAGAACCTGTATTAGATGAAGATAGACTTTATTTTATAGACCAAACCCCCCTTCCTGAAGCAGATAAATTAAGGGATTTAATTAGAAACTATGGCAAAACTGCCGATTTATATGCAAATAAACCAACTTATTTTAATCCTTACGGTATAGGTCCTAATGGTGGTAGTTTAGGAACTTTTGTAAAAAAATTTAGCATTAAAACTGAATTAACTAATGATTTTGCTACTATAGTAACTGTAGGAGCTCAAGCAAATGGGGCGGTTGTAGGAGAAGATGCTACTTTATTATCTAAATGGAATAAAGGTTTAACAGACAGAATTATACCTGTAAAAACTGATTTTTATAAGTCTAATATTTCAAGTTCAAGTAAATTACAAGAAACAGATATTAGCGACTTAAGAAATCAATACTTAATAATAGTAAACGATTATTTAGATAGAACTATAAGAACACAAGGAGATGATAATAGTTATGAATCTGATAAAAAAGTAATGAAAACTTTTATTGACTATATAAACCAACAAAATACTCAAGCTTCAGGTTCTGTAACTACAGGTCTAGGATTTATTCCACTTAATTTAAATTTAACATGCGAGGGTATATCAGGACCAAAAATATATCAACAATTTTCTATAGATACAAAATTTTTACCTAAAAAATACCCTGATGTATTAAGATTTTTAATTAGAGGTATAACCCATAACATACAAAATAATGTATGGGAAACTACTTTTGATGGTTTATCTATCCCAGAACAAGTAGAAGCATATGAACAATCTGTAGAAGTTAGAGCTGTTATAACCCAACGAGGTAAAGATATAAGGGGTAAACTAGGATCTAATGAAAGCTATTTATATTATTTTATGTTTGCTGCTTATCTTAGAGGAATAACTAAAAATTTTAATTTACTTTCAAATAATCCTTTAAATAAAGCAAAATTTAATACACAAGCAAGTGCTTATCAATCCAGTTTAAATAGATTACGTGAATCTGGTTTATTACCTTCTACAGATATTTTTGGGGGAACTGGATTAGGACCTATAGCTACTGCTGCTATAATGGGTAATATAACCCAAGAATCTAATTTTAATTGGGGCATTACAAATTCAATAGGGGCAACTGGCCTAGTTCAATGGTTAGGTCCTAGAAAACAAGCTATATCAACAAAATACTCAGATTTTCAAACAAACCCTTTAAATCAAATAGCTTTTATATTTAACGAATTAAATGGCGAATCTGGGGGATATCGAAAAGATAAATTTGTATTAACACAATTAAAACCTTTAGAAGAAAAAGCACTTCCATACATACAAAAACTAGTTTCAGGCGAAACTAAAACATACACATATGGAGACCTTCCTTCGGATTTATATAATATTATATTAGATGCAACTAAAATAATATTTGATTCATATGAAATACCAGGTGATGATACTTTACCATATAGACAACAATATGCTTTAGAAGCCTTTTTAAATTTAATAGGAAGAAAAGCTGTTATATTTGAAAATCCTAACATCATAGGCCAAGTTCCTAAAGACAATACTACTAATCCCATAAAATCTCAAATAGATCCTCTTACAAATAAACCTATCCCAAATCAATCTGATACATACCTAGACCCAGTATCTAAAATTGCATACAGCGATAAATTAGAAGACATAATAAAATTAGGAAATCTTGTATTAGCTGGAGGGAGAAAGAGAGGGGCATCAGGTACATTTTAAGTAAAAAAATATGCCCAAATATTATCCAAAATCCCAAATAACAACTAATCTATATACAAATGGGGGAGAATACATAATATTTTCTACAGGAGAGCCATATATTGGGTTTTATTATAAACTTTCTACAGGACAAACTTTTAGCGGGAAAACTCCTGAAGATGCTTTTGTTGTTCCTATTATTAAATCTTCCCCAACTCCTACTGCCCTAAAATCTAACATTCAAATTAGTAACATTATCCCTTCAGAATATACAGACATTCGTTCTTTAACTAAAGAATCATACCTTTTACCTACTTATAATCCTGTTCTCCCCACAGAATCCGATTATAAACTAGGTAAATTTACAAGATATTTTTGCAAAAAATCAAACGAACTAATCTATATTGAAATTAATAAAGATACATATACTAATCTAATTAAACAAAATTCGGAATATTTGTGGCAATTATATACTCCATTTGAAGTTCCTTGGCAATTAACAGGAGATAAACAACAAACATATAAAACTAATAAAAACGTTACAGAATTAATTTCTCAACGATTTCAATTATTTAAATTTGGAGATTACCTAAAACATGATTATCTTAAGTACTATCAATAAAGTTATACTTAAGTGTTTTGGCTAATAGAAAATAAACAACAACTAGAGCAATTTAGCAGTAGGAATTTAGACGAAATATTCGTTGAGATAATACCCTACTCCCCATTCACTCACCCCGCTCAAAATTCAATTTGTTGTATTTACATTCGTCCTATAAATCACCATAAAGGATTTTTAATACCTATCTTCCACACCGAAGTAGAAGAACAACTATTTGAAGATAAAGTAT
>Ga0214923_10008337_pt1 | contig 11052 bp, 9 predicted proteins | sample LL1510_MetaG_FD_177993 | JGI IMG/M metagenome (GOLD analysis project Ga0214923, IMG submission 177993) | Freshwater microbial communities from Lake Lanier, Atlanta, Georgia, United States - LL-1510 | ecosystem: Environmental > Aquatic > Freshwater > Lake | place: USA: Georgia | collected 2015-10-15 | reverse complement strand
TATTTTTTTGACAATGAAGTGGTTGAAATTGCAAAAAATGTCAAACCAAGCAATCGCGGTGAATTAGAAATCACATCTGTAATAGAGGCTTATCTCAAAAAAAATAAGCTCACCGTCACTTTGTTAGATGATGGAGATGCATGGCTTGACACCGGAACTATTGATTCTATGAGCGAAGCTTCTGATTATATAAGAGTGCTACAAAAAAGAACCGGTCAAATAATCGGTAGTCCAGAAAAATGTGCATTTCAAGAGGGTTTTATAGATAAGAAACAGCTTGATAAGCTATCCGATACATTAATTAAGTCTGGTTATGGCAAATACTTAGTAAGCTAATTTTGTACTTATTGAATAAAATTTACTTCAATTTTATAAATGTTATAATTTAATTAGTATGAAAATCAAAAATAAAAAAAATTACAAAAGAAATATATACATTGCCGTAGTGTTTTTAACTCTGTTGGCATCAATTATAGGAATTTTTATTTTTTCTAAGAAATCTAGTGATATGGCTCTACCAAATTCGAATACTACAGCAGTTACAGTTGATAAAAACGCCGATAATAATGTAAATATAACTAAAAACGAGACTTCAGTCAAAACTACCAATACATCAATTTTGAATATTACAACTACCGCATTAGGACAAGATCAAAAACAAGGCCCAATACTTATACGTACAATAGTAGACAGCGTAACCGGAGGATCTTGTAAATATAAATTAAGTAATGGTTCTACTATTAAAAACTATGACTCTGAAGTTTCATTCTCAGGGACATATTATAGTTGTAATTATACTGTTCCTTATGCTGATTTATCAACAGGTACATGGACTATTAAAATTAACGTAGTTCAAGATAATAAATCCGGTTCAGCCTCAAAGGATGTAATAGTTGAATAGTATGAAAAAGATATTTGTAATTCTATCCTTAATTTCTACACTATCTTTCTTGCCGAGTTATGCTTCAGCACTATCAGGCAGCGACTTCAACCCTGGACGTATAATTGATGATGTAGTATTTTTTAACAAAGACAGTATGACAGTCGCTCAAATACAAGACTTCTTAAGCAGTAAAGTTTTAAATTGTGAAACAAATCACCCAAGTACATCCGGCGACAGTGGTACAGTTTATAGTCCACCTTTCGTTTGTCTTAAAGATTTCTACGAAAATCCTGATGATAAATACGTCATCAACTATAATTATAAAGACGTTGCTGGTAACAATAAGTCTGAACAAAGATTTTTTTATAGAAATAATGCATATGAATTTACATCACTAAACCCAAATTATAAGAACGGCAATTTCAACGAAGGTATAGTTTCTATAAGAGCAACAGTCAAATCGATTGCTGGCGTTAAGCCTTCAGGTGCTATATCTGCTGCCCAAATAATATATAATGCTGCCCAAAAATATAATATCAATCCTCAAGTTTTATTAGTTACGCTACAGAAAGAGCAAGGATTAATCACTGATACTTGGCCTGTAGCCTGGCAGTTTCAAGCTGCTATGGGATACGGTTGCCCAGACAGCGGACCTTGCAGTAGCCAATATTCAGGTTTTTATAGTCAAGTAGAAAATGCTGCTTGGCAGTTTAGAGCATACACTAACAACCCTGACTCTTATAATTTTAAAGCTGGAGTAAATAGGTATATACAGTTCAATCCTTCATCTTCATGTGGTGGATCTACAGTATATTTAGAAAACCAGTCTACGGCCAACCTTTATAACTATACTCCATACCAGCCAAATTCAGCAGCTCTTATGAATATGTCGGGCATTTCTGCTGGTGGGTCTGTATCTTGTGGAGCTTATGGTAATAGAAACTTTTTTTGGTATTTTACAAACTGGTTCGGATCGACTTTTTCAAGCATAATTAAAGAAAGAAGCAATGATACTCTATATTACCTATCAGATAATAATATATTCTCTATTGAATCCTTTGATACCTTAAAAGAATATGGCTTATCAACAAATGATATTAAAATAGTTGATTCGGTCCAGTTTAAAAGTTATAACTATTTAGGTCGATTGTCTCAAATAATAAAATCGGATAATGATTATGATAAAGACGGGCCGAAAGTATACCTAGTATCTAACGGTCAAAGATACGCAATAAAATCCATGGATCAATTACGTAACATGGGTTTTGATGAAAGTAATATATCAGTAATTAATTATAGTAATCTACTTAAATTAAAAGAAGGTGATAACCTTAAGGATTATTTGAGGTCTCCGGACGGTTTTGTTTATAAAATAGATAATGGTAAAAAAAGAGGATTTTTTTCATACCAAACCTTTAAAAAAGATAGTCTAGATGGAGAATTTACCGACTTGAGCTTTGGGGTCTTGTCGATGATTCCATTGGGTCAAGCTATTTTAGAAGATAATACTATAATGAAAGATTCATCGGGGCATTTTTGGTATGTCAACAATGGTGTATGGAGCTATATTACAACCATGTATGCTTATAATTGTCTAGGGTTATATAAATTAACTACGTATATGTTTAAGCCCGATCAGACCACAAGCATAAGTAGCAATTCGATTTCTTCTTGTTTTGTCGTTTCCCAAAAAAGCGGTAACAAATATTTATTAGATGGTGATAAAAAATTTGTATACAATCCCGATTGGGCTATTAATTCATTTAGCGAACTATCAGATGATGTCATTAATACAAAAGATACTAACCCGCCAGTAAAAAATATTATACTTAACAATAACAAAGCACTTTATTTAATTAGTAATTCTAAAAAACACTATATACCCAACATGTCAACATTTTTTGCCAAAGGCTATGATACAAATAACATAGTTATATCATCAAATATATATAATACTCTCGAGGAGGGAAGTGCAATATTATCTGACAGTCAACTAATAGATGATAAAGGAAGTATTTATGTTTATTATAATAACTATCTATATTATATCCCTTCTATGAGGTACATCCAAGAATTTGGTTTTAATATTTTTGGTGCTTTGCCTGCATCAAAAATAAAAACAGATGAATACAATAGTAAATCGCAGTTTACTCCATTATTTCGATATAATGGCACAATATATTTAAAAAGTACTGAATATAACTTTTCTATTGCATCTACGTTGGAAGATTCCTTTGGCTTTTCAAATAAGCCAATAGAAGTTACGGGAAGTTTTCTCGGAGATTTAGGTAAAATTAGACCAATAACAAGGTTTTTAAAAGCGGAAAAATCAAGAGATATTTATCTAATTGAAAATGGTTACAAACGTAAAATTAACTCTTGGGATAAATTCTTGGAAATTAGAGGAGAAGATAGTATTACAGAAGTATCCGAACCGACTCTACTTTTTATACCGGAAGGCTTACCTGTATAATCACCACTAATTGTTTTTATTTTTTTCAAGTGAATATTTTTTTATTTTTTGACTATCACCTAAAGTGGTTCTCATAGCTTGATAATAACCTATCCACTTATTTATAAGATATATGGGATTAAATATTAACCAATGCAACTTATTTTTAAAATTGTATTCAGGATTTATAATTATAGTAATGGAATCTATAATAATATTTTTGACCAGATCTTTTAACACGTACCCCAGCTTTAGAGTACTTAAAATAGGCCCAATCCTTTTTAAAGCTATAGTTTCATCAAATACTCTTTTTGTATATTCTGAAGCTGTAAAATCGTTTGAGTGAATAACTTTAGCTCTTGGATTATACGCTTTTATATAGCCAGCTTGAATAATTTCTCTACCAAAAATTTGATCCTCTGCATAATCTGCTTTTCTATAAGGGATAGTGTTTAGTAAAAAATTTTTGATTGTTGCGGAGTTTACATCAGAATAAAAACCAAGAAATTCTAAACTATCAGCAAATTTTTTGTCTTTATAATACAAGCTAGTTGACAAATCATTTCCTAAATTATTAAATACCGAATTAATTTCTCTCTTTAGAAATGGAGGTGCTGTGTTTCTGGGCTGTTGACTGCCTAAAACTGCAACAATTTTTTTATTTAATTTGAATGGTTTAATAATTTCACTTAACCACATATTGTTAGCGGGTATGGCATCTTGCGTAAGATAAACAATGTACTTACCGTATGCATCTAATGCTGCTCTTTGCCTGGTTAATCCATGATTGAAGTTTTTTTTATTTATACTTTTAAATCTAAGATTATTGTGCTTATTAATGTATTTTTTTATAATTGCTAAAGTATTGTCTTTACTACAAGAGTCATATATCAATACCTCGAATAAAAAATCACATTTCTGTGAAAAAACTGAAGCTAATAATTCATCAAGATACTTATCTCCAAACCATGTTGGAATAAAAATAGTTGCTGTAATTTCACTGCTTTTCATTAATTAATCCTGCTATGCCTTCTGTTAGTTTTATACTAGGTTTAAGATTGAATTCATTTTTAAATCTGGATGTGTCAAGAACTACTCTTTCAACAAAACTGGAAGGCTTAACTGTGTATTTAACCGAAGCCTTTTTTTTAGAAATGATCTCAATTGTATTAATTATATCTTTTATGGACGTTCCACAACCAGAACCAATATTATAAACATCCTGTTTGTGTTCTTTTTCAAAAGATTTCATTATCATTCTAGAAACGTCGTCAACGTGAATATAGTCCCTTATCATTGATCCGTCACCATATACTGTCAATGTCTGGTTACTTAATATTTTTTCGATAAAAATAGGTATCACCCCCTGTTGTGTAGTTTTTGGCTGGTTCGATCCATAGGGGTTAGATATTCTATACACTACATAATCTAATTGGTGTTTATTTTTGAAGTATCTTAAATAATTTTCTATTGTTAATTTTCCGATTGCGTATGGAGATATGGGCAATGTTAAGTCATTTTCACTATAGCTAGATTTACTTTCTGAATTTTTGTTAACACCGTATATGGCACCACCAGAAGAAGGGTATATTACTCGTTTAACTTTGTGTTTTACGCACAGTTCAAAAAGTTTAACGCTCATTAGTATATTAGTTTCGATATCTAAAAGGGGGTTATCTTCAGAAACGATAGGATTAGACGTTGATATAAAATGAAAAACGTAATCTACACCCTTAAGCGAGAGAGAAAGGTCTTTAATGTTCATAAAGTCTCCTTTAAATACACTTATATTTTCATTTAAATGAAAGTTAACTTTATCTTCGGAATATCTATCAAATGCAATAACTTGATGATTGACGCTTAGATCCCTGACGATTACACTTCCGAGTAAACCATTCGCTCCCAATACTAAGCACTTAACCATAAATTTCCTTTTCAATTATTTTTTGAAATTTTTGTTTCGAAATAGACCATGAATTTATGCTTGTGCTTTTTGAAGCCTCTTTAGAATATTCTTTTAAGTTCTTTTGTTTTAATACATCACACATAGCTTGAGCAAGACTTAGAGGCGATGCGAATGTGTACTTGATATAATTATTGCTTGTAACTTGTCTGTTATTATCACCATCATTTACTACAGGGATTGCTCCTGATGATAGTAGCTCAAGGGGTAAAAGAGACATATTTGTTAGTGAAATAACCAATCCTACGGCACATTTATTATATAATTTATTGAGCTCATTTAGATTTAAAATCTTGTGGTTTACATAGGGAAATGGTATGTCGTAAGAAGAAACATCCCATCCTGCTAGGTTTATGGTATATTCAGGATTTTTTCTGTGGAAAATTTCTAATGTCATAATTCCCAAGTCAAAAGCTCTTCGCTCGGTTGAAGGTCTTGCATAGAAAAAAACCTCTTTTCGTTCTTTATCGTTTTCATACTTGTATATGTTATGATCTGATCCAAAATTATAGTAATCGCAATGCATGCCATATTCTAATCTCAGTTTCCGTGCAAGCCATTTGCCCGCTGTCACACCATAAAATCCGAACTTATATGTGTTCTCTGCCATTAAATATTCTGTTCCGACAGGATAGAAATATGGTTCGTAATCTTGTATAAAGTAAAGTTTTTTTGCTGAAGTTTTTATATTAAATACTGGGTAACATGTCTCCCATCCGGTAGCGAATATCGCATCTGGCATAGATTTGTCGATGTCGTCTTTTTGATAATAATGAAAGGTCGCATTAGTTAATTTTGCATATTTTGACACATTTATTTGAGCTTCTTCAGTGGTCATTTTATCTACTGCAGAGTAAAGGTATATTTTGTTAATATAGCCAGAGATATCTAAGTGTTCAATAAATCGAAACATATTCTGGTGTCCGCCACCCTGAGATGGCGGTGAAATAACCCAGCATATAATGTTGCTTCGATTCTTAATTTTTTTATTATTGCTATATGGATTGTCAGTCCAGTCAACATTCATAACATCAACGCGCTTTACAATTGAATGAAAACTTTTTTTAGTATTTATTTTCATTTTCCCTTGCAAATTTGAGTTTTCCAAAATGTGTGCAAGTTTTCTAAGTGCCCTTCCTGTAGTGTGTTTCAACCCGTATTTTTTTGTGATTTTGATTAAGTTAATAATGTCCATAATTAACTACCTAGCCTGAGAATATTTTTCAATTTTCGTAATTTGCTGATTTGCTTCCAAGCTTTAGACTGTTTTATTATGTTTAGTTCATTTTGTGCTATTTCCAATTGATTATTTAATCTTTCTAGATGATTGTTTCTTTCCTTGTCTGTTTCTATATCTTTTCTTGTACTCCAAGAATCTGCCAATACTGTATTTTCTTTTAAGAGAGGTGTATGTTTTTTAGAATTACTTGCGATAATTACAAAATAAATAGCTTTGAGTATGTCTTGTCCAAAAGTGAGCGACGTTGAGCTATTTTGAACACTGAATCCTCTATTAAAGTTGGTCTCATTATATATTCCAGAAGCAAAATACGTGCCCTGAAAATAGTTTTTTGTATTAGAAAAATATTTACTGATTAAATTTATTAACTCATCAAGTTTGTATTCATGAATATGAAACTCGTTACCCTCTGTAAATTCGTCGTCATTGGGGGTTGAGACCACGAATATTCCATCTTTTTTTAAAACCCTTTTGACTTCTTTTAGGTATTCTTCGGGATTTTTTAAGTGCTCTATTGTTTCAAAACTAATTACCACATCGAATGAACCGTCTTTGTAAGGCATTTTTTCTGCATCACCTAATTCATATTCTAAATTTTTATTTTTATAGTTGTTTTTTGAATATTTGATAGCATCGGAGCTATTGTCAATTCCATATATTTTTTTTGCATACTTAGATAGAAGGAATGTTCCATATCCAGATCCAGATGCAACATCCAAAACCGTCTTATTGGAAACTATATCACAAACTGAGATATACCTATTCAGATGCTCACCATATGTTAGTGTTTTTGTATTGCCCTTAGCAATTAATCTTTCACCGGTGTCTTTCATATTACCTCGCATTTTTGATTCTTGATAAAATTTCTATTCTCGACTTTGGTTGGATGATTGCTGAAGGATAGTCCCATCCGGATACAATAAATTCTGCAGATGTGTCTTTTTTAGATGCAAAAATTACCCCTTCCTTATCTGCAACAGCTGCATCGATTATATACTTACCGTCACTTATTATATTTTCAATTTTGAAACATACTGTAAATAATTCACCTTTTTTTAACCTACCAATTTTTACTTTGTGAACACTTGTATTTGTATCATAAAGCCTTAAGCCATCGCTCCTGCTTAAGCTTATTCCAATTATAGGTTCTTCCGCGTCTGAATACACCCGACAAGACAAATTAATTGTGATTGTTTCGCTAGGCTTAATAAAATTCTCATTTGCATTGCCCGATCCAGATATGGTAATTTTTTTTATTTCTACTGGACTCATATTTTTTCTAGTACTAACAGTATCGTTAATTTTTTTTGAATTTAACCTACCGTACAATCTTGAGACTTCTAGGGGTTTGCCCTCTGCATAGATACGTCCTTCAGAAAGTAAAATTGCTCTGTCGCAAAAATTAACAACAGCATTCATATCGTGCGTTACTAGAACTATAGTTCTACCCTCTTTTTTAAGATTTTTAAAAACTTCAAAACATTTTTTTTGAAAGCTTGCATCTCCTACTGCGAGAACTTCATCTAAGATTAAAATATCGGATCTTGATCTTATTGCAATCGAAAATGCTAACCTCACTTGCATACCACTAGAATAGTTCTTTAGTTTTTGATCCATAAAGTTTGATAGTTCAGAAAAATGTACTATATCTTCATACATTTCGCTTATTTGTTTATTGTCAAAGCCAAGCAATGCACCGTTAAGGAATACATTTTCTCTGCCCGTTAGCTCCGGATTAAATCCAACACCTAACTCAATAAAAGGCGTAAGGGTTCCTTCTACATGAATCGACCCATTGTCTGGTGTATATATTCCGGATATCAATTTTAGTAGAGTACTTTTACCGCTGCCGTTACAGCCGACAATGCCAAAAAATTCACCCTTTCTTATCTCGAAATTAATATCTTTAAGCACTTGTTGCTTCTCATAGCCTTTTATACCTTTGATGCGATTTATTATTAACTGCTTTATACCATTGTGCTGTTCGTGAGGCAGTCTAAAACTCTTTTTTAAATTTTTTACAGCAATAGAGGTAGTATTATCAATCATTATATTCTCTCCGCAAAATATCTTGACGATTTCCTAAAGTATACAGAACCAACAAAGGCTATTAAAATTGTTATTGTTATTGGAACTAGGACTATCGCAAAATTATCGTATACTACGCTTAAAGTGGCTGTATCTTTTGTAATCAAGATATAGCGCATGTCCTGAATTGACTGAGCTACAGGGTTTAGTAATATTATTTTCGCAATAAAATCGCTTTTGTCTGATATTACCGAAAGTGGGTAGAGTATTGGAGTGGCGTAAAAAGCCGCCTGCATTATAATTTCCCATATATGTCCGGTATCCCTATATTTGACGTTCAATGCTGCCAACAAATAGGCTAGGCCGAGAGATAAAAAATAAATTTCCAATATATAAAGTGGAAACAGTAGTGCAGTGTAGTTAAGCTCAACACCATTTATCATTATTAGTATTAATACAATGATAAGGTTTAGAAAAAGATTTATAAGAGCTGAGAATGTGGCAGATAGTACTATTATGAATTTAGGAAGACTAATCTTCCTAAGCAGGTCGGATCTATTAATAATTGAATTCATTCCCTGTTGTGTAGATTCAGTAAAAAAAGTCCACAGTATTACGCCCAATAGCAAGTAGACCGCGTAGTGCTCTATAGTACCTATTTTTATTATAAGGCCGAAAACCAAATACATTATAGCAAATAAAAAAAGAGGTTTTATTAAAGACCAAGCGTAACCCAAAACGGATCCTTGATATCTAAGCTTGAAGTCTGTTACTACCAGCGCCCTGAGTAGAGATTTATTTTTTTTACTGAATAAATTTAATTTCATTTTTTATTTATTGATTATAGCTTAATGGCGTTATTTTTATTAAAGACATACATATTATTATACAATAATAGTATGAAAATTTCTGTAATAGTATTAAATTGGAATGGATATGCTGATACAATTAAATGCGTTGATAGCATTCTAAAAGGTAGTCCTGAAATTAAAATAGTTTTAGTGGATAACGGATCAACCGATGACTCTATTGAAAAATTAAAAGCTTACAAAAACAAGGTTAAATATATATTTAACAAATCTAATCTAGGATTTGCTGAAGGTGTTAATTGTGGCATCAAATGGTCAATAGAAAATGGCTTTGAATTTGTTGTTTTAGTAAACAATGACGTCATCTTAGATTATAATTGGCTAGATGAAGTAGCATCAAGTATGTTGATTGATGATAAAATTGGCGTAGTCACGGGTCTACTGCTGGATTACAAGGGTGTAACTATAGACTCTGTGTCTGAAGAATATTCGAAATGGGGTCTCGCCTTTCCGAGGAAAAGAGGCTTAAAGACAGAAAATGCTCCCAGTTCTGGCTTTGTTTTTGGTGCTACTGGCGGAGCAAGCATGTATCGAGTCGCGATGATTAAAGAAATCGGTCTTTTTGATAAAGACTTTTTTGCTTATTATGAGGATGTTGACTTGTCTTTTAGAGCTCAATTGTATGGTTGGAAAGTGTACTATAATTCAAAAGCAATTGCTTATCATAAAAGAGGTGCTACTAGCAGTAAAATTCCGGGTTTTACTGTATATCAGACTTTTAAAAATTTACCTCTTTTACTTATTAAAAATGTTCCTACTAAATTGTTATTTTCTGTTGGTCTTAGGTTTAAGTTGGCCTATTCATTAATGTTTTTAAATGCCATAAAAAAGGGTCAGGGAACGTATGCCCTTAGGGGCTTTTTAATGGCTATCGTTTTATCCTTCAAAAAAATTCCATTAAGATTAAAATTACAAAATAAAAAAACAGTCAACGATGAATACATTAAATCAATTTTGTGGCAAGATTTACCACCTGATCAAAAAGGATTAAGAAAGTTCAGAAAGATATTTTTAAGTAAGTAAACCATCCTTGTTATAATAATAGTAATGAAGATTATAACTATTATGATTCCGGCTTACAATGAAGAAGCTGTTATAGACAAACTCTACAATAGATTAAGTCGACTCGCAGAAAAAAATACGAAATATAATTTCGAATTTCTTTTTATAAACGATGGTAGTAGAGACAAAACATTAGAAATGATAAAAGAATATTCTAGAAAAGACTCTAGGATATCATATGTTAATCTGTCAAGAAATTTTGGAAAAGAAGTCGCGATGCTAGCTGGGTTTGATCATGCAAAAGGTGATGCAACAGTAGTTATAGATGCAGACCTACAGGATCCGCCGGAACTAATCCCTCAAATGCTGGAATACTGGGAAGAGGGATACGACGATGTTTACGCAAAAAGATTAAGCCGCGAAGGCGAGTCATGGCTTAAAAAAACAACTTCAACTATCTTTTATAGAATCTTACAAAAATCTACTCGGGTTCCAATACAAGTGGACACTGGCGACTTCAGACTTTTGGACAGAAGATGCATTGAGGCATTGCGTCAATTGAGAGAATCTCAACGTTACACCAAAGGAATGTTTAGCTGGATTGGATTCAAGAAA
>Ga0214923_10008336_pt1 | contig 11052 bp, 10 predicted proteins | sample LL1510_MetaG_FD_177993 | JGI IMG/M metagenome (GOLD analysis project Ga0214923, IMG submission 177993) | Freshwater microbial communities from Lake Lanier, Atlanta, Georgia, United States - LL-1510 | ecosystem: Environmental > Aquatic > Freshwater > Lake | place: USA: Georgia | collected... | reverse complement strand
CGGAGTGAGCAAGGGTGTCAGGTTGGCTGGTGTTGTTTCGCTGGGGCAACCTCGCATTGGTAATGCAACTTTTTCGCTGGCGGCAGAGCGTGTTCTTGCTGGTAAATTTCGGCGTTATGTTTATGGTAACGACCCTGTTCCACATGTGCCGCCTGCGGTTGGCAGTGCACAGCAGGTGGCGCAGGCTTTGATTCCCGACCAACTCCTTCAGGCCACCCTCGCAGGTGCATTGCAGTTGTTTAGATTCAGTCATGTCGGGGTGCCAGTGTCGCTTGGCCAAGCAAATTCTTCCGAAACAGCGTTCACCAGCGATGATGCCTGGGACTCACGCTATTGGCTTAGCAATGTTGATTCTGTGAAGCAGAGTGTTTTGAACGTGGCAACGCCACAAAACACGTTGATCGCTGATCATGGTGTCGAGAATTATTTGTGCGAGATGCTCAAGGCAATCAGGTAAAATTCAAGCTTTATTGTGACGCTGGTTGTCAATAAGCTGATAACCGAACCCGTGCACTGTTTCAATCAAAACACCCGCGTCGCCGAGCTTTTGTCGCAGTCGTTTGACGTGTGTGTCTACGGTGCGGGTGTTGAGTTGCCCCTCGTATCCCCAGACCCGTTGCAAGAGTGCATCGCGGCTTTGTAAGCGCCCAACCCGCTCGGCGAGATAAAGTAACAGTTGGTATTCAGTTGCTGTGAGCGCAACCGGTTCGCCATCCACAAGGACTTTGAATTGCTCGGGGTAAATTTGCAGTGGTCCAATGGCAATTTGCCGTTCACCTGAGTATGCCTCAGATGGAGAAGAAGATGCTGTATCAGTGCGCATCTTCTGCATACTTGGAATACTACTGGCGGCAGTGGGCTGTGGCTGCAGACCTGTGCGGCGCATCAGAGCCTGCACGCGGAGAAGGAGTTCTCGTGGAGAAAAGGGCTTGGTGATGTAGTCATCAGCTCCGGCCTCGAAGCCATCGATTTTGTCGGATTCCTGCGACTTCGCCGTGAGAAGAATCACAGGAATTGGCGCCAGCTCAGAATTTTTTCGCATGGCACGAAGAACTTCAGTGCCCTCCAAGTGAGGCAGCATGACATCGAGAAGAACAAGATGGGGGCGGTAGGAATTGATGCGATCAAGCGCGTCTTTGCCGTCAAAGTGAGATGCGACTTCGTAATCTTTGGTTGATTCGAGGGTGAATTTCAGGAGATTGTTAAGGTCGCGGTCGTCTTCAATAATGAGCACGCGCGCCCGAAATTCACGAGTTGTGTGCGTGGCTGTTATTTCTGTCACTTTGAAAAAACCTCCTGCCTTAACATCAGCTTTGTAGCAGAAGCTCGCAGCGGCAGGGAAGTGTGTGACACTTTTTCCACAAATCTGACACCTTTTTGCTTCAAATAAGCGGGCCGGCCCGGGGCTTTTTCTCTCGAATCATGCAGCACAGGCGGCCTGCGGCAAAACGTTAGGCGCCTTTGCTGTCTTCTTCACGCTGCTTTTTGATCTTCTCTTGCAGTTGCATGATTCCGTCTATCACCGCTTCAGGAGTTGGCGGGCAGCCTGGAACGTAGACATCGACAGGAACAATGCGGTCGATTCCCTGTACGACATGGTATGCGCGATAGAATCCGCCCGATGACGCACATGCACCCATCGACAGAACCCATTTCGGCTCTGACATCTGATCGTAGATGCGACGTAGCACAGGGGCCATCTTTTCAGTGATTGTTCCGGCAACAACCAGAAGGTCGGCCTGACGTGGGCTGAAGCGAACAACCTCCGCGCCGAAACGGCTCAGGTCATATTTTGGACCCATGACCGACATGAGCTCAATTCCACAGCACGCCGTTCCAAAAGGATAGGGCCAAAGCGAGTTGCGGCGGGCCCAGTTCACAAATTGGTCGACCTTGGTCGTCATGAAAAATTCTTGTCCATAGCTGTGGTGCTTCATGATTCAACTCCCAACGAGCGCATTTCCTTACGACTTCCAACTAATCACAAGTGGGTCGCCTTTGTCGATGGGCAGAGCGGCTTTAATCGGGCCGTGCCGTCCGCGTGTGCAAAGGGGTCACACGTAAATCATCAGCATTCCCTCGGGAGCGAGACCTACCTCAAGGGTATCTCCGAAGCCAAGCACACATGCCGTGACAGGACCATCAATACAGACGATTCCGTGCCGCATGCGTGAGAACAGAGTGACGCTTTCATGGTCACCGTCAAGGGCAAGTTTGGTCAAGGTCAGGTGATGATCTGGATGCACGTAAGGTTCACGCACAGCAACTAAATATTGGTTTGATGTGACATCGAGCGCGCCTAAGCCATAAGAGCGGATTGCCGCTGTACTGCCAGCGGCGGTGGAGATCCACAATCCGCTCGAAAGCTGACGCTCACTCAGAGCGCGCGGACCTTCAATTGACAGTGTGTAGCGACTGGCAGAAGCGGGGTGTTGGTGGCCAAAATAAATATCATTCAGCGCATAAGGCAAAGCATCGCCTTTAGAAGTGCGTGCCACCAGTCGACGGACGTGTTTGGCAGCACGCTGGCTGGATAAAATATCCTGGAGTCCGCGTTCAAGTGTTTCGGGTTTGAGTGCGCATAAATGGCCAACGGAATGCTGAGGAACGGAGTTGATTCCGAGCATTCGTGTCTCGCCACCAACGAAATGGCTGGTCCGCAATAAGGTTCCATCACCGCCCACCGTGAGCACCAAATTCAGCCTGGATTGAAGGCCTGGGTGTGTCCCGAATTGATAAGGAAACAAGCCTGCATTGCCGTCGCCGTTCAAATCGTCAAGGGTGTGAAGAGAGTACGAAAGACTCTGTTCGGTCAGCATTGCCAACAAGCTGTCGAGAGTTTGGCAGTGTTGATTGTGGGCTTTTTGCAGAGTTTCATCATTTTGACCGTCACGCAAAAAATATGTGCGCGCGGAATCCGATTTGAATTCATTCGCGTAGCGCTCAAGAGCAGTTTTTTTCTGAATCACGACTACGTCTGTGAGAGGGGGTCGTGATTCGCCCGAGCTGGGTCTCGCAAGCATTAGCGGAGTAGCTCCAGGTTTCTCTTGATTTCTTTGTTGTTGGTGTAGATGTCGAAAAGTTTGCGTTGCATGGTTGAAATGAATGTCTGCGCTGATACGCGGGCATCTGCCATTTGCAGGCGCTTGATTTTCTCAGCGTCGGGTGTCGTGCCTTCTTTTCGGCTGACCAATCGAACCAGTGATTTACGTCCTGCGAAATCGAGAATTTCCTTGGGCATGTCGCCTTTGTTTTTGAGCGAGAAAAGCACGTTCATCAGCGGCTCGGAGGGGCCGAGATCTTCGATAAATCGTGTGCGTGGGGTGACCGGCTTTTTCACGGTTTTCCACTGCAATCCATTGGCTTGAATAAGCGGCTCAATTTCGTTGAACTTCTTTTCAGAGAGAAGTTTGTTGATGTTCTTTTCAAGTTCAGTGCTCATTTCTGTTTTTATTTTTTCGCTCAGAGCGCGCTTTGCAAGTTCCTCTTTGGCATCTTCGTATTTGCGTTCGAGCCGATCGCGTGACTCTTGCCATTGCAGCAAACGGAAGCCAAATGGGGTTTCAATAATTCCGGACAGGGGTTTGTCTTTGCTGAGCGCAAACGCCGAGGCTGCAGTTGCGGCATCAATATTAGTGCTGTCAATCCAGCCAATATCGCCCTTGGCTTGCTTGGCGCTCGCATCATCGTTGGTACTTCCAGCAATATTTGCAAAAGATTCACCGCTGGCGATTTTCTTCTGCACGTCTTCAATCATTTGTCGTGCTTGTTCTTTGCTGCGGGTCTTGGCGTCGCCTTCGGCGCGTTGAGCGTCTTTGTGAGAGACTAGGATAGACAGTGCACGCACTTGGGCAGGCCTGATAAACTCCGATTTGCTCGCTTCCCAAGCGTCCTTCAAGCCTTTTTCGTTGGCTGAATCAGCGGCGTATTTTTTTGCTTCAGCGCTCAACTTTTCATTGAGTTTGCTTTCGCTCGGTTGGATGTTGGCGAATTCGAGCTGGAATTCAGTTGTGTCCCGCTGCGATTTTTCGACGAGAATCGCCTTCGGTGTTGCGTCGGGAAGCGAGAGCAATGCGCTCATTTTCTCAAGCGTCAAAGACTCACGGCCTTGTTTAAAAAAATCAAGTTCGCTGATGTACCCGCTTTTGAGGAATTTTTTATAAATGGCAATGTCGAATTGTTTTGTTTTCTCGTTCTGAAATTCAGGCCGTTTTCGGATCCAGCTCGCCACTTCGAGATCGCTTGGGGACCAACCAATTCGTGTGGCCTCTTCGAGCATCACTTTTTCTTGGATGAGTTGATTGAGTGAAGACTGAATGTTCGCTTCTCGCCGGCCTGCTTCGTTGCCAGTTTGCCGATTTAAATTTTCAACGGCGCGCTGCAGCTCGACCATGGTCACCGGTTGATTTCCAACCTGTGCAGCCAAATGGCTATCCATTTGCGAGCGGTTGGGCGAAATGCCAGTCACGGCAAACGCAAGCACACCTAGTGCAATCACTATTCCAACGGCCAGTGATTTTGCACTCGGAGAGAGAAGTGACTTGGTTGACAAACGCATGCTTGCCTCGAAAATGAGCTGAGTCGAGCCGAGACAACCGTAAACCACTGTGGCCGGTACTCTGGAAGACGACAGACAATGACATGAACCTTGGAATCTTTTAACACGTGAGCTTTCTTTTTCAACCAAGTGGCTATAAATTGATTGAGTTAACTCAAAAAGCTCACCCGGTAGGACTCCACCATGCTCGTGTTTCGCAGATATGGTTTTGCCTTGCTTGTTTTGAGTGCATTTGTTTTTCCATTTGCATTCTATTCGTCAGACGTTGCTGCACGGCGCGACCTCTCGTTTGTTGAAAAGCTTGTTTACACAGTCAGTCGTCCGGTCGAAACCCTTTTCAATGTTCTCATTCATCAATCAACCGGGCTCATTCGTTCTTATGTTGACCTCCGTGGCGCGCGCGTCGAAGCGGAGCGTCTCAAAGAAGAAAATGCCAAATTGTCGGTCAAAATGCAGATGCTTAAAGAGGTCGAGAACGAGAATGAGCGGTTGCAGAAGCTGCTTAATTTCGTCAGGCAAGTCAGCCTTAAGTTCGTTTCTGGTCAGGTTCAGAGCGGAGATCCAAGCTTTCTGTATAAAAGTATTCGGTTGAATCGGGGCGAGTCAGAGGGTGTCCTTCCGGGAATGGGGGTCGTTGCTGCCGAAGGTGCCGTGGGAGTCGTGATGCGCACCGTCGGCTCGTATTCTGATGTTCTTTTGCTCAATGACCCAAACTCGAACCTTGACGTCATTGTTGCCCGCAATCGTCGGCGTGGAATGCTTGAGGGGAGCTCTGGGCAAGCAATGCTTTTTAAATATGCAGATCGCGGCAGTCGGGTTATTGTGGGTGATGAAATTGTGACCAGTGGACTGACCGGGCCATTCCCACGCGGCATTGGTGTTGGCAAAGTGAGTCGCATTCGGGTTGAGCCCGATGGTGTCACTCAGGTGATTGAAGTTGAACCTGCTGTCAACTTTGCGGAGGTGTCTGAGGCTCTGATTCTTCTCAGAAGCAGCCGTGAAGTAGATGTGATCCGCAAAGTTGGTGGTGTTGATTGGATGAAGCGTCTGGTTGAATCTGTTCCTGGCCGCTCAGGAGGCTAAGAATGATCCGCCTTCGAGCGTGGCAAGTGCATGCCTCAGTCATGATCCTTGTGGCAATGGTGCTTGTTTATTTTCAATCCTATATCCTTGGCCGGATGCATTCGCCATGGCTACATTTAGATCTTGCGACTGTGTTCGTGGTGTATGTTTCAATTGAGCATTTGCTATTTGGTGCTTTGTTGCGAATTTTTATCGTCGCTGCTTTGATGCACATGTTTTCTGGCGCACCCGATGGTTTCTTTTTGATGTTCTATTTGCTTGCTTTGGTCATCTCTAACATTCTTGCTCGCTTTTTTGCACTTCATAAATTGAGTAGTCAGTTTTTGATTTTTGCAGGAATCTTTTGTCTGAAATTCGTTCTCATTTATGGAAGTCTCAGTAAAGCTCAGCGGGCTCCCGAAGTCTGGCAATTTATTTGGCGAGTCGCACCGGGTTTCATGATGACAACTTTGGCATCCGTGCCGCTGTTTGCTTTTTTTGCCCAGTTGGATGGATTATTTGATGCAAGTGCGCGAAGGGATCACCGCCAAGAACTGGTGGAAAGTTAAGGAGAGACTAACGCGTGGCTGAGAGTCGTTTCAAATCTGAACTCCTCATTGATGCGCGACGTATTTACGTTGCGATTGCGGTTTTTATTTTCTTGGTCATCTCGCTGGTTGGTCGATTGTGGTATCTGCAAATCTTGAAAGGCAAAGACTTCTCTATTGCGTCTGAGCGTAACCGAGTGCGTGAAGTGACTCGCCCAGCACCACGCGGTCTTATTTATGACCGCAATGGAAGTCTGATGCTCGCCAATAGGCCATTTTTTGATTTGGTGATCATTCCGCAATACTTGCAAAATAAAGAACAGACTTTGCGGATCGTATCTGAGCTTTTTAGCATTCCGCTCGATCAAATCGAAAAGAGACTCGCGGAAGCTGCAAGTGTTCCTCATTTTGTTCCTGTGCGCATCAAGCGAAATCTCACGCTGCACGAAGTGGCAATGATGGAATCCAACAAATTCTTTCTGCCGGGAGTCGATGTTGATACAGCCCCGCGGCGCGACTATCAGCGCAGCGACTCTGCACATCTGTTTGGTTATTTGGGCGAAGTTACCGGCCGCGAACTCGACACACTCAATGGTGCGTCTCGTGATTACCAATACCGCGTTGGGTCGATTATCGGTAAAATGGGAGTTGAGAAGAAATTCGAAAATTTCATGCGCGGCGTGGAAGGGAAAGATTATCTCCAGGTCGATGCCTATGGTCGTTTGCAATCAAGCGCGGCGATGGATTTTGGCATGAGCGCAAGAAGGAATGGTCAGCGCGGATTCGATATGTGGCTGACCATCGATGATGACATTCAACGCGCTGCAGTTGATGCGTTCCGTAACAAGAATGGTGCCGTTGTCGCTATGAATGCGCAGAACGGAGAAATTCTCGCCTATGTGAGTCACCCAAACTTTAGTTTGTCGATGTATCAGGATGGACTCACCGGTGAAGATTGGCAGCTCCTGCAAACAAACCCATTTAAACCTCTGCTGGATAAAGTCACTGGCGGTGCATACCCACCTGGGTCCGTCTTCAAAATCCTTACTGCCCTTGCTGCACTCGAAGAAGGGGTGACCAACCCGCAGAAAACATACTCTTGCAACGGTGTGTTCTCGCTAGGTAATGGAAAATGGCGCTGCTGGAAAAAGACTGGTCATGGCGTTGTAAACCTGCGCCGAGCACTTGAGCAGAGCTGCGACGTCTATTTCTATCAGGTCGGCAACCTGCTTGGTGTTGATCGCATCGCAAAATGGGCGCGGGCGTTTGGTTTGGGTGAGAAGACTGGACTCGACCTCAATATGGAGGTGACAGGCATTGTTCCATCGACCGGGTGGAAGCTGCAAACAAAGGGCGCGCCTTGGCAAAGTGGTGACACCATCAACGTCTCGATTGGGCAAGGTTACAATTTGATGACTCCCTTGCAGATCGTTTCGATGATGGCGGCGGTTGGAAATGGTGGAAAAGTATTTCGTCCCTATTTGCTCAAGAAAATTGTTGATCCGTCGGGCAAGACAGTTGCCGAAGAGAGGTCACTCTTGCGCAAACGAGTCACCTACAAACCAGAAAATCTGGCACTCGTGAAAGCGGGTTTGCAAGATGTGGTGATGAGCCCTACCGGAACGGGTAAGCGAGCACAGGTTCCTGGTTTCCTCATTGCTGGAAAAACGGGTACCGCTCAAACCGCCGCGCTGAAGCGTTCGAAAGACATGGATGAACTTCATTTTCAGCAGCGTGACCACGCGTGGTTTGCATCTTATGCGCCTGCAGACAATCCTGAAATTGCCGTTGTTGCGCTGAGCGAGTTTGACGGCGGCGGCGGTGGCGCGCAAGCTGCACCGATTGTGCAAAAAGTATTGGAGGCTTACCTGCGGAAGGCACACCCGGAAAAGTTTCCAGCGGGTAAAAATGCGCAGATCATGGCGGAAAGAAAGACTCCCTTGGATGAATCTCGCGTCTCGCCCAACATCGATGTTCTGCCACCTGAGCGGCTCGAAGATGAAGAAGAGGTTGATTCAGGAATCATCAACGATTCACCTGGCGATTGAAGGAGTACAGCAAAGTGCTTTTATTTTGGCAATTGCTCAAAGAACGCTTTCGCGGCACTCCTTGGTCTTTGATTGTTACTGTTTACCTGATGATTTCAATTGGTCTGTTTAATTTGTACAGCGCTTCAGGTGCAGACGTGTCACCCGGGCGTTTCAATGACCAACTTCATTGGGTTGCTCTCGGGACATTGGCGATGATTTTTTGGGGAGTCATTTTTGATGTTCGGACCATCGAACGATTGACTCTCTTTAGTTATCTGGTGGTTTGCGCTTTGCTGCTGGCGGTGGATATCAGCGGTCAAGTCGCGAAAGGCTCGCAGCGCTGGCTTGCGGTTGGTCCGGTTCGAATTCAGCCCAGCGAGCTTGCCAAGTTTGTGATTATTCTCATCACGGCAAGAAGTTTCGCGTATGTAAAAGGTGTGTATGAGTTTACGTTGCTCACCCTGTGGCGGCAGATCATCGTCATTGGAATTCCGTTTCTACTTGTGTTGGGTCAGCCTGACCTAGGAACGGCTGGTCTTGTCTTGCTCATTGGCTGTTTTCAAATCGCATTCGTGCGCATCAACTGGATGAGTTTGGCAATCGTTGCGCTAACGGGCCTCACTGCATCCATCGTTGCCTGGAACTTTATTCTTTATGATTACCAAAAGCAGCGTGTGCTTAACTTTCTTAATCCGATGCGCGATCCAAAAGGTGCGGGTTATCACTCCATTCAGAGTATGATTGCAGTGGGAAGTGGTGGTGTTTGGGGGCGTGGCTTTCAACAAGGAACGCAAAGCCAACTCAGCTTTTTGCCTGAACGTCATACAGACTTTGCCTTTTCTGTTTGGGCGGAAGAGCAAGGATTTGTTGGCTGTGTTGTTGTTTTTGGACTTTACCTCTTGTTGCTTTTGCAAGTTTTTCAGGTGGCTGAAAAAGCGCGCGATTCATTTTCCGCATTGATGGCCTTGGGCGTGGCGGGTTTCTTTTTGTTTCATTTCTTTATCAATGTTGCAATGGTTGTTGGGGTTTTTCCTGTGGTGGGTGTGCCTTTGTCGCTCATCAGCTATGGTGGAAGTCACATGTTGACAATTATGAGTTGCATTGGCTTGCTCGTTGCTGTGGAGAGGCGGCGCGCAATGTCGTCGACCTGAGCTTTTGAATTTCTTTGGGCATGCGGGGCATTGAATGAATTCGCCGGAAAAAAAATCGGAAGCTTTCTCACGGTCTCTCGTGTTTGCAATTGGTAGCGGTGTGACAATTCTGCTTTGTGGTTTAGTCGTCTTGTGTGTCCCTCCGAAACCCACAGTGATCGCCGATGATGCGCTGCCGCAGTCGGTACCTACAAGCGAAATTGCCAGTGCACCTCCGCAGCAGCAGCAACAACCAGCCACAGGCCCCGCAGAATTTCGCCGTGGTTCGACAGGTGAACGATTGTACGCGCGTTTTTGCGCGAGTTGTCATGGTGCCGATGGTCGAGCTCAGACAAATATGGCTCGCATGATGAATCCTGCGCCAACCAATTTTGTTGCAGGTCCTTGGCGTGCTGGGCAAACGAAAGCTGAGATTATTGATATAATTAAAAACGGCAGAGGCGGCATGCCGGGCTATGGAAAAGAAATTAACAGCGAGGCCGAACTCGATCTTCTTGCAGAGCAGGTTCTTTCTTTTGCTCGGAGCGGAAAAAGCCCAGGGAAAGAAAAATGAGAATTCTCGGTATCGACCCGGGCACTCGCATTGCAGGCTATGGGCTTGTTGATTTTCACGGCGATGGGACGATCACCGGAATTGCAGCTGGTGTTTGGCGTTTTGATTGCTCACTTCCATTGGCCGCGCGGCTGGCGGGACTCGCGGTTGAGCTTCTCCGTGTGATTGAAGTGTACAGACCGCAAGTGATTTGTGTTGAGCAGGCGTTTGTTGCGCAAAATATTCGGTCTGCTCTTTTTCTTGGTCATGCGCGGGGAGTGGTTCTTGCCCACGCACATCAAAATGGTCTTGAGGTGCATGAGCTTTCGCCGACAGCAGTCAAAAAAGCGGTGCTGGCACATGGCCGCTCGAGTAAAGAGTCTATCGCACAGGCGCTCTCGAGCATACTAAAGGTTTCTTTTGAGAATCTGCCACTTGATGCAAGTGATGCATTAGGTATTGCTTACGCGCATGCTCTGCGTGAGCGCATTGCGCGCGCACAGGGAACAACTGTTATGGCGATGGCAATTCAAGAGAAAAAAAATTCCGCTCGTCGGCGTGCGGGTGGTTCTCGCTGGGCAACCAATGATGTTAATGCGCAGCGTTTTTCCAAGAGTCGGAAGCAGGGATTTGAAGTTTTTTTAAATGCTCAACGCGATTCTTCAAAAAAGTAAGTTGAGCTTTTGTTGAGCTTCGCGCACTTTGAACATGCTGTTTATCAGCGGTCTAATTTTTGTGACTTTGCCTTACCAATTGTCTTTTTTTTGATTGAGCGACCTTGGCTGTGAATAATTGTATTAAACGCGCGGGACTCATTGAAAGAAAGCAACTCACCTTGCTAGAATCAACAAGTATAGATTTGGGGAACAGCCATGGCCGGGGAAAAACACCTGTCATTCAACACAGCATTGTGCGCTGCTGCGGCTGTTTTTGCTTTTTGTTCCTCGGTTTCGGCCAATACACGCAGCGAAGAATGTCCACGGCAGGCGCCCTTTGTTTTTCGCGAAGGTGACACGCTTTCTGAAGTGTTGTGGTTTCTGGGCAGCGAACCTGTTTATGGAAAACGTGGATGGATTGAGAGAACAATTGCGCTTAATCCTGTTCTCGAGAAATACCGTGGCAAGCAAATTCCGCCCGGAACGCGCGTGATGATTCCTATCAAACTTTGTCC
>Ga0214923_10008333_pt1 | contig 11053 bp, 6 predicted proteins | sample LL1510_MetaG_FD_177993 | JGI IMG/M metagenome (GOLD analysis project Ga0214923, IMG submission 177993) | Freshwater microbial communities from Lake Lanier, Atlanta, Georgia, United States - LL-1510 | ecosystem: Environmental > Aquatic > Freshwater > Lake | place: USA: Georgia | collected 2015-10-15 | reverse complement strand
CGCTTAGCTGCCTTTTCAAAAACGCCTACTGCTTACCATTTTATACTGACCCACTCTCTCATTTAGCGCCATTAAACTTGGCTCCTTGTCTGGAATGTCACCTTTTTCCTGCGTCAGCAGGGCCTACATATACTTACCCAACCTTAACCCAACATGTGCGAACAATTTACTCAGGCAACGAAATGTTTATGGTGTTTATCTCAAGCAATATTACAACTGTATTTAAGTCTGGTGATGTAATTTCTTTTGACTTTGGAACTGGAATTGATAATTTACGTATCGATATTACGGTTCATGAAAAACGACACCATTTAACGTGTCAATTAACTGAAGACTCAATCTCATCGTCGGGTAATATTTATAGTGTTGAGGGTGTCCGAATTGGATCTCTAACCTTCAAAGATAGTGTATTTACTACATCGGTAGATTGATCATTTGGGACGCGGGTGACACTTGCGTATTCGTCCCGCGAGGTGCAGGCCCTGCTGACGCAGTAACAGTATTGGTTTAAAAAGTGCGATCGGCGGTGTTGGGCTGAATCTCTCAGTTGGCGCAACACCGCACGCTGGGCAGCAATTTAGGGAAGTGTTATTCCGCAATAAATAGTCGGGTTAGTACCCCTTTTGACCACACACGGAACCGCTCAATATAGCTGTATGCCGCTGGGACCACAACGAGGGTCAACAATGTTGAGCTGATGAGTCCGCCAATTATGGCGACGCCCATGGACGTTCGTTGTCGGCTGGCTTCGTTTAAACCGATTGCGATGGGCGCAACACCCGCAATTAAGGCGATCGTCGTCATTAAAATGGGGCGCAGTCGAGTTTTTCCGGCTTCCAATATTGCGCTCGCATGATCAAGCCCTTTTTCAACTTGCTGATTTGTGTAGTCCACCAACAAAATCGAATTTTTTGTGGCGACTCCAAGTAACATGATGCATCCAATCATTGAAAAAATATCTAACGATTTCCCGGTAATCAACAGGGCGTAAAATGCGCCACACGCCGCGAGGGGCAGGACTAGCATAATCGTAAATGGGGTGACCACGGATTCGTATAGCGATGCGAGCACCATAAATATAAACATCACCGCGAGTATTACCGCCATCATCATGTTTTGGCCCAACTCTTGAAAACTCTCAGCTTGCCCGATAAACGCAAATCCCATTCCCGGTGGCATGTTCAACTCCGATTTGCATAGTCGCTCAACATCAGACTTTACGCCTCCCATTCCAGGTCCTTTAGGAGCAATGTCGCCCGAAATTTGGATTGAGCGGCCCCGATCCTGTCGGTTGATGCTGGACGGTGCGACGGTCGATACCGGAGTTGCAATGTCCGATAGGCGAATCAATGTTTGATTGATGTTCGGGACATAAAGTGATTGAAATGCGGTTTTAAAATCTCGTTGATCATCCTGTAATCGGAGCCGAATCGTATATTCTTCACCATTCTCACGAAACACGGCGGGAGTCGATCCTTCCAGTAGGGTTCGGAGTTCGGCACCCGCGAGAACACTCGATACCCCTAATCGAGCGGCTTTTCGTTCATCCAATTGGATCTGAAACTCAGGTTTCCCTGGTTTGTAGTTCATTTCGACGTCGAGAAGACCCGGATGTTTTTTTAATTTTTCAAATAAACGTGTCCCGACGGCGTTGAGTTCATTGAGGTCATTACCGATAATCACCACGTTAAACGGGCGTTGCCCCCCGCCAACCATGTCCACGTCTTTTACGATTGGTTTTCCGTCTGAAAAACGGGTGAGCTGGCCACGTAACTTATCCTTGAAATCGGAGGTGTTAATATGTCGTTTTTTCGACGGCACTAGATTTACGATAATTGATGCGACATTGGCCTCATTCTGTGCGTTTCCTACTGATAACACGGTGACGGCTACTTCGTGATTTTTTCGGATGGCGCGATCGACGGATTGCGCAAATTCATTGGTTTTGTCTAAACCCGTACCGGCGGGTAATTCAAGGCTTACCATGAATTCCCCAAAATCTTGGGGAGGAAGAAATGTTTTTGGAACTTTGGTGACCGCTACGCAGCTTGAGAGGAATATTACTAACGCCATCAATAATATCGTACCAGGACGACGTAGTGTAAACCGAAGGATCGAAACGTATTGGGTCTCGAGCCAGGTTTGGAACCGGTCAAATGTTCGAGCGAGCTCACCGATGGTACGATTCCACACTCCAGTACTCCGATCGTCGTGGGATCCCGCAAAATAGGCCGATAACATTGGGGCGACGGTCAAGGCATCAAATAGACTGATACACATTGCAAAGCATATGGTGAGCCCAAATTCTTTGAAAAATTGACCCACAACGCCTTGGAGGAATCCAATGGGGCCAAATACGGATAACACCGCTGCCGTGGTGGCAATAACGGCGAGCATGACCTCTTTCGTTCCATCGAGTGCGGCCTGTAACGGGGCTTTTCCCATTTCAATATGTCTGAAAATATTTTCCCGAACAACAATGGCATCATCGATTAACAAACCCACGGACAAACTCAGTGCCAGTAGAGTCATAACGTTGATGGAATACCCCGCGACTGACATTAATAAAAATGCGCCAACCAGTGAGTTTGGGAGCGCTAGTGATGTGATGATCGTCGATCGTACGGATCCTAGGAATAAATAGACGACAACGATTGTTAAAAGAATCCCAATTATGATCGATTCTTTAACGTCAATGACATTCGCTAAGATCATTTTAGATCCGTCTCGGACGACGATAATTTCAGCATCGATTTGCTGGGTTTTAAGATCTGAATTCAATTTTTTAATTTGTTTTTTGACGGATTCGACCACGGTAATCGTATTTGAACCGGATTGCCGATAAACCTGAAGAAATATTGATTTGTTGCCGTTGACATAGGCACGGCTGGTTTCGTCTTCGAGTGTATCCGTAATAGTGGCGACCTCATCTAACCGAATTGGCACATCGTTCCCCAAAAAGTTGATGATTGTTGATCCGATGTCATCGATGGACTTGAATTCGGCTACGGATCTAACAGCCATTTCTGACTCGGTGGACCGTATGGTACCCGCAGGTATATTTTGCCCTGACAGTGCGATTGCGTTGCTAATCCGAGATGCCGATAACTCGTGGGATTTAATTTTGTTTCGGTCAAGGTTGACGTGAATTTCACGCTTGCGTCCCCCTAAAATATCGACGTTTCCAACGTTATTGATTTGTTGAAGCTTAGTTTTAATTTGCAGATTCGCTAGGTCGTAGAGTTTACCTTCGGGTAGGTTCGATTTGATAGCGACAATGAGTACGGGTTGGTCAGCCGGATCCATCCGTCGTATCACTGGCTGTTTGGCGTCTTTTGGCAACTTGTTGCCAATACTTCCGACTCGGTCTCGAACCTGCTGTTCCGCAAATTTGACGTCGGTTTCCAGTGCAAATTCAACAAACACTGAACTAAACCCGTCTCGGCTATATGATGACACTCGTTTGACCCCAGGTAGAGTACTAATTTCTTCCTCAACCACTTTGGAAATTGATGTTTCAACTTCTCTAGGCCCGGCTCCGGGGTATACCGTGTTAACCGTTACGATTGGAAACTGAACATTAGGAAATAGATCTATGGGTAATTTTTTTAATGATAGGTACCCAATCGCCAGTATCAGAAATACCACGCATGCAATGAATATGGGCCGTTTAATCGATAATTGTGCAATGTTCATCTGTCACCCTCATACAGTTTTAGTTGAGCTAAAATCGTTAAAATTTCGCCTCTGGCTCTCAAGTGCATCAGCCGCGCATTCGCATAGTCTTGCTCGGCATTTAACACTTGAATCAAAATCGATCGGCCACGCCGATGGAGGTCCATTTCGGCCCGCCAACGGTTTAATTGCACAGCTTCGATACGTTGGATGGTATTAATCCGGTCTTGCGTGTCAGATAACCGCGAGGTGAGTTCGGTCCATTGATCTCGGGCGGCTACCTTTTTGGTCTGTAAATCACTTTCTGCCGCTGTGATATTCGCCGATATCCCCTGCTTTAAATCCTGAATCAACGTGCTATTGAAATCAAATGCTCCAGTGAATTGGACACCGATGAACGTCCCCCAATGATCAGTCGCCAAGGTTCGTGATATCGCGTCGGAAACGCCAGCTCCATTCTGGTTCAATGACAATCGTCCCAAAATATTAAGTGCGGGTTCCAGTGCGTCGCTGTCCACTGATCCATTCGCTTTGATGGCACGCACGAGATGTTGGGTGGCAATGACGTCTTTCCTCGTGACCATCGCACGTGGACGTCGTTGGGTGAGATCAGTGTCAGAAATCGAATCGAGGCGATCGGGTGCGGTCTGTAACGCCGTCATCCGAAATTGATTGAGTGCACGTGTGGCGGATGCCTCGTCGTCCAGTGCTTGGCGGTACTCTAGCTCTCGTAGTTTCAAGAGTGATTGAACTTGAAGTAATTCAGACGTATTGCCCAGTTGTAACGATTGCCGATTTTGGGCCCAGTCGACCATCTTCCGGGCCCGGGCAACCGCTTCGTCGGCAATTTGGACCGAATCTTTTGCGAGTGCCAATCGCCAATAGGCCATTTCTGCGCTGACTAAACAGGTGTCGACTGCAAATTCGTTCAATTTAATGGAGGCTAAGATATTTTCCTCGATCCCCGAGTTGATGGCTCGAGTACTCCGACCTGTGGCATTTCTCATCAACGGATAATTTAATTCGACATAAGGAATGGCGTCGGCGTAGGCCATGGGTTGCGGTGTCATTTGAGGATAGTCATACGAGTCTACTTTATAACCGACGGACATCATTAATCCATTATCAAACTGTTTTTGTATCGTCGCTTCGGCCAAGTGCATCGAACTCTTGTTCCCCATAAATCTCGAATAATTGCTAATTTTATCTTCCGTGATAAATCCATATGATGTGGACAACTTTGGCATGGTGATGAGTTCAGTAGATTTTATTCGTTGACGGGCCGCTGAAATGCTTTTTTGAGCGGTTTGAATTTGGAGATTATTAGATGAGACTTGATCGAGAAATTCTCCGAGTGACAAACTGACGATTGGTGTTGAGACACTTAGACCAACGACCACACTAATGGCGAACAAATTAATCGGTTTCATGAGAGTCCTTTCGAGGGGCGATGGCGCCATTTATAAATGATTCAATGAGATGACTGCTAATTGCTTTTCGGTACGTTGGGTCCTGAATGCTTCGGTTAAAGTGACGCTTTCCAACATTGTCCATTCGACCAAATTGCACGATCGATCCAGTGATGATTGAACTGAGAATGAAACAGTCCAAGTCAGACCTGATCAACCGTTTGTGTTGAGCGTCGATAAAAAATTGGATCACCGTTTGAAAAATTTCAGCGAACGTGGCCTGGAACACCTCATCCATAAATGGTGATCCGTTTTCGATCTCTCGATGAATTATTCGAGTGACGTCGGGATTTTCAGCATGTACTGTTAGTAGTTCTGAAATAAAAATTTCTAATTTTAATTTAAATTCGGCAATCGAGTCGGCGGGTTCTAACAATCGTTTGGCCATTTCTAGATTTTGTTGTCCCATACTCCGCACACAGGCCTGAAACAGGCCGTCCTTGCCGTTAAAATGATAACTGACCAAGCTAACATTGACGCCTGCTTCATCAACTATGTCCTTAATGGTTGTTCCATCGAGCCCTTTCTGGGCGAATAGACGGCTCGCTGCGCGAATCAGGAGCCCTTTTGTCGTATCATTGTCTGTGGGAATCATCGGTGGCTATTTTTAGCGCTTTATTTAAAAAAGTCAAATATTTATTTGATTTTTTTAAACAAGCATTTTTTTGCTCCAATTTGAGTGTTATTTATAGCCGTTAAATGGCGTTTATGAGTAATACGGTCGCTTAACGATCTGCACATCGGGGCGGATGGACGGAGTCTAGAGTGACGCATGTTGAGCTCGAAAGACCGAACTGTAGCGGATGGTCTTCGAGGAGGGCTTTCGGAAATAACACCACGCGGTTGGTGTTGTTGGCAGCACCGAATTAGATTTTGTCTACATTGATTTCCAAAATAGTTTATACTGGGGTCTATTATGAAAAATCAATTTAAGCCGTTTCGAGCTCTACGTTATTCATCTAGCATTCCAGATCCTGGTAATGTATTGGCCCCACCATATGATGTGATTTCTCCTGAGGAACAGCGTCGACTGCACGAGATTCACACCCACAACATTGTTCATTTAGATTATGGCATCATTAAGGGTGACGATTCTGTTGAGGACAATCGATATACTCGAGCGCAGGAATATTTACGCCAGTGGATGAGCTCCGGAGTGTTGGTTCGTGATTCACATGCGGCGTATTATCTGTATGAACACGTTTACCGTGTCGAGGGCGCAACCAAACAGCTCCGAGGAATATTGGGTGCGGCGCAGCTATTTTATTTCGATGAAGGCGTTGTGTTGCCCCACGAGAACACTATGCCGGGCCCAATTCAAGATCGGTTGGACCTAACCAAAGCATGCGAAGTTAATTTGAGCCCAATATACACACTTTTTGATGATCCAACGGGACGATTTTTTGCCTTGACGGGTGACGTTTATTCGTCACCACCCACATCGGAATCTGTGACGATTGATGGCGACATCTACCGGGTTTGGGTGGTAACCGACAAGCAATTAGTTGAACAAATTTTTGAATTTATGGGGACCAAAAAATTATTGATCGCGGACGGGCACCACCGTTACACGACGGCGTTACATTATCGGGACTATTGTCGGTCAATTGGATCATTGCCTTCGTCTGAATCTGAATCGACAATGCTGTTTGCGACACCGTTGCAAAACGATGGATTGACGATTTTTCCTACCCATCGCGTCGTGTTTGGAATAGCTAATTTTAATCCTGATGAATTTTTGAATCAATTGTCACGGTATTTTAACACCACGATGGTGAGTTCCATTTCTGAACTAAATTTGTCGGTTCATAATGAGTCTCAAAAGGTAATTGGGGTAATGTTTCCAGGACGCCATGGTATCGCTCGATTAACCCTAAAGCCGGATGTGGCGATCGATCACTTTTTTCCCGACACTGCATCATCGATATTGAAAGGACTAGATGTTTCAATCCTACAATACATTGTCCTCCAAGGGATATTAGGGTTCAGCTTGGACGATATTAGCGCTCAGAAAGGGTTGCGTTATCTGAAGTCTGATGCGGCGGTAATGGAGTCTGTCGAGAAAAATGAAGTTCAGGTCGCGTTTGTTCTTCAAGCTACACGGTTAGATGAAATGCGAGATGTCTGTCTAAACGGTGAAAAAATGCCTCAAAAGTCGACCTATTTTTATCCTAAATTAGTGACAGGGTTAGTGTTGAATCCGGTATCGGCGTCATAATACAAAGCGGTTATGAATTAGCCCGTAAATGATCGATAAATCGACCGATTTCCACGAGGGACTCTGGATTTTGAATAAGCGCGTCATTCAATACCGATTCTCCATTGGCCATTTTTTTAACTAAAAGTTCGGATTTTTTTCCGTTCGGTGTATACGGAATATCCGACACAAGTACTATGTGGTCCGGCTTAAACCAAACGGATTGACGTGTTAGAGCGGATCGAATTTCTTTTTTTAGTGTAGTGACCGGCGCGAGCAATGGGTCTGTTTTAACAAATAAAATAAGCTCGTCATTTCCCTTTCTCTGAAATCCGATTGCTAATGCATCAATAACCCCAGATAGTTGGGATATTGCGCTGTAAAGGTCCGATGTTCCAATTCGGACACCGTTGCGCTTTATTGTGGTGTCCGATCGCCCCAATATTTCGAAACTGGCATCGGAATACTTAATGGCGTGGTCGCCCTGTGCCCAATATGGCGGAACTGCCGAGAAATATGAGTCAAAATACCGTGTGTTATCCGGATCATTCAGGAAATAAAGGGGCATGGTCGGAAAGGGCACAGTGCAGATTAATTCCCCCGATGCGTCGATTATTGGATTGCCTGTTGAATCGACCACGGTGAGCGCCATTCCTAAGCCGGCACACTGAATACGTCCACGCGTCACATCGACCGGACCGGCACCCACAAAGCAGGACACAATATCGGTGCCTCCAGATATTGATGACAATTGGATATTTGATTTAATGCATGAATACACATAGTCAAATTGCTCGCGAAGCAATGGTCCACCGGTTGAAAATAATATCTGAAGGGGTGAATCTATCGAAAAGTGGGGTTGGTATTTGGATTTTTGAGCGAGTTGTAACCATGCGGCGCTGGTTCCAAATGCGGTTACTGAATGGTTTGAAACGATCGGCCATATCGTTGAAGGCGATGATTTCCCATCGTAAACGATTATCGTAATGCCAGATAACAGGCCGCTAACCGACCAATTCCACATCATCCAGGAGGTTGTCGTCATGTAAAATAATCGGTCAGTGGGACCTAGGTTAGACTGCAGGCGATGCTCTTTAATATGTTGAAGGATCGTTCCTCCCAATGAATGGACGATGGGTTTTGGTTTTCCAGTGGTTCCCGATGAATATAGAATCACAAATGGAGAATCAAATGGCCGAGGAACGAACCGAATAGCAGGTGCAGGCGCTGTGGTATCGACAATCTGATTAAATGTGGGGTCTAACGTCTGAATGTTTAAGCAACCGGGAAGGCCCGCGCCGACTTGGTTGATTTTGTCGCGGATGCAAATATGATCCCCATCAAAAAGGTACTGAGTGTGAGCGAAGATCCACTTGGGGTTCACTTGAGTGAATCGATCCAAAATAAACTGAATTCCCGAGTCGGGTGACACTGATGTCCATGTGGCACCGACGGCCGCTGCCGCCAAAAAGGCAATAATTGTTTCTGGTGTATTTGCCGCAATTGCTGCGATGACATCACCGGGTTGAATCCCTTTCTGGGTTAAATGGTATGCCAACTGTGCCACCGCATGATTTAACTGGGTCCAGCTAATTTCAGTTGGTATTCCGGATTCGGTTAGCCCAATAATGGCCGGTGTATCTCCAGTGAATTCGGCGATTATTTGAGCAAAGTTTAGGGTGACGGACGGAAACCAATCAGGTCGAGGCCATAGTGGAGTCTGTGTTGTAATATTCGAGTGCGGTTGCCCCAAAAATGGGATATTACTCCACGTGAGGATCGTTTCCCAAAATGAATTCGGATTAGAAACCGTCCATTGATGCAATTCATCATAGGTTTCTACTGGAACATTGGCATAGCGGGCAAAATTGGCACATGCGGAATCTGAAAATCGTCTCGAAAAAAGTTTGGGATCACTCATTTTGCCCATAGTAGTCTGATAGACAAAAAATCGCTACACTACTCCTAATTGAACTGATTGATACAACGTCACAACACTACAGGTTAGAGGGTAAAAGAGGATTTTATGGGACGAATTTTTGAGAAACGAAAACACAAAATGTTTGCTCGGTATGCCAAGATCAGCCGGGCATTTGCGCGGATCGGCCGTGAAATTGCCATTGCAGTCAAAATGGGAGGGGGCGATTCTGATACTAATCCTCGATTACGAATGGTTCTTTCGAAGGCCCGTACAGTCAATATGCCTAAAGCGAATGTTGATGCGGCCATAAAGCGGGCGTTGTCGAAGGAAGACGGTGATTTTGAAGAGGTTGTATATGAGGGAAAGGGGCCCCATGGCATCGGGTTTATGATTGAGGTAGCCACAAATAACCCAACTCGCACCGTTGCGAATATCCGAAATTACTTCAAAAAAAAGGGTGGCGCGTTGGGAGTTAAAGGATCGATGGAATTCCTTTTTGACCATAAAGGGGAATACAAGGTGGCCATTCCGTCAGAGGATTTAGATGAGTTTGAATTAGCTTTAATCGATTGTGGAGCTGAAGAAATAAATCGAGACCATGATGGAATTTATATTACAACAACATTTGAAGACTTTGGCCGGATGCAAAAAGCCCTTGAGGATCGAGGATGCGTTATTATGCATGCTGAGCTCACCCGGGAGCCGAATAATCCGGTTCAACTCACCGCTGAGCAAGAAGCTGAGATCGACGAATTAGTTGATTTGATCGAAGAAGATGATGATGTCACCGGCGTTTACACAACAATGGCTTAGGGCAGATATGAATCTCGACTCTACCCTCGGTATGAGCAACCGACTCAAATTATTATGACCACATCTACAGTTTTGGTAGTCGAAGACAACGACGATCATTTGCGCTGGTTAGTGGCGACTTTACGGCCTCAATACACCGTACTTTCAGCCTCCTCTGGGCGGGAAGCGCAATCAATATTTAAACACTATCAACATGACATTGAGGCCCTAATATTAGATATTCGGTTGCCCGATATGACCGCATTTGAATTATTAAATTCCTTGGAGAAAATGTGCTTTGCTGGAATTCCAGCGACGATAATTCAGTCTGAATACGATGATCAAAATTGGATGCGAGAGTTGTTCGGTGAATTTAGGGCATTAAGTTATTTAGTGAAGCCGTTTGAAGGTTCGGAACTTTTACTGGCGGTTCGTGCGGCCATTGAGGCGAATCCCTATACGTACAAAGGTATTCAAATCGACGAACGTTTGGCTGTTATGTCATCGTTAAATTCTCTGAGACTTACTATGTACCATCATGTCACCCAACTAGCGCCGGAAGTTCAGACCGTATGGATGCCAGATATTTTAGATTTATTCCGAGTCGATGGAAGCCATAGTGAGTCTGAATTTCCGTCCGGATCCAAGGATGATTTTAAACTAACCGCGTCATTGATTCCCGTGTTTGAATTAGTTCGACGGTTTTACGGTATTGAGATTCCAAAGCCGCCTATTCAGAGAATTGGAGTTCACCCTGAGTTTATGTCGGCAATGGGTGGCGTTAGGTCACTGTTGGAAACGGATGAAATGATGACATTTAAATGGGTAGAGATCGAGGATCCAGGCCTGGAAGACAATCTCGATTTTTGGGTGCATTATTTGTCGTTAAATAATTTAGTGGATTGGCAAGCCTTATCGTATTTGTTTTTACCAAGACCAACGGTGAAGTTGGTACAGGGTATGGCCGTTATTCCTGATGGACAGACCGATTTGTTGCAG
>Ga0214923_10008332_pt1 | contig 11053 bp, 9 predicted proteins | sample LL1510_MetaG_FD_177993 | JGI IMG/M metagenome (GOLD analysis project Ga0214923, IMG submission 177993) | Freshwater microbial communities from Lake Lanier, Atlanta, Georgia, United States - LL-1510 | ecosystem: Environmental > Aquatic > Freshwater > Lake | place: USA: Georgia | collected 2015-10-15 | reverse complement strand
ATTCTCTCCGCAATCCGTGTCCGAGCTTGCCGCTGACAAAGGCGTCCGATCGGGTAATACGGACACCACGACCCAACGATCGCCGCAGTCCAGCACGGATCAGTCGAAATCAGAGGATGCCATTGGAATCACGATATCCGAATCGTTACTTCAGCACCTTCGGCATGGTGATCCAAAGGCGATCGATGATTTAATACGCCAAGCGCTCGACACCGTTGAATCTACGACGCCCCCCCAAGAATCGGCGGCCTCAAATTCGATGGTGGCCGCAATTATTCGGTACAGAGAGCTCTTAAGCAAACCAATGAATGACACGACATTCGGAAACGATACTGAACTGCTATCGTCGGTGGTAACCATTGCATTGTCAAAAGGCGCCGTCGAATGGGCTAACAAAGCATCGGAGAATCAAAATCAAAAAGACCCTAACAGCAAACGTCAAGAATCGATTCAGCAAATTATCAAAAAAATTCAAGCACATCTTAGCGACGGACTGGATGGATTAGACGAATTAAGCGAACTTCGCGGGTTATTAATGTCAGTCGACGGGATCATTGAGGCCTGCCCCGGACTCATGGACGACCTTAAAGTGGCATTTAACGAGTTTATGAGTCAACAATCAGGAAATCTTGACAAAAACTCCGCTGAACAATTACTTCGCCAAGCCAACGAAATTATTTCTTCAGCGACAGGAGAAACGCTTTTTTCTGAATCAGAAATAGCGGCAATATCAGAGTCAATCGGGCAGCTGAATCCAACATTCGACGCCAAAGGATCTGCCATATCAACTCACTCAACAGGTCTCTCCGATCAACGCATCGTAACACCAAACGAACCGAGCGCAATTGGAAGCCCACAGGCATTCTCGAGTATGGTGCCAAAACCAGTGAGTTTAACCCATTTAATGGCTCCCAGCACCGGCACAAGTTATGGGATCTCCGAGACATCAAGTTTATCAGGGGATACCTCATCAGATCGGCAAAATTCTCAATCTCGAATATCTCAAATTATTGATTTCTTAGATCGAATATTTACTGAAAGCATCGATCAAGCATTAGACAAAGTCCTCCTGGGTTTTGAGACAAAACACTTGCTCCCAGGATCCCGAACCGTTGACCCCTTCAAATCCGATACCTCCCCATCAACCCAACTAGCGAGTGATTTATTCTAGTCCCGGACGGTGATCAACCCCACTAATCAGAAATTCTGAAAATATCCCGCAATGATCGGAGGCCATCCCGGGATGAATTGCGTATCCTGTACCCAACGTTCCCCGCGACCACAACTGACTTAGGGCTCGATTGGGACACGATGCCGGAAAATCAAACAAACTTGACTCCCCCTCCCCATGAATTGGGCGCATGCGTTTAAAACCGGCCTGATCAAGGAGTGACAACGTCACATCCTCCCCGTAATTATTTTCTGGGTCATCTGGAAACCACAGGTCCCCCGGATGATAGCCTACCGAGTTAAGGTCGCCCCCAATAATTAATGGGGTATCACGCTGACTCGGAAACTGAGCCAAAGCCACGCGCAGCTGATCACAACGGGTATCGCGGTTAAAAGCGTCAAGATGGAGGTGAGCCAAACGTACGGTTTGCGAGGGAAGGCAGATCACACAGTCTTGTAGCACTTGTGTCAAATAAAAATGGCGATACAACCACCCCTTGTCCGAACGTTGAGGAAGTTCGTGGTGCGCCGAATAGATGATAGGATACCGCGATAGGATTAAATTACATGCGTGCACGGGTCCAAAATGTCGGCTTATTTTCCAGGTAATCGGAAACGGAACCCAGGAATTTTTCCAAACTGTAGCAAAATCAAAATATTTATATCCAAGCGATTTTGTCAAAAAATCAACTTGATTAACATAGGCACTTCGCCTGGAACGTACGTCCACCTCCTGCAGGAAGACCACATCAGCGTCCGAATCAGCAATCAGGGCGCCAATCGAATTTAGGCGATCCACCACTACATCAGCCGGCTGGACCCCATCCACCAATCCGTTCCATCCCCCGCAAAAACCGATGTTAAACGTGAGCACCGTCAATCTCTGTACCATAACTATAGTTTACTAGCCTTAGACCAATATTTCGACGTCATTTTCTACGTCACCTACCCGCACAATAAATCCATATAATTCGATACATAAAATAGTCGAAAATGCTCGTTATACGGAATAACAACAGGCCATAAAAAAGGGAAAGAGGTGCAATCGTGAGTATAGAATCATCATCAAATTCAAACAAAGCGAGAATGCTAGATTTAAATGCGTTACGAAATGCTCAGATCGGTGGAGGAGCGGTTTCTCCAGAAAAGAAAGAAATTTCACAGGATCGTAGTGAGCAACCATCATTTGAAAAATTATTAAATGACATTGTAAATTCACAAATGGAAGCCGAAAAAGAAATCGAAGTTGCGAAAATGCAGGAACGCATCAGTCCAGTTAATCCGGAGTTGAAACCAAAAATTGGATATTCGGACGGATTTAAACATGACGGAGAACGCACCGAATGGGGAATTCAAAATTAGGATTCCCTTAATTTAGGCAGTTGACTGTAATGGCGCATGATCTTGGGCGTGTGAATGCTCCCAGCCTGACGGAATTACAATCGCAGGCTCCCTCCAGGCGCCCGATCGACTCCCAACTTAAAGCTCAACTTAAAGATGTCTTGATGACATCCAGATCCATCGCTAATCCATCTCGGATCGACGTTGTTACAGCGGTTGATAAACTTCAAAACCTCTCCACCCTTCTCAACGATACACGCTCTAAAGGAGTTATTGATCATGTTATCAACAAGATCCAAACCGATCACCTATTGACCATCACAACCGCCGCGTCCGTCGAAAAATTTATTGCCAGTGTCATCTCTGGTATTCAGGCACAAACAACCAGCGTAAAACCAGCGACGAAATCACACTCATCGGAGTTTACAAAATCTCGTCATCCGGTAGAACCAATGCACGATCACGACACACTGTCACAAAAAGCACTCAGCATTATCAAACGTCTTTTTACCTAGGAGCGGCGCTACGTCGAGTATTTCTTTACGAGAAATAAGACCGCAGCTCACTGTTTTGTCGAGATCCAGATCCTGCGTCAACAGGACCCCGATTGGGAGCACAGATGCCGGTAATCACCGGCTTTAGATTCAATCTGGCCGCTCTACTGAAATTCTCCCTAATTTACCGACTCGAAATTCGGCCACCACAATTCGTGCAATCCGATCAACATCCGGTATTCCCCCGGCGACTAAAACACCCCGTTTTCGTGCAATCGCCTCAAGAACCTGCTCAGTATCGATCGACGGCTCAACTTTATACCGATGGGCAATAGCCATGGGGTATCGGCGAACTAAAAACTCGACAATCCATTGAGCAATTTCAACTGAATCCAGAAGTTCATCTTTGACGGAACCAATTGCCGCAAGCGTAATCCCAACCTGATCATTATCAAATTTTGGCCATAACACGCCCGGGGTATCCGCAATTCGAAATTTATCATCAACTTTAATCCAGGTTAACCCACGTGTTACACCGGGTTTATTTGCGGCTTTCACTACATTCCGACCACGAAGCTGATTAATTATTGCCGATTTACCAACATTTGGGATACCCGCCACCAATACCGACAAGCCTATATTTTTCCGAGCAGGATAACGCCGACCATAGGCATCGTGACATCCCGAAATTAAAGCCGCCCGGGTAGAGCCCACTGTTGCCGAAAACGCCAGTACTTCCCGCGTATGTTTAAATGAGGATTGCCATTGTTTGGTCACTACCGGATCGGCGAGATCGGCCTTATTCAGGACCACCAATCGTGGCTTGTGTTGAGACATTTCATCGAGTATCGGATTGGCGCTGGCCATGGGAGCACGGGCGTCGCGGACTTCTAAAACCACGTCGATCTTCGGGATCATTTCACCCAATTCCCGACGAGTCCTGGCCATATGGCCAGGAAACCACTGAATCGTCACCGTTATTTTAAGGTAGCGACGAACTGTTTCAAACGGGAAAGCCCTTCAACAATATTTTCAGTCGATGTTGCATAGGAAATTCGAATGTAATTTTCGGTACCAAATCCAGACCCCGGCACACATGCAACGAACGCATCTTCTAATAATGCTTTACAGAACGACGCCGAATCCTCAATGAATTTTCCCGATGGAGTCGTTTTTCCGAAACAACCGGATATATTGGGAAACGCATAAAATGCGCCTTGAGGAGACAAGCATGTAATACCTGGAATAGAGTTCAGTGTATCCACCATAATATTTCGTCTCTGATTAAATGTATCCGTCACCGTAGCCAGTTCAGGCGACACGGAATTCAGTGCTTCTGTCGCTGCATACTGGGACGGAGTTGTCGGATTCGACGTAATATGGCTTTGAAACTGTCCCATCTTATCCGCAATTTCCGATGCTGCCGCGGCGTAACCAATGCGCCATCCAGTCATCGCATGTGATTTCGACACTCCATTGATCACGATTGTCCGCTCCTTGATATCCTGTGACAGCTCAGCGATGCTGGTGTGGCCGACGGACTCGTCGTATATCAAATTTTCATAAATCTCATCGGAAATAACCACAAGGCGGGGGTGCTTTAATACCACGGCCGCAATCGCAGCTAATTCATCCCGCGAATAAATCATTCCTGTCGGATTGCTCGGGGAATTCAGCATCAACACTTTTGATTTAGGGGTAAGCACGCTTTCGAGCTGACTAGCCGTTAGCTTAAATGAGGTTGCTTCCGATGTTTGCACAATTACGGGAGTGCCATCAACTAATTCAATTTGATCGATATAAGACACCCAGTACGGAGCGGGGACAATAACCTCATCTCCTTCATCGATCACTGCAAGCAGCGCATTATAAATTGATTGTTTAGCCCCACACGAAATGACGATATCCGAGGGTTTATACGAGAGATGGTTGTCGTCGAGCAATTTTTTTGCAACCGCTTGCTTGAGTTCAATAATGCCGGAGGCGGCAGTGTATCGTGTCTTACCTGTCTTTATCGCATCAATTCCCGCGTCACATATGTTTTGAGGAGTGCCATAATCAGGCTCGCCAATACTAAAACTAATAACCGGCTGGCCCTCTTTGGCCATCTGAGCCGCCAGAGCCGATATGGCCATGGTGATACTGCCAGTAATATTGTTCGCCCGACGGGACAAGAATGAGGATATAGATACAACAGATGATGAATTTGACATAACGTTTCCTTTCTAACCTAACTAGTTTCCGAATTTGGACTGCGAGAAATAAAGACTAAGCCAACAATAATAAGACACAAGGACGCGTACCGGGTCCAATTTACAGTTTCACCCAAAATCCATTGGGATCCAATCACAATGGCGATGTAATTTAGGCTCAAAAACGGGTATATAAACGACAATTCATACCGTGCCATGGCCATCAACCATATAATCCCCCCAAGCGTAATACAGCCAACGGCCAGCAATGCCTTAGGATTACTAACTAATGCCAAATGACGCAACGAATGAGGAGAGTTCGTCACCACGTGACTACCCACTGATGTATTGATCGAATGTTTAAGGAGAAATTCGCCCGATGTCATCAGTATCACCGGCAAGAGTACAAACAAAAGAAATCGGAGTATCTTCATTGGAATAACAACAGTAGCGACCCCATGGTAATTATACAAACCCCAATTGTCTTATACCGATCCAGTGTCTCGTTAAAGAACAATCGCCCCCCAAGAATGATTGTGACGTAACTAAAACTTAAAAACGGGTATGCATAACTTAAGTCAAAGGTTTTGAGAGCCGATGACCACACGACTACATTTAAAGTCCCTAGTACAAGGCCAACCCACAACAACGGGCGCGATACCCAGTGAACAACCCACCCTATCGGGGATCGGTCACTACCTACACAACCCGATATTGCGCCTTTGAACGATAAATCAGACGCACTTCTTAATAAGATTATCGCAAACAATTTCCACATTTACGTCACGCTTTCTGTGATGGACTGGTTCACCGGCTGATACACTGGCGAAAATTTGTCAACTAAAGCCATTAATTGGGACTTCAACTGACCGGATGGAATTCGAAAACACCCATCAATTATAGCGGATATCTCATCATCCGCTCCAGTCAAGGATTGCGTTGACGGCCGAGTCACAAAAATTTGATTATGGGGAGTGTCGGTCAGAAACCGGGCATCAAAATAAAGCTCCTCAAATAATTTCTCCCCGGGACGAAGCCCTGTAAAGCGGATTGGAATTTGGCCGTCTTGAAATCCGGATAAGCGGATCAGGTCTTTGGCAAGATTTACAATTTTTACCGGCTGCCCCATGTCAAGGATAAATAGCTCTCCACCTCGACAGAGAGCCCCAGCCTGAATAATCAAACGAATAGCTTCTGGAATGGTCATAAAATAACGAGTAATTTCGGGATGGGTCACTGTAATCGGCCCACCATGTTCAATCTGCTTTTTAAACAATGGGATAACACTCCCTTGTGAACCCAGAACGTTACCAAAGCGAACCGCCGCGAAGCGGGTTAACGGGAATTGCATAGCGGCGAGCTGATTTAATACTTCGCACAGTCGTTTTGTACCGCCCATGACGTTGGTCGGCCGAACCGCTTTATCCGTAGAAATCAACACAAACTCAGACACTCGGTGCTCCCCTGAAAGTTGCAACATATTTCGCGTCCCTAATATGTTATTTAATATCGCCTCTTCAACGTTGTCCTCCATCATCGGAACATGTTTGTATGCGGCGGCATGAAATACGATGGTTGGACGGGTGTTGTCGAATACCTGGGTTAATCGTGTGAGATCTTTCACATCGGCCACTACAGGCTGAACCGCAATTGAATTCAGGGTTGATCTTAACTCTAAATCGATATGAAATAACGGGGTTTCGGCATGGTCTACCAAGATTAAGTTCGCTGGAGAAAATTTGGCAATTTGCCGGCACAATTCCGAGCCTATCGACCCCCCGGCCCCTGTTACCATTACTCTGGCCCCTGACAAATAGGTCGATACGGAGTCAACATCTAGTCGAACTTCGGTTCGGCCCAACAAGTCTTCGATATCAACATTACGAACCTGACTCAATGAAGTAATGCCGGATAAGACTTGGGACAGGCTGGGCGTTATTTTGGTAGCCAGTGACGCGTTTTCACAATCGGAGACGATCGACCTAATTTTGTCACCTGGTGCTGATGGAATCGCAATAATGACGGTGGAAACCTCGCACTGGGCAGCCAATTGAGCTAAATCGGACATTCCTCCTAACACCGGAATCCCATGGATTTTTTTACCATATTTTTTCGGATCATCATCGATGAATCCAACTGGAGAATAGGTCGCCCGAGGATTATTTTTTAATTCTCGAACGATGGAATTTCCTGCGTCCCCAGCGCCAATAATTAACACAGGTTCTTTCAGGTGTCCGCCTCGATGTTTTGGGTCGCTAAGAATTAAATAGTCCCGATATAGGCGTAATGAAAATCGAATCCCACCTATTGCGAGAAAATTAAGCAACGCTTCCGCAATACAAAACCGAATCAATCCGGGGGAATTCATTACCCCCGAAACGATGAATAACGTTAAAGATCCGATAACGGTCGAGCGTAGAATTCGCTTCAGCTCAAAAATAGATGCATATTTCCAAATCAAATCAAACAATCCAACGCTAATATAAATGGCCAAACGCACGCCAACGATTGAGATAATCACGACCCAAAGGGGAATGTTTAATTCTGTAAACAAGGCCAAGCTATTCGTAAGAACCACCGCGCCCATTGCACTGAGCAAAGTCAACGATGCATCGGCGAGTCCCAGAAGGATTTTTCGTTGAATCGGTGATATCAGGTCCACGTTAACGACTTTCATAGGTCTCACAGGTTACCACCACCGACATTGCGGTGTCGAAATTAAATTGAGTTTAACTAGGCACTGCGGACCAGCCAATCGCCGGATTATATTTCCGCACGCTTGGCACCATCAATCCGCCCCTATGTGCCGGGATAGTCACAAAAGCATCCTAAAATAGTGCATTTGGGATCGCGAACACCGGTTAAATGCTGGCCTTTGGGAGGCACTACCGCAGGCGGTGGGAGCCAGCATTGAGGATTGATTGAGAAATAACACCGCAGGTCGCCGTTTTGCAGCGATCAAGAGCCTGCCTACCCTAGAGTACCCCGGGCATCAAAGCACCGCCCAAGTGTGTCAGGTAGCAATTCTACATGACGACCTTTAACGACATAATCAATGGCACCCATTCGGATACATTTGATTATTTGCTCAACGTCATTTACCACCGTTAACATGATGACATCCGTATCCGGGGATGCCGAATGTATTTCCGAAATCCGTTCGGTGCCCACGGCATCGCCGAGCAAGATATCGAGTAATACAATATCAATTCGATGGCTGGTAATAATCTTTAAAGTCGACATCCAGGAATCAGCAAGATGCAAGTCATACCCGAATGGTTCTAATAAATCAGACAGTGTCGTTCGGAAGGGCTCGTAATCATCAGAAATGAGTACGGCGTGGTTCTCCGCGGTAACCCGATGGGATCGATGGGCGGGCTTAAGGGTAGAGGCATATCGCGCCGATTGTGTGACCACCCATTGCGCTTCCTCGTAAAATGTTGGCCATTGCAAAAAATGACACCCTCCCTGTTTAACGATGCGTATTAAGCCAGAAATTCTGTCTGGATCAATACGCGCCGGATGGCATAGCACAATACCAACGCCTGGAATTTCGTTGAGTAAATGTACTAATCGGAAAATATCATCCGTCGAATTTCGATACACGTCGATTACAACAACGCTAAGTCGTGGCTGATTTCGGAGACATTCTATCGCCATTTTGGGGGAAGACAAGTGAGATATCGGAGCCAGGGAGCCGAGGTACTGCTCGCATTTACGATAGAGCTCTGTATTCGGTGTTACGACTACAACATTATTTAACAACTGATCCACTGATGCCCCCTACTGCGTTAATTATGTAGATTGGCTATACCCTGTTATCCATAACCGCAAACTTTTTGTGACTTGCTTTGTTGCGAATTGCTCCATCTGCCCCATTTTCGCTCTCCTCATGTCGCGCTGCACCACCACGTCGAGCGAGAAACGGCGCATCTGAATTATTTGGCAACATTGCTATTTCTGAAAATAAGCCATTTTGCAAAAGGCCCGACTTCAGCCATGCGCGTCCAGCGTTTACAACTTGTCGATACTAATTTCTCGTACCTGCCCGACAATACGACGATCGAGTAATCGATCCCCATATAGGGCCTCCCCATTTCGATCTAAGTTATGAAGAATACAGTGGCCAGCAATTGTTTCGGCACGATACAACTCAACAACGCGACGAGTGTCATCCCAAATCACATTCATGGTACCGTGCGTCAGCACTCGAATGTTAGGATCTATAAATATAACTGATCCAGCAAACAGCCAGGGCTCCCAACGATCCGTCGTAATCCCCAATCCAAACAAACGATCGATATCGACGCCGACACGTGGAGCCGACACATTGACCGGAATAACCTTGGACTTCAATATTTCAGGCACAACAGCCCAATCCAATATCGGCGCCAACTGAATTAATTTCCCGTCGGGTCGATCGGCATCATCGACCGCCCGAAACTCATAAATCAAATTCACTAAATCCGAATACCGCACACCTAATACGTCGGCAAGCCGTTTCAACACCTGACGATCGGGATAGGTTTTCATGGCACCAGACTCGATTTTTTGAAGCACTCCGTAATGTATCCCCACCTTATACGCTACTTCTACCAATGACAGTCCCCGTTGATTGCGAATAAGCCGAATGTAACGTCCCAATGTGTTCATCTATTACCTATTATCATCGAAAAAATTCATATATGGACTATTACAAATCATAATAGTAGGATCTCTAAATATACTATTTTGTGATTTTATACAGTCTATTATCGCACATAGTACCAAATAAGGGGGAAAAACATGCAGGACTTCATGGGTCTATCAGTATCTGATCCGAGCCGTTCAGACGACATTACCATTCAGCAACAGCCGGTGGAGGATTCGAAAGCTAAGGTGGCGGGGTGTCAATACCCAGCGACGCTACCGAATCAACTAAATACACTATCGGAGCGGACGGGGATCACGCTCATTACATCCAACAGTGACCGCAGCCGTTGGCTGGCCCAAATGATCGACCCCATTCCCGTGTGGCAGGTACATTCTCTTCGCGAGTTCGTCGAATTCCATCGTAAAAAATTATTAGGAACTGGACCCGTTGTTATCGATGAAGCTCTGTGTGGCGGTAACGTGATCGAAACGATTCATGAAATTAGAGTAACGACTAATTTACCAGTTATTGCATTATTAAGCACAACGTCAATTCACGATACATTGGTCACTGCTAGCTCAGCAGCAGATGGAATTTTGATTTGGCCAACAATGTCTAGCATCGATATTTTCGACGTTTTGGACGACGCCACGTTGTCTGAACACTCAAATTAAGAACAAAAAAAACCCCGCAAGTTGAAATAAACTTGCGGGGCGGGACAATGGACTGTTTAGTAGTCCATCCCTCCCATGCCAGCTGGAGCTGCCACTTCTTTTTTCTCTTCCGGCTTGTCAGCAATTAACACATCGGTTGTTAACAACAAGCTAACTACTGATGCGGCATTTTGAAGAGCCGTACGAGTCACCTTTGACGGATCTACAACTCCCGCCTTGATCATATCTTCAAACTGTCCAGTACGAGCATTAAAGCCTGTACCAATCGGACTATGTTTTACTTTATCAATGACGACAGATGCTTCCACTCCACTGTTGCTCGCAATTTGACGCAATGGAATTTCTAATGCACGGGCCACAAGTTGCATTCCGATTTTGATATCACCAGATTCAGTTTCTATCGCTTTTTCTAACGATGGAATTAAGTTGATAAGCGCGGTTCCGCCTCCAGCAACAATTCCTTCTTCAACAGCTGCTCGGGTAGCTGAAAGGGCATCTTCAACGCGATATTTCTTCTCTTTAAGTTCTGTCTCGGTCGCGGCGCCTACT
>Ga0214923_10008331_pt1 | contig 11053 bp, 8 predicted proteins | sample LL1510_MetaG_FD_177993 | JGI IMG/M metagenome (GOLD analysis project Ga0214923, IMG submission 177993) | Freshwater microbial communities from Lake Lanier, Atlanta, Georgia, United States - LL-1510 | ecosystem: Environmental > Aquatic > Freshwater > Lake | place: USA: Georgia | collected 2015-10-15 | reverse complement strand
TTGGGCGGAAACAATTCTTCGCGCCTCTATCAACAGTTAGTAAAGGAGCAAAAGCTTTTTGTGCACCTTGACTGCTATCATTTTGGAAGTTCGGATCCTGGTTTATTGACTATTGAAGGAAAATTGGTTGAGGGAATCAGTATGGAAAAAGCAGAGCAGGCCTTACAAATTGAGATAGATAAAATTTGTAAAGAGGGGCCTTCGGAACAAGAGTTGCAGAAAGTAAAAAATAAAACGGAAAGCTTGATTGCTTTTGAAGATATGAGCGTGATGAGCAGAGCCAGTAGTTTAGCCTATTATGAATTACTAGGTGATGCTGCTTGGATGAATACAGAGTTGCAGCAGTATGCAAGCGTTACTACTGCACAAATTAACGAAGTTAGCAATCAGTTATTCCGAGCTGAAAATTCAAACACCCTTTATTACTACGCCACTAAATGAATCCCCTAAATCGTAAACAAGCGCCTCCGCTGGTAGACGCAGTTCATTATCAATTGGAGTTGAAGCCATGCGAACAGCATACATTAGATAATGGCGTTCCTGTTTATATGATTGATGCAGGTGCTGAAGAAGTTTTGCAATTGGAGTGGGTTTTTTGGGCAGGTAATTCTTATGAAGAACAAAATCTGATAGCGGCTACTACCAATTATTTATTAAAGAATGGAACCGCTACTAAATCTTCTTATCAAATTGATGAACAGGTAGATTATTTAGGAGCTTATCTTAATCGCAGTTGCTTCAATGAGCAAGCAACCCTCACTTTACATTGTCTTTCCAAGCATGTAGAGAAATTATTGCCATTAGTTCGCGAATTATTAACAGAAGCTGTTTTTCCAGAAGAGGAGTTAAGATTATATAAACAAAATATGAAGCAACGACTCACGGTGAATCTTCGTAAGTGTGATTTTGTAGCTGGCCGTTTGATTGATACCTATTTGTTTGGTGAAACACATCCCTATGGAAAATTTAGTTCAGCAGAAGCTTATGATGCATTAGAGCGAGATCAGCTCGTTTCTTTTTATGATCGGTATTACCGCAATGGTCAATTTGCTTTGTTTGTAGCAGGAAAAATTCCTTCAAACTTAATTGGTGTATTGAATCAGCTATTTGGTGATCTTCCCAATAGTGCACAATTGCTACCCTCGCATCCCGCGAAACAAGCCGTACAAAAAAAATATCGAATTGAAAATGATGCAACAGGCATGCAGGGTGCTATTCGGATGGCTCGACCCTTCCCAAATCGGCATCATGAAGACTTTATTCCTGCCTTGGTACTTAATACGGTCTTTGGTGGATTTTTTGGATCCCGACTTATGAGTAATATTCGAGAGGATAAGGGGTATACCTATGGCATTCATAGTTACATCCTGAATTTACAACAAACATCTGCCTGGATGATTAGCACAGAAGCGGGTAAGGAAGTATGTGAGGCAACAGTTAAAGAGGTATATGCCGAAATGGAACAGTTGCGCAGTACACTCATTAGTGAAGAGGAGTTGTCATTAGTGCGTAATTATATGATGGGAGGATTATTAGGTGATTTAGATGGCCCTTTTCAGTTAATTGGCCGCTGGAAAAATCTGATCTTAAACGAACTTCCGCCAGCTCATTTTTATAAAACAATTGATACGATTAGAAATTGCTCTGCTGAACAATTAAGAGAGTTAGCCAAGCGATACCTACAACCCGAGGATTTTTACGAGTTAGTTGTGATTTGAAATGAACCCTAGTTTTTCGGAACTTTACAATATGACCTTCGATCGAAAAGATTTAACCAATGAGCAACTGTTGCTGTTTTACCGGCAGTTGTTATGGCCTCGAATGATTGAGGAAAAAATGTTGGTTCTACTTCGACAGGGTAAAATATCTAAATGGTTTAGTGGTATTGGGCAAGAAGCGATTTCGGTAGGTGCTACACTAGCACTCGAAAAAGACGAATGGGTTATGCCCTTGCACCGAAATCTAGGGGTGTTTACATCTAGAGAAATGCCCTTGCATAAATTGTTTTTACAGTGGCAGGGTACACAACAGGGGTATAGCAAGGCCAGAGAAAGAAGTTTTCATTTTGGTAGCAGTGCTCATCACATCTGTGGGATGATTTCTCACTTGGGTCCTCAGCTTGCTGTAGCAGATGGCGCTGCCCTCGCTTATCAATTAGCGAAAAAAGAAAAAGTAGCCTTGGCATTTTCGGGAGATGGCGGAACTAGTGAGGGAGATTTTCATGAAGCGCTCAATGTAGCAGCAGTTTGGAATTTGCCAGTCATTTTTATTATCGAAAATAATGGCTATGGGCTGAGCACTCCAGTGAATGAACAATACCGATGTGAGAGTTTGGTCGACAAAGCAAAAGGATATGGGATGGAAGGAGTGCAGATTGATGGTAATAATATTCTTACTGTTTATGATACGGTAAAAGGGGTTCGTGACTATTGTATTCAACACCAAAAACCTTATTTGATTGAATGCATGACCTTTCGGATGCGTGGACACGAGGAGGCTAGTGGTACAAAATATGTACCTACTGCATTATTTGCCGAATGGGAACAAAAAGACCCTCTAAAAAATTATGAGCGTTATCTGATTGAGCAAGGAGTACTGACAGCTTTTGATGTGACAGATATTCGCAACGAATTCAAACAAAAAATTGAAGAAGAATTAGCAATCGGTCTTCATCCACAACCGGTGGTGGCAATAGTTGACCAGGAGTTAAGTGATGTTTATGCACCACGAAAGGATACGCTTACTCTACTTACCGATGATGATCAAGGACGAGAACTTCGTTTTATTGATGCAATCAGTGAAGCATTGCGACAACAATTAGAGCGAGATCCGCAATTGATTTTAATGGGGCAGGACATTGCAGAATATGGAGGGGCATTTAAAATCACCGAAGGGTTTGTACAGCAATTTGGGCGCGAACGTATTCGCAATACGCCGCTTTGTGAAAGTGCCATTTTGGGCACGGCACTGGGGTTATCACTCGAAGGCTATGCGGCAATGGTTGAAATGCAGTTTGCTGATTTTGTATCGGTAGGACTCAACCAGATTGTAAATAATTTAGCCAAGATTCATTATCGCTGGGGACAAACGGCTAAAGTGGTTGTTCGAATGCCAACGGGTGCGGGTGTTGGAGCTGGTCCCTTTCATTCGCAAAGCAATGAAGCGTGGTTTACACATATTCCTGGATTAAAAGTGGTGTACCCTTCTACCCCGCTTGATGCAAAAGGACTTTTATTGGCATCGCTCAATGATCCAAATCCAGTTTTATATTTTGAACACAAAGCTCTCTATCGAAGTAGTACGGGTCTTGTGCCTGAAACCTACTATGAGATTGAAATAGGGAAAGCAAAACAGCTAACGGATGGTGAAGAGTTGGCGATCATTACGTATGGGGCAGGTGTTCATTGGGCACAAGAATACCTGATTGCTCATCCGGAACTTTCCATTGCAATTTTGGATTTACGCACCTTACTTCCACTTGATTATGATGCCATAAAAAAAGTGGTACGTGAAACCGGAAGAGTATTGGTCTTACACGAGGATACTTTGACGGGTGGTATTGGAGGAGAAATTGCTGCGTGGATTGCAGAGCATTGTTTTGAGTGGCTTGATGCACCTGTCGTACGCTGTGCTTCTTTGGACACGCCTGTCCCATTCAATTTGGAATTAGAACAGCAGTTCTTAGCAAAATCCCGATTAGGAGAAGCGATTCAAAAGTTGTTGGCGTATTGATTAGTCATTGATTGCCTGGTACACCATTGCTCTGAATTTTTCTACCATTTCTCCTTTACTTGTATTTTGTAACTGACGATAGAAGAGATAAACCATTTTTTCTTTTGGATCAACCCAATAAGAAGTGGCAAAAGCGCCACCCCATGCAAACGTGCCTACATTAGCGGGGGTACGACCTTCGCTTTTTTCCATGATAACAGAAAAGCCTAATCCAAATTTATCCTGACCGCCTCCATAATTTACCTCACCAATTTGATTAGTAGTCATCATGTCAACCGTTCTTCTGCTTAAAATTCTTTTTCCGTTATAAATACCACCATTCAACAACATTTGTAAAAAAATACCATAGTCCCCAATAGTTGAAGAGAGTCCTGCTCCACCAGAATAGTAGGTGCTTGCTTGTAATGGATATTCCGGTGTGATTGTACGCCCATTAAGCATATTGCCTAGTGATTTTTCTAACTTTCCATTGGGTAGCTCGCGATATAATTTTACCAGTCGGTTTGCTTTGGCAGCAGGGATTGTAAAATAGGTGTCTTGCATACCGAGTGGTTCAAAAATTCTTTCTTTAAAGAATTGATCTAATGTTTTTCCACTAATCACTTCAACTAAGCAGCCCAATAAATCTGTATTTAATCCATAGGTCCAACGCTCGCCCGGTTGATGCATTAGTGGTAGTTTGGCAAGTCGATTCATAGCACTTAACAGATCATCTCCAACCACTCCGATTCCTGCCGTTAAATTGGATTTAGCATAAATAGCATTTGATTCTTTGGATCCAATTTGTGCATAGCCTAATCCAGAGGTATGTGTAAGTAGTTGACGAATGGTGATATCTGATTTTGCTGGCACTGTAGTGTACGAAGTATCGGCTTCATTAAAGCTGGCTAATACTTGTTGTTTCCGAAAAGCTGGAATATATTTTGATACAGGATCATCTAACAACAATTTTCCTTCTTCAAATAAAATCATGATTGCGACACTGGTAATTGCTTTTGTTTGTGAGGCAATGCGAAAAATATCATCTTTTTTTAAGGGAACTTTTGCCTCCAGGTCATTATAGCCTACCGCTTTATGATACACTACTTTTCCATTGCGAATAATTAGGGCAGTGGCTCCTTGCATCCATCCTTTCTCTACCCACTCATTAAGCCTTGCGTCTATGACCTTTAATCGATCTTGCGAAAAACCAGCTGCAAGTGGTGTGGAGTTCCATTCAATTTTTTGCGCTTGCAGTACACTCACGCATAGCGTTACTTGTAATAGTGCAAGCAATCCAAGGCGAATCAGTTGTTTCATGGGGTTATGATTTTAATTTTCCAGGGCCATAGAGAATTTGTCCGGCACGGGTGCCAATATGCTTTTGATTATCCACCGTGATTTTACCATTTACAATGACATAGTGCATGCCTACAGAATAGGCATGAGGTTTATCGAAAGTAGAAAGGTCAAGAACTTCATTTTCATCAAACACTAATATGTCCGCTGCATATCCAACTTGAAGTAATCCCCTGTCATGTAATTGAAATTTTTGCGCAGGCAGTGAGGTCATTCTGCGAACCGCTTCTTCGAGACTTAGTACATTTTTTTCGCGAACATAGCGTCCAAGTACGCGCGCATTCGTTCCATACCCGCGAGGATGCGGTACTCCTGAATTAAAAGCACGAATGCCGGCATCACTTGCAATCATATTGAAGGGGTAACGCATTATTCTTGTTACATCCTCTTCGCCCATTCCATGAAATACTGCACTGGCTCCTCCCCGACTCACAATATCCATTACCACGGATGCTTCGTCTTTTACTCGGTGTTTATTTCCCAACATGATATTAATCTGCTCAATACTTTTTCCATTGTATGAACTATCTGGACCGAAAGAAGCAACCACTGCATAACTGAGATGCTTGAGTCCTCTTTTCTTTAATCTTTTTTGAATGGACGTTGTTACTTGTTTTCTTATTTCAGGTCTCGCAAGTCTTGCCTTAATAGAGTCTTGACCATCGGCTAACAATTCATCGGGAATTAACGTATTGATCGAGGTACTACTAGCGGTGTAAGGATATTGATCAATGGTCACATCCATTCCTGCCTTACGCGCTTTTTCTACCATCGCGATTGTGGTTTTACTTCGACCCCAGTTTTGTTGACCACTTAGTTTAAAATGTGAAAGCTGAACAGGAATTCCTGCTTCTCTGCCAATTGTGAGTGCTTCTTCAATCGCTTGTGTTACACTGTCTCCTTCGTCACGCATGTGTGTTGCGTAAACACCACCAAATGCTGCAGCCTTTTTGGCGAGGCCGATTATTTCGGGCGTTTTACTAAAAGTGCCCGGGATATAGATAAGACCTGTGCTTAAGCCCACAGCTCCATCGCGCATCGCCTTTTCCACCAAAGCTTCCATGCGCAATTGTTCTTCATCTGTTGCATCGCGATTAGCGCGACCCATCACCGCTCTTCGAATATCGTTGTGACCAATCAACATGGCGACATTGATGGATAATCGAAGCGAGTCAATGAAATCAAAATATTTTTTCGCATCTACTTGTGACAAACCGCAGTTACCGGTGATACAGGTTGTAACTCCATCGTAGATAAAGCTTTTTGTTTCGGGATCTTTTTTTTCATCTCCCTCAATATGGGTGTGCACATCAATAAATCCAGGAGCTACTATTTTATCTTTTGCATCAATCACTTGATTGGGAGCCCAACTATTTTCCCATTTTTGAGCGGAGGGCTGACGAATAATTGAAACTATTTTTCCCTGATTGACAATGAGCGTACCACGATACCAACTATTGCCGGTACCATCAATGATTTTTCCGTTGGTAATAACAAGATCACACGTCTTTGGTATTTGTGCCAATAAAAATCCTGGCAACAAGAGTAAGGCAAGCAAGCTTTTCATAATGAAAAGATACTACTTTGAAAAAGATAAAATCAAAAGAAAATTATTGTTCTATAGGCTCTTCTTGCCAGGTAAACGGAGGGAGGCCCTTTTTGAAACGGTATAAACTTTGTTTGATGTATAAACGAAATTCATAATCGCCGGCCAACTTTGTAAATAGATAAGAAGGTCTGAATGTTTGCATAAATCGCTCTAGCTCGGCACCATCCAATAAGGTGAGCCGGCGAACCAATGCTTTGTTGAAACGATAGTCAATAAATTTTTCCTGTTCTTCTAACAATAAACGCTGTTGAAAGCCTAACATACTTTTATTTCGTCTAAAGCGAAATACGTTGATGAGTTCATCTAAATCGAGGCCCACGCCGGCGCCATATTGGGGTGTGACAATTTTCAAACCTGGTCGTTGGTAATTAAAAACCTTTGCATAATCCTGTCTGTTTCTAATAGAGTCAAGCTTATAATTACGCGGAAATATTTTTACTTCTCGCAAAACCGGAATACTAACTTGAAGGGAAATATCAAATTGCATGGGATTTACAATCTTGATTACTGGAAATTTTACAGTGGGTTTGTTGAGATAGCTGAACCAGATGGAGTCCCGGTCGGTAACTCTTATTTCATAATAACCTTCTGCATTCGTAATTGTACCCGCCCCGGCACTAGAGAGAACACTAACGGCTTCTAATGGATAATTGCGAGAACTATCATACACCACTCCCTTGATCAAATACGACTGCCCCAATACCGGTGAAACAAAAAACCACACCACTAAAAAGACAATTATATTTTTCAACGAAAGATTCATGTGGTGATCACCTGCTCAATGACACGAGGAAAATGTTTGTGTTCTAATGCATGAATTCGTGTGGCAAGGGTTTCGGGCGTATCAGTTGGAAATACAGAACAGGTTGCCTGAAAAATAATAGCACCATGATCGTAGTGTTCATCTACAAAATGGATGGTGATTCCACTACTGGTTTCTCCAGCTTGTATCACTGCAGTATGTACGGCATTGCCATACATCCCCTTGCCTCCATATTTTGGAAGCAGCGCTGGATGAATATTGATGATTCTTTTTTCCCAACCTTTCAATAACGTAGTTGGAATTTTCCATAAAAAGCCTGCCAAAATAATCCAATCAATTTGGTGGGCTTCTAACTGTGGCACATAACCATCACCCTTAAAAAAAGCTTCACGTTCTATCACCAACGTTGGTACTTTATGTCGATTTGCAATTTGTAATACACCTGCATCGGGTTTGTTGGAAACAATCAATGCGATTTTAATGTCCGCAGAATCTTTAAAATACGCTAGTATTTTTTCTGCATTACTACCGGTGCCTGAAGCAAAAATGGCGATGCGTTTCATCGTACAAATATGGTCAATGCAAACGGAACCTGTGAGTACTGCTAACGTAAAAAACCCATTTTAGATCCCAGTTTGTTGATATACGATTTAAAAAAACGAAATTGTCCAAATGGAATACTGATCACGAGTACCATCAATGGCCAAAGAAGCGTGACTAACAAAATGTAAAGAGTAGCCCAAAGCCAATCCTGTTCTAATGAAAGGCCATTCATGATTTTTTTTGCCGCCCATCCTGTTGCGCTTCCTCCGCACGCGAACGTGCAAAGAATCAGCGTCAATTGAAAAGGACCAACCTTCCACTTCTCTCTTAGTTTCTTAAACATATTTTCTGGAGCCGCAAAGGTCACCGAAAAATGGTGTTCAACCTAGTTTTTAACACTCCAAAGGCGCCGAAAGCTCAAAAATTGACTGTTCAATGACAGGACGATTTTGTTCCACACTTTTTATCTCCAAACTCCTTGAATTGCAACAGATTTGGGCAATAAAAAATTTTTATTTTCCTTATGTTTTAAAGATTGCAATACGTAATTTTGCGCGCGAGAAGTGTAATTTTTCCACATTTTCAGCTTAACTGCGTGTATGATGTCTACTAAACATGTCTCACAACGTATCACCGTTCTACTTTTTACGCTATTAATTTTCTCTGCTACCACTGTGTTTGCACAGGATCCTGCGGCAGGGAAAAATGTGTTCATGAGTAAATGTGCCTCTTGTCACAATGTGCTCAAAAAAGGAACCGGTCCTGCATTGGCAGGATTAGAGGAGCGTCACAAATGGGCGGATCACAAAGAGCTATTGTCCTGGATCAACAACCCAGCTGCGTATATGGCAAAAGATGCCTATACACAGGGCCTGAAGGCTGAGTATGGATCAATGATGACTGCGTTTCCTGATGTTACCCTTCAGGATGTTGATAACATTGTTGCCTATGTAAATGAGGCAGCAAAACCAGCTGCCGCTCCGGCTGCTGCTGCGGGAGAGCCTGCGCAGGAAGAAGGTGGTAACACTATTTTCTACGGGGTCATTTCCTTGATTCTAGCTTTAATTGCGCTCATTTTGATGCAAGTCAACAGCAGTTTGAAAAAATTGTCAGACGATGCAGAGGGCGTAAAACTACCAGAAAACATTCCTTTCTGGAAAAACAAGACATATATCACATTGATTTCCATTGGTTTATTTGTTTTTGGAGGTTACATGGTTGCAAAGGGAGCTATTGGATTAGGTCGCCAGAAAGAGTACCAGCCCGAACAACCTATTTATTATTCTCATAAAGTACACGCAGGAATTAATCAGATCAATTGCTTGTATTGTCACGGAAGTGCAGAACAAAGCAAGCACGCTGCCATCCCCTCGGTTAATACTTGTATGAATTGTCATAAAGCCATTCAGGCGTATGAGAAGGGGCCAAAACTATTTGATGCAGACGGAAATGAGATTGACGGAACTGCAGAGATTCAAAAGTTATATAAATATGCAGGGTTTAATCCTGATCAACCCAATAAGTGGGATCCCTCTAGTGCAAAGCCAATCGAATGGGTTAAAATTCACAATCTTCCTGACCACGTTTATTTCAGTCATGCCCAGCACGTAAATGCCGGAAAGGTGCAGTGCCAAAGCTGCCATGGTGAAATCAACCAAATGGACGAGGTGAAACAAGTAGCTGATTTGAGCATGGGTTGGTGTATTAATTGCCACCGCGAAACAAACGTGCAATTCAACTACGATAGCACAAAAGGCAATAAATTCTATAGTATCTACGAAAAGTTTCATAATGACATAAAGACTGGTAAAATGGATAGTGTGAAGGTGAAGGACATCGGCGGTCTAGAGTGTCAAAAGTGTCACTATTAATCAATTACTGAACCCAACCAACCAAGGATATTATGAGCCAAAAAAAGTACTGGCAGAGCTTCGGGGAGGTGAAAGAAAGCGAGAGCTTCCAAAAACAACACCAGGATGAATTCCGGGAGGAACTGCCTTTTGAAGGATTGGACGACAAGGGTCTGACAGATGCCAAAGCGCCCCGCAGGGATTTCTTGAAATACCTCGGATTCAGCACGGCGGCAGCTACACTGGCAGCCAGTTGTAAAATACCGGTTAAGCATGCAATCCCATTTGCAAACCGTCCTGAAAATATTATTCCAGGTGTTGCTCAGTATTATGCAACTACGTATGTGCAAGACGGAGATGTAGTACCTGTGTTGGCAAAAGTGCGTGATGGTCGTCCTATCAAAATTGAAGGCAACGATCGATGTGTTTTCACGGGTGGTGGAACCTCTGCGCGTGTACAGGCATCTGTGTTGGATTTATATGATACACATCGTCTTCGTTTTCCTCAGCAAAGGGTTGGTGCTGGAGAAGAAGCTCGATTTGAAGAAGTACCTACGTTTGAACAATTCGATAAACTGGTTGCGGATGCAATGAAAGCAGCTGGCGGTACAACAGTATTGTTGACAAGCACTATAACTTCTCCATCAACAAAAGCAATTATTGCTTCTTATCCTGGCCTTCGTCATGTTCAAGTTGACGCTGTTTCATATAGCGGCATGTTATTAGCAAATGAAGCATCTGGATTTGGCCGTCGTTTACCTTCTTATGAATTTGGTGCAGCAAAGGTGATTGTGAGTTTAGGTGCCGATTTTCTGGGAAGCTGGTTAAGCCCGGTTGAATTTGCAAAAGGATATTCTACGGGTCGTAAGATTGACGAGAAGAATCCTACGATGAGCAAGCACTATCAATTTGAAGGTTATTTGAGTCTTACAGGTGCAAGTGCAGATGAACGTTTTGTTTGTCGTCCTTCAGAGACTGGATTAGTAGCACTAGCCTTATTGAGTGCAGTAAGTGGTAAAGGGGTTGATGGAATTAAGGATGCAAAATTGAAAGCCGGCATTGAAAAGGCTGCAGCTGATCTAAAGAAAAATGCTGGAGCAGCACTTGTTGTTTGCGGAAGTAATGATACAAATACACAAATCGTTGTCAACGCAATCAACCAAGCAATTGGTGCTTTTGGAAAAACGATTGATTGGGGTAAGCCTGTTAATTACAGAG
>Ga0214923_10008326_pt1 | contig 11058 bp, 10 predicted proteins | sample LL1510_MetaG_FD_177993 | JGI IMG/M metagenome (GOLD analysis project Ga0214923, IMG submission 177993) | Freshwater microbial communities from Lake Lanier, Atlanta, Georgia, United States - LL-1510 | ecosystem: Environmental > Aquatic > Freshwater > Lake | place: USA: Georgia | collected... | reverse complement strand
TCCGGATTATTGGATCAGTCAAGAAGCTCGACGGGTGCTCAAGTCAGTAGCCCGCCGACGTGCGAAGGACAGGCCCGCGGCTCCCAAGTTGAAAGTTGTGAGCGTCCCGGCTCCCGATCTGCTCGAAGACAACCACGGGTGGAATGACTATAGCTACATCAATCACTACGTGTGTAATGGTGCGGTCATTTTGTGCGCATTCAACGACCCGGGTGATGAAAGAGCTGCCCGCGTTCTCAAGCGCGTGTATCCCGGTCGCGAGATTGTCTTAGTGGATGCGCGAGCTCTCTTTGAGCGCGGCGGCGGGATTCACTGCATCACGCAACAGCAACCCGTTGCCCGACCGAAAAGGCCCCGCGTTGAGCGCACTACTGTGGCATCCACGTAACCGCTGTTCCTCGTGAAGCGTCGTAAGGACCGCCCTTTTGCGAGAAACGAACCCCGGCGGGAATAAGACCGTCGGTCGGGGTAGCCGCGGCGAAACAGAACGTTACTTCCGTCGCTGGCGTATCGATGTCTGCCGGCGCGGGGACGCTTTCGCACTTCTTCCAGTCGACAATCGTGAATCGCTGCACGACGTGACCATCACCGGTCACCGCGTCGAATAACGGGGCGAGCTCTGCTCCCGCCAGCAGAGTTCCCGACACTTTCGTGACGCGAACGTGGTAGTAGTACACCGACATGCCGGTGAGTTCTGGAACTGCCGCACGCAAAACGTTTTGATCTGACTCCGGCGCGAGGGATGGGGCCTCGGCTACGACGCTGGCAAGCGCGAGCAGATTGTCCCCGAGAGCAATCTCTACCTGACCCGGACTACCCAGAGCAAGGGTCGTGCCCGGCGGGGTCACGGAGACCGGTAGCGCAGTCGATGTGGAGGTCGCCCATGCGTCATCCGGCAATGGCAGTGGGGTAACCGTCGGAGTGGGGGTGGGGGTAGGCACCGGAAATGGGAGACGCCCGTTTGACACGGTGATACCGGCGAGCGTCACTGCACAACCCAACAAGAACGCGATAAGCCATTGCCACGGGTGAAAGCGCCTATTCTGTGGTCGCTCAGGCCAGCGAGCCGACACGTGGTTCTGGTTGTCGACGCTCATGCGCGAAACACGTCATTGAGCGTCACGGTGACGAGACCGCGATCTTCCAGAATGCCAACCAATTCGGGAAAGACCGACACAACGGGCCATTGATTGGCGTGCCCGAGAAGAATATTGCCGGCCTCCATGTAGCGGGACGCAAAGTCCACCAAAAGAGATGGCTCAATCAGGCCGGAATCAGAGAGAGTGCCGTCCCACAGCACGGGAACGGTGTAGCCCACGGATGCCGCGACGGAGGCCACTCGGTCGTCATACACACCGAAAGGTGGTCGGAAGTACGGACGCGCATCCACACCAAAAATTTTCACGATTTCATCATGGTTTCTCATGAGGTCTTCGCGAATGAAGTCGTCCGTCGCATCGACCATTCGGAAGTGACTGTGCGTGTGATTGGCTATTTGAACCTGCCCCGATTCGACGAGTGGCCGCAACTTGTCTGCCGCGTCGGCCCAGCCGGGGGCTTTCCCGCAGATGAAGAACGTAATTCGCGCTCCGGATCGTTTGGCGAACTCCGCGTAGCCGTCGACGACGTCGGCACCGAATCCGTCGTCAACAGTCCACGCAATCGCATTTCCCACGGCGCTCGGGAGCGAGTAAATGGACCCGGAGGGTACGGGAAAAGTTGGCATCGCCGGATCGAGCGGCAAAATCTGAGGACCCGGAGCCGCGACGGGAAGATCGCCGAGAAATCCCGACGGCAAAGCTTGCACCGTCTCTACCTCGCCCTTTGTTGGGGCACACGCGGCAAGGAACGCGGAAACCCCTATCCCGGTGGCCGCAGCCACAAACGTGCGCCTCAGCATGGACCTAAGTCTAAGCCGGACAGTGAGCCCGCACTACTCCGCGGGAATCGTGGCAGTGTCAATCACAAAACGAAATGTCACGTCGTTTTTCGTGACACGTTCAAATGCTTTGTTGATGTAGTCCGCGTTGATGAGCTCGATATCCGCGACGATGTTGTGACTTCCAGAAAAGTCGAGCATCTCTTGCAACTCCGAGATGCTCCCGATGTTGGATCCCGCCAAGCGGCGACGCTTGAGCACCAGAAGGCGTGCGTCAATCGGCTCCGTCAGCGGCTCGACAGCACCAACGAGCACGAGCGTTCCATCCGGCTTCAAGAGACGCAGGTACGGGTTGACATCGTGAGACTGGGGAACCGTCGAAACGATGAGGTCGAAGGTTTCTTGCGCGTTTGCCATAGCATCCCCGTCGGTTGACACAATGACGTCATCAGCCCCGAGCCCGCGAATCATGTCCGACTTGTCCGGACTTGTCGTGAAACCGACCGTGGTGGCACCCAGAGCGTGAGAATACTTGACGCCGAGGTGACCAAGTCCACCGATGCCCACGATGCCCACGCGTTTTCCAGGACCGGCACCCCACGTCTTCAAGGGAGAGTACGTTGTGATACCCGCGCAAAGGAGAGGTGCTGCGGCCGCCGGATCAAGATTCTCAGGAACGCGGAGAACGGCGTGTTCCGTGACAACGATTGATTGGGAATAACCACCATGCGTCGTTTGTCCCTCGAAATCGGGATCCGGAGCGCCGTACGTCCACACGGGCCCGTTCGCGCAGTGCTGCTCACGCCCGTCTTTACACGCCACGCACTCACCACAACTATCGACGAAAACACCGACGCCGACCCGGTCGCCAACGGCAAATTTGGTCACAGCCGACCCCACTTCGGCAACACGTCCAATGACCTCGTGGCCCGGCACGACGGGAAAGGGTTGAGGTCCCCAGTCACCCTTGACGGTGTGAATGTCGGAGTGGCAAATGCCCTCGAATTCAACGTCGATACGAACGTCTTTGGGACCCACGTCACGTCGAAGGATTGTGTGCGGGCGAAGCTCGGACGTGGTGTCAAATGCGGCGTAGGCGCGAGTGGAGTAGGTCATTCGCCTAGTGTATGAGCTCGATCAACGATTCGTCACTTCCCCGTCTAGTCTGAGACTCGAACTACATCGAGGAGCGCTGTGATCGGACTCGGAACCATCGTCAATGTCGTGGCCATCGTTATCGGTGGCTCCCTCGGAGTACTCGTTGGGCATCGACTTCCTGAGCGCACGAGTCGAGTCGTGACGGATTCGCTTGGACTCGTCGTGTTGGTGATCGGCGCGATGAATGTCATGTCGTTGACAGATGAAAGTTTCGTTGGGGCTGTCGGTCCCGGTGTCGGACTTCTTGTGGTGGTCGGGGCTCTCGTCGTTGGAGGCGTGGTCGGTTCACTACTTGACATCGAAACTCGCTTGGAAAAATTCGGCATCTGGTTGCAGGCCTTCGCCCGCTCTCGTGGACGAGAGGAAACGGGGTCGTCTTCGGCACGCAATGGTGCCCGAGGGAGCCGCTTCGTCGAAGGTTTTGTCGATGCCTCACTGATTTACTGCGTCGGTCCGATGGCAATTCTCGGCGCGTTGAGCGACGGAACGGGACACGGTATCGAGACCCTTGCTCTCAAAGCATCCCTCGACGGAATCAGTGCGATTGCGTTTGCTGCAGCCCTCGGATGGGGCGTCGCGTTCTCGGCCGTGCCCGTCGGACTGTGGCAGGGACTCTTGACTCTGCTCGCCGTCGGTTTGGGGACTTTCATGTCGAGCGCCGTCATCGCGAGCATCACCGTTACTGGTGGGATTCTCATGCTCGGAATCGGCCTGCGTGTGTTGAACATTCGACAGATTAATGTGGGCAACCTCTTGCCCGCACTCATAGTGGCACCCCTCATCACCATCGCATTGGCGGCAATCCGCGGAACCCTCTGATTGGTCATTGACGCAAGCCCGGGAAGCCAACAGACTGACCGACAGACATGTTTTCCTGAACAGCGTGAGATTGGATTCAAAATGGCCCGCAAGGTTCGTTCAGAAGACGAGCAAATTCGTCGCCTGCGCATTTACAACATCGTGGCCGGCGGGGTGCACTTCATTCAGGGTGCCGCGTTTCTTTTCCTATTGACGCGCTTGAGTGACCAGGTCACGTTCCCCGTCACCGTTGACTACATGACGGGTCCACCGGGACTTGATCTACCGACGGAGCGCGTCACATTGTTCGATGTCAACCTCGGTCTCGGCGTCGTCGCGTTCCTTTTCCTGTCCGCGTTCTTCCACTTCTTGATTTCATTGCCGGGCGTTTTCAATCGCTATGCCAACGGACTCAAGCAAAACCACAATTACTTCCGTTGGACCGAGTACTCATTGAGCTCATCCGTGATGATTTGGCTCATCGCGCAACTGACGGGTGCGACAGACGTCGGAGCCCTCTTTGCGATTTTTGCGGTCAACGCTTCGATGATTCTCTTCGGTGCACTCCAAGAAAAATACGAGACTCCGGGCAACAAGCAGTTCTTGCCATTCATCTTCGGATCAATGACAGGAATCGTGCCGTGGATCATCATCATGATTTACACGCTGCAGCCCGGTTCGACGAATGCGGTAGAGGTTCCTGGATTCGTCATCGGAATCATCATTTCGCTCTTTGTGTTCTTCAACACCTTCGCAGTGAATCAAGCTCTGCAATACCGACAAGTCGGCGGATGGAAGAGCTATCTCCGAGGCGAGCGCATGTACATCACGTTGAGCCTGGTGGCCAAGAGTGTGCTCGCCTGGCAGGTCTTCTCAGGGGCACTCGCGCCACTGTTCGTCAACTCGTAACGACGCATAATTAACCTCGCGCGACGTAAACTAGATCTAGTCAGAGTTGCCAGCAAGGAGGGTCGTGCGTCGTGACCCACAGCGTTGACCTTGGGCTTCGCCTTCGTGAAGCACGCGAGGATCGTGGCAAAAGTTTGCGCAGTGTGGCTCAGGCCATCGGGGTGTCTCCATCGCTTTTGTCGCAGGTCGAGAACGGGCATATTCAACCGTCTGTTCCGACTCTGTACGCACTCGTTACGCACTTGGAGGCGTCTCTCGACGAGGTGCTCGGCGTGCAGACGGGGGTTCCTCTCCCACCCGAACACATCGGCAGTGACGCGGTCGTCATTCAAAAGGCGGATGACAATCCCGTCGCACATATGGGCGACGGTGTGACCTGGGAAAGCCTCGCTCACTCCCCGACGGCGTCGAGCGTGAGCGGATACCTCGTCACCTATGACCCACACACCGGAAACAACGGAGCCCACTCAGAACGACTCCAGCACGTGGGATCGGAATACGGGGTGCTCGTACATGGAGAGCTCACTCTCTACATTCGCGATGAAACCCACCTCCTCGCCCCGGGTGATTCGGTGCACTTTGACTCGATGCTCCCGCACCTGTATGTGAACCACGGCACAGAGCCGGCCCGTGGTGTCTGGTACTTGTGGGGCCAGACCCCGCATGACGAAATCGACCACTGAGTCACGGCTCACGGCGATCTCGATTGCCGGCTGCTCAGGAGGTCGATGTGTTAGTCGACTGCGAGACGCGCTGCGCCGAGGAACCGTTCACTCGGCGCAGCGCGTGTCTCTGAGGGCCTCTAGCGTCTGACGCGCGACCAGGCATCGATGCCGACCGCAATGAGCAATATCAGCCCGAGCGTAATCTGTTGGAACAGCGCATCCACGCCCAACAGGTTGAAGCCGTTGCCGATGAGTGCGATGAACAAGACACCGATCACCGTGCGCCAGATTGCGCCTTCACCGCCCAAAATGGATGTCCCGCCCACCACAATGCCGGCGAGCACCGTGAACGTGAGCGCCGTGCCAGCCGATGCTTGCGCACTCAACACGCGCGAGGTGTCCAAGATGCCGCCGAGTCCCGCTGCCGCGCCACTCAAAACAAACGCGAGAATCCGCACCCACGAGACCTGAATGCCCGCAAGCCGCGCCGCTTCGGCGTTGCCACCCGCCGCATACCAATAACGCCCGAGAGTGGTGCGAGCGAGTATGAGGCCGAGCACGACAACGACGATGATTGCGATCCAGATGGCCGACTGCACGCCGAGAATTTTGGTTTTCGCAATGACACCAAAATCGGGGTGGTCGTAGAGCACAATCAGGTTTCCACCGGTTACCAGCGACGCGACTCCGAGAGCAATGAACGACATTGCCAAGGTGGCAATGAGGGCGTTGATTTTGAGGATGGTGCTGACGACACCGTTCACCAGACCGACGAGAGCACCCACCGCAAGACCGGCCAATATGGCGACAACGGGCCCTTGAGTGAGTGCCAGTGTTCCCGCCACAACGGAGGAGAGGGCATACGTCGCCCCCACCGACAAATCGATGCCACCCGTGATGAGCACGATGGTGCCGGCCGCCGCAATGATGAGAATCGAAGACTGCTGGTCAAGAATATTGAGCAGGTTGACGGGCTTAAGAAATGACGGACTCCCGATGGAGACGGCGATGAAAATCACGAGGAACGGAAGAACAATCGCAAGGGATCTCCACCGAACTCGACCGAGGAGTGCCGGCCTGCCGGTCGTTTCGTCGCCCGACGTGGCGAGAAGCTTGTTCATGTGCAGTTTTCCTTACTTTTCTTTGCCTGAAATCAACGTGGGAATGGCTTGGGTGAATGCCGCGCCAATGATGTTCGTCTCCGTCATTTCGTCCCCCGCGAACTCGGCGACGATGGAGCCGGCTCGAACGACCAAGACTCGGTGACAAAGTCCGATCACCTCTTCAACATCGGACGAGATGACGAGCACCCCGGAGCCGGCGTTTGCCTGCTCCACGATGAGGTCGTAAATGGCGCGACGAGAACCCACATCAACACCACGCGTCGGTTCGTCGGCGATCATGATTCGACGGGTTTTCTGCAGTCCTCGACCGAAGACGACTTTTTGCTGGTTTCCGCCAGACAACGCAGATACGAGGCGAGAATCCGAGCCGCGCACGGTCACGCGGTGCAGCACGTCTGTGACGCTGGCTTGTTCGCGCTTCCGGCCAATCCAGAGCGCCCGAGCAAACAGTGACAAGTTCGAAATGCTCACGTTGTCCCGAATCGAGCGTGCAAGAAACAGGGCTTGGTCCTTGCGAGATTCTGGGATGAGAAACAGTCCGCTCGCGAGACCCGATCGAACACCGGGCTCGAGCGAGCGTCCGTCGATTGCGACCTCTCCGGCAAAGCGAGGAGTAGCGCCGAAAATTGCATGGGCAATCTCGCTCCGACCCGCTCCGACGAGTCCCGCAAGTCCGACAATCTCACCAGGTCGAATATCGAGGGATACCCGCTTGACTCCGGGTGCGCTCAACCCGCGAACGACTAAAACGGGATTCACATTCGCATCCGGCATTGAGGGCTTCGCCGGGAAGAGTGAACTCAGCTCCCGACCGAGCATCCCCGAAATGAGAGATTCTTCAGATTCTTTCTGCGCGGGACCGGTGCGAATGAGTTCTCCATCACGCAAGATTGTGATGTCATCAGCAAGTTCGAGAACCTCACCGAGAAAGTGCGAGATCAACAACACCGTGCGTCCCGATGCCGCTAGCGATCGAATGAGCTCGTGAAGACGCTCAACGTCAGCGCCGGAAAGGGCTGCAGTGGGCTCATCCATGATGATGAAAGACGAGCCGCTCGCGAGCGCCCGCAGAATCTCCACCTTTTGCTGGTCGGCTGTGCGCAGCGACCCCGCGATGTCGTCGGGGTTGAGGGCGAAGCCCACGCTGTCGGTGAGCTCGAAAAACTGGCGACGCAATTCGCGCTTGCTCAAGAATCCTGCGCGACTCGGCTCGTTGCCCAAGAAAATGTTCTGAGCGACGGTCAGTGCGGGCACAAGCGCGAGTTCTTGCGCGATCGTCGCAATGCCGTGTTTGAGGGCATCACGGGTGCGTCGAAAACTTAACGGTTCTCCGTCGACGATGAGCTCGCCCGCATCCGGAGTGTAGATGCCCGAGATGATTTTGCTCAGCGTGGATTTTCCGGCACCGTTCTCACCGACGAGTGCGTGCACGGTTCCTCGCCGAATACGGAGGGAGATGTCCTTCAGAACGGGAGTGCCACCGAAGGCCTTCCCGACCTCCCGGAGTTCCACGTGGAACTCCGGGAGACCGGACTGGGGCTGATTAGCCTGCATTTTTGTGGTTAGCCGATCCACTCACCGGTGAACTGGCTGGCGGTGTCCTTGGTGATGACACCGTTGTTGGGCAGACCTGAAAGCGGGTTGGTGCCCTTCGTGACGGTTCCACTCTTGAGAGCTGCAAGCAGCTGCTCCATAGCGAGCTTGCCCGTTGTGGCCGGAGCCTGTGCGACATCTGCGAACCAGGTGCCGTTAGCGACACCGGTCACAGCGGTCGAGCTGCCACCGAAGCCAACGAGCAGCACCTTGCCGGTCAGTCCCGCACCGTCGAGAGCCTGAACGGCACCCTGGATGCTCTGGTCCGAACCTGCAATGAGGTTGATTCCGGGCTGTGCCTGGAGCATGTCCTGCACGGCCTTGAGAGCGTACGACGGGGTGAAGAAGCCTTCGCCCTCGCCCACGATCTTGACCGGGGATCCCGCGATGGCTGCGTCGAAGGCTTCCTTGGTTGCAACGTCAAGTGCCGAAGCCTTGATGTTGTACATGTAGCCCACGTTGCAGGGGTCGAGCTTCTGCGATGCACACGCCGCCACGACCTGCTCGCCGAGCTTGGTGCCCAGCTCCGTAGGAACGAAGACGACGTTGCCCGAGAGGCCCTCAACTTGTGACTCGAACGTCGTCAGGTCCGGTCCGAGGATCTGGTCCATGTTGACGACCTTGATGCCGGCGTCGATGGCCTGCTTCGCGAGGTCAGTCAGACCCGTTCCGAAGATCGGCTGCGTGATGATGCCCTGGAACTTGCCCGAGGTGATGGCGTCCTGCAGCTGCTGGTACTGCACCTTGGGGTCGTTGTTGGCATCGAATACGGTGACCTCGGCTCCGTTGGCTTCTGCGACGGCCTTGGCGGCAGCTAGCATCGGCGAGTCGTAGCTGTTGGTCACGGCGAACGACAGGTACGCAATTTGCGGCTTGTCGCCTCCCGTGGAGTTGCCGGAACATCCGGCGAGCCCGAGTGTTGCCACTGCTGTGACAGCCACTAGGGACAGCACTGTCCGTAGTTTCTTGTTCATGTGTTACCTCTCTTGTTGGGTTTTTCTTCACCGGTGACGCTGAAGAAAGGATGCGCTTGCGCGCGCTTGGGTTGGGTCGGGGTGACTCTCGCCGCCCCGAGTGCGCCTATCCGTAGGTGTAGGGGTTCGGGATGGGCTCGTCCTCAGGAATTGCCGGGCTCATCCACTCGTTCCACTGGTCGGGTCCGAGTTGTCCGCGCACGTACTCGACCGAGTTGGCGACCTTGTCGCGGATTGGTGCGAGCGGCAGGTTGATTCGTTCGCCGTCGTACTTCACGACCTTGCCGTCGATCATGACCGTGTGCACATCGGCGGTACCGGCCTGGTACACCACGTGGGCGTAGGCGTTCAGAATTGGAGTCATCGCGGGCGACTCGTCGTTCTTAATCAGCACGACATCGGCCTTTTTGCCCACGGTGAGCGAACCAATCTGGTCAGCCATGCCGAGCGAGTGAGCGCCTCCCATCGTGGCCTGCCAGACGGCGTCTTGCGCCGTCATGCGGTTGACCGTGACTGTTTCGCCCTTGGCCTGAGCCTCGAGGTGGTCGCGCGACCGGAACGCACTGAGCGTCGAACGCATGGCCGAGAAGAAGTCGGCGCTCCACCACACGCTCGTGTCCATCGACAGCGAGCTGGTGATGCCGTACTTCTTGATTTCCCACGAAGAGGGGTAGCCCTGACCGGCGCTCTGCTCGCTCTCGGTCGAAACCGAAACCGTGCCGCCGGTAGCCGCAATCTTCTGGTAGCTCTCCTTGCCGAGAGACGAGGCGTGCACGTAGCAGACCTTGTCGGTCATCCAGCCACCGTCGAACATCTGGCTGATGCTGGTGTCGGTGGTTGCCCCCCACACACCCGCGTGCGTGGTGACGCGAAGGTCAAGGTCACGAGCGGCCTTGAACGCAGCCTCCTCGGGGAAGCCTTCGGCGCCGGTGACATCGAATGCGAGCTGAAGCCCGAGCATGTCGCTCGTCTTGAAGTCGCCGACCCACTTGCGGAACTCGGGTGCGTTGGCCCACTCCCACGGTGCACCGAGGTAGTTTCCGTACGCGAGTACGAAGCGGCCAGGGATTTCCTTGAAGGACTCCACAGCGGCATCCGCGTAGTCGGGAGTGCGCAGTGCGTGCGACCAGTCGAGTGTGGTGGTGACACCCTGGTCAACCGACTCGAGCGCGCTGAGCAGGTTTCCGGCCTTGATGTCCTCGGGGCGGAAGATGTGACCCCAGGTGAGGTAGTAGAAGACGAAGTACTGGGTGAGAGCCCAGTCGCCGCCGTACCCGCGAAGCGCGGTCTGCCACATGTGACGGTGCGTGTCGATCATGCCGGGCATGACAATGCCGCCCTTGGCGTCGATCTCGACCGTGCCTTCGGGGACCTCGAGCTTGTGGCCCACTCCGGCGATTTTCTTGTCGACGATCAACACGTCGGCGTCGTACAGCACGCCCTGCGAGTCGACCGTGATGACGGTTCCATTACGAAAGACGACAGAACGACCATCCGTGAAGTCGCTTGCCTTTGCCTTACTTGCCATTTGTTTCTCCTCATTGAGCAACGGTTCGTGGTGTGAGGTGGTGCTGGTGGAACGGTGGTGCAGGGTGTTACGTGGAGATGAAAATTTAGGTGAGTCGCCATCCTCGGTCGACGTAAATGTTGGTGCCGGAGGTGCCTTTGTTGTCGAGCAGGAAGAGGGTGGCTCCGACGACGTCTTCCATGGTTGCGAGTTCGCCGCCGGGTGTGCGGGATTCGTATCCGTGGAGCACTTCGGCGGGTTTGTCGCTCCAGAACGGGCTGTTGCCGATGATTCCGGGGTGGATCGCGTTGACGCGCATCGGTGCGAGTTCGAGCGCCATCGTGCGGGTGAGGCCTTCAACTCCGCCGTTGATGGATGACACCGTGGTGGAACCTGGGTAGGGGGCATCCTTCGCACGACCGCCGAAGAGAACGATGGCGGTGTCGCGGTT
>Ga0214923_10008325_pt1 | contig 11060 bp, 9 predicted proteins | sample LL1510_MetaG_FD_177993 | JGI IMG/M metagenome (GOLD analysis project Ga0214923, IMG submission 177993) | Freshwater microbial communities from Lake Lanier, Atlanta, Georgia, United States - LL-1510 | ecosystem: Environmental > Aquatic > Freshwater > Lake | place: USA: Georgia | collected 2015-10-15 | reverse complement strand
ACCCCTTCCAGCACCCCTTCCAGCACCCCTCCTGGTGGTCCTCCGGCTTAATTTACTAGAAGATAGGATATAAAATGAAAAGAAAAATTCAAAAAACTGCTCAAGCTGCACCAACACCTTCCAATCAGCCGGTACCCCAGGTAAAAGAATCTGCTTTTACAAAGTCTGATTTTGCAACTTCAATTCATCAATTTTTACAAGGAATAAATGAATTTGCTTCCTTGGGTATGGTAAGTAAAGGAGTTTCATCTATTTTATCAAATATAATTGGAATTGGAAATCAGTTTCTTGTTGCAAATATTGGAGCAAATTATCTTCAAAGAGAATTAATTCTTGGAATTTCCAAATATAAAAAAGAAAATGAAATTGTACCTTCTAAAGATACTATTCTTAGTAGTTTTTCTAATTCAGTTGCTAATAGAATAAGATCTGCTTTTCAAAAATTTGAAAATTTTATTAATTATTCTGAAGAACTAGTAGGATCACAAAATATTTCAGCAGATCCCAAAATTGTTGATGAATGTGATGATTTAAAACAAAAAATTTTAAGATTAAATAAAAATGAATCAAAAGAATTAAAAAAAGAATTATTTAATTTAATAAATAAAGTTTCAGAAAGATTAGAAATTATAAAAAATACAATAGGAGTAGAGTTTTCTTTAATAAATCAATTTTTAAATTTAGATTCTGCTGTTAAAATTAATTTAAATGTAGATATAAATACATTTTCTAAAGAAAAATATGATTTAAATAATTTATCTCCAGATTTAATTTCTAAATTACTTTCTGTATTAAAAGAATTAAAAAATCTTCAAATATTAATTGAAACTATAAATAATATTTCTAGTGAGTATAAAATTTCTAGTATTTCTGTTTCAAAAAAACAAAAACCTACTCCTACTCCTACTCCCACTCCATCTTCTGGCATTTCTATTGATAAAGTTTTTAATGCGAATTCTTTGATACCATATGGAAATAATACCTATAAACTTCCTGGTATTAAAGGTTTTAATCCTAACATTTCATTAGAATTATCTGGTACTATTTCTAAAAATAGTACAGCTTTTGATGTATTTAATAACTTAGTTGCAACAAATAATATTATCATTAATGATGGAAGTAATATGGCTAATCCGCCTCCTCAATTAGCCATAATTGATAATGAATTAAATGATCCTAACTCTGGACTTTTATCTTTAAGTAAAAATAAAAATAAATATATTCTTACTATTTCCATTCCTTCTGCAGTGGTCAACCAATTAATAGGCCAACCTTTTGTGACTATTATTACTTTTGTTATTGGAGGGCAGAATTATTTTCTTAAATCTGCAAATAATAAATATATTTTTAATTCTTATTTTTCAGAAATATCATTTAATATAAATGACTTAATTGATGATTCTTCTAATATTTCAAAAAGAGATAAACAAAAAATAATAAATAAATTAAAAAAATGAAAAAAAATTCTTATATTTCAAAAAAAGAAAAAAAAATTAAAAAAGTTAAAAATATGCCAGTTATTAACTCTATATCAGAAGAAGAGACTGGTGCTAGAGGGTATATTTTTCCAGCCACCTATCGTGGTCAACCTTTTATGAAAAATGAAGAAGGAGAAGAATCTATAAGTGTTAAAGTAGAAGACTATAAAAGAAAAAAAACTCCATATAAAGATTTAAAAGATATTATGGTTTTGTTATCTGACAATCTAGACCAAAAAGGAGAGACCGTTTTAGCAAATTTTAGTGATTTTTTAATTAAAAAAATTGCAGAAGTAGAAGAGATAGATTATTGTTATCAATTTAATCTTTTAATTAAAACAATTAATAATTCTGATATTTTAAATAAAGATAAAAAAATTTCAAAATTAATATTAAATTTTAATTCTTTTATTCAGGATAACTTTAGAAATTTAGGCGAAACTACTGCAAAAATGCAAGCTTATCAAATAGCTAGAAAAGAGGCAGAATCTTATGTCAGATGATTTAATTAAAAAAGCACAAATTTTAGAAAGAGATCCAATTTATGTTGCTTCTGAATTAAGTAAAATTATTAAAATAATGTTGGCTAGAATGTCACCGGATGCACAAACTAGATCGTTTATTAACGTAAAAAATAAATTAAAAAAATTTAATATTATAGATATTTCCGGAAAAAGAAACCCGGGTGGTGCCGCTATCGGTGTTAGCCTTGGTCTAGTTAAAAATGTTTTAAATGGAAAAGATCCCTATTTTATCAATGTAGTTTTACAAGAATTAATAAAGAGGTTATAGTGAAAAAAATATCTTGGCCATACATTGGAAATTTTGAAAATGAAATGGGATCTATGAAAGATCATGGTAATTATAGAGATTTTATAGAAGAGGGATATTCTAGATTAGATTCTCTTACTCCAGAGAAATTTACAATTGAAGAAACAGCTAACCCCACCGCCAATATTACTGGCGGAAGAAGATTTGTGCTTACGGATGATCCAATGGAGTCAAATATGTTTTTTGATTTTTTATTTAATGATGAAGATTTATTAGATAATTCTAATATTTTAGTCATATCAGATGATATTGACTCTATTGAATCCTGTGCTTCTTCTAAATATAATATTTTTTGTCTTTCTAAAAATTCAAAACTTTTTAGTGATAAGATAGTATGCGAGGCAGGTAATCCTAAATATTTTAAATTTGATAAAAAATTTGACTCCTTTTATTTGGAAGAAAATAATTTTGAAAATTTAAAATTATCATTTTTAAATTTAAATAATCAATTAAAAAATATATCATATGGTTATATTAAAACAAATTTATCTATAGATGATCTTAAAAAAGCAGCAATATATGGAGATATAACTATCTCTTCTTATAAAAAAATCTTAGATTCTTATTATAAAATTTCTTTTAATAATTTAAAAAATTCAAAAATTATTGGAGTCCTAGATAAAGAAGGAGCTACTAAAGCTGCTTTTATTTGTGATGTTGCAGATTCTTTTGAAAGTAAAAGATCTGGATTACAAGCTTATTCAAATATTAAAAATAGTTTTGGATTATTATTTCCATATAAAAAAGCAACAGATGTTTCATATCATATGGGAACGGTTTCTTATCCTATTGATATTATATTTTTAGATGAACAATCTTTAATAAAGAAAATAGAAGAAAATATTCAACCAGGGAGCCCAGGTATTTTCTCATGCGCTGGAGTCAAAAACGTTTTAGAAATAAAAGGCGGTATGTCTGGTCTTTTAGATATTAAAGTTGGAGATGCTATTTTTCTTGATTCTGCAGAAAATTTATCTTCTTCTTATTTGGAAAAAAATACTGCAATAAAAACATCTAAATATTTACCATCATTTACTTATAAATATGGATCTGTTTCAATTAAAGTAAAAGGTAAAGAAGAGTTTGTTAAACAAGCATTTTTACTAGATAATTCTAATATTGGAATTATAGATTTAGATAAATTTTTATCATATGATGTAAAAATACATAAAATAAATTCATATGATTCTGAAAATGTTAGAACTATTATAGGATCTTCTCCACAGACTATTGATCTTAATTATAAAAATATATCTATTTTAAAGTATGCATCAACAGATATAGATCAGCCATATTGTTTGCCTGCCACAAGTTCTGCTTTTTCTGAAGCTTTTACTTTTGATATAAAAAATAGTTTAGAAGAAATACTGAAATTTAATGGAAAAATTGTTCTTGCAACAACTCATGATTTTAATTGGGAAAAAATTGGATCTATTTTAGATTTTAAAACAAAAATTTTATTTAATAAAAATTTTTCAGATTTTGAAATTTTAAGATATCATAAAGATGACTCTTTATATGAAGCTGCTAGAGATAGGTATGCTAATCATGATCTTTATTTTTTAAATAAAAAAGCAGGGATACCAGTTCCAAAAGAAGATATAGAAAAAGCAAAAATAGCAGAAGAATTATTTAAAAAAACAAAAAGAGAATCGGAAGATTTATTAAAAAATTTAAAGAAAAATCTTTCTGTATATCAAACAATTCAATCTGATAAAGAACGCATAAAAAATAGCAAATATGAATATAATGAATCTGTTAAAAGAAATACAGAATTATTAAAAAAAATATTAATTGATATAAAAAAAGCATTACAGATTATGAATGAAATAAAAGATATCTCTAATACTATTGAAATTATTAGTGCAGTAGCTACATCAACTATGAGATCTTCAAAAATAGTTAAAGAAATTTTTGATTTAATAGAATCAATTGAAAATGATGATTTTATTACACAATTAACTCAAAAAACTGGCGAAGCAGAAAAAATGTTTTTAGATTTATCTAACTCTAATCAAAGAATGGTTAATTATATTAATACTGATATTTTGGGTGTTTTAGTAATTACACCCTAGGAGATAATATGTTTTATAAATTTGGAGATAATACGAAAACAAAAACTGTTGTAAAAAAAGTATCTGAAGAAATAGATTTAGAATCTGAAAATGAAATATTTGATGAAAATGATGACACAAATAGAAGATCTGCTATATTAAAAAAATATAATGAAAAAGAATTAGAAGAAAAAAAAGAATAAAATCTTTTACACAAAGATTGTAAAAAATTAATAATGATTATAATGTTTATATTGAGGCCTAAATGTTAAAAAAAATTTGTTATTCTAACGAACCAAAAATTAAAACTGAGTCTCCAGAAAAAGTTTTGGCTTCACAAGAGTTAGTTGATAGATTAAATAAATTAGCAACAGATGTTAGAGCAATAGCTCCAAAATCAGATGATTTTCTTTATTTCTCCATTATTTTCTTAAAAGCAGCCGAATCTGCTTATCTGGATGAAAATGGAAATGTCAAAAAAATGGCCAATGGAGAGGATGCCTGGGGCTTCTTTGATGAGAATTGGAAATGGCATGGAAATGTCAAACCCCATAGAAATAATAATTGTTTTCCTGCGGGAACTTTCATACAGATGTATAACGGTTCCGTTAAAAAAATTGAAGATGTTCAAGCTGGTGATTTAGTTATAACACACACTGGCGAAGTTAAACCAGTTATAAAAACTATTTCAAATGATTATTCTGGAAATTTATTAGAAATAAAGTCTAAAAATAATTCTTCTGTATTTTGCACACCAGAACATCCATTTTTTGCAATCAAAACAAACTCTAATGGATTAAAGTATTTAAATAATGATGACTCTTCATCACCATCTTTCATTGAGGCTAACAAGCTAGAGGTAGGAGATTCATTAACATCAAATATTTCTACGCAAGAAGTAGACTATTCTTCTTTTAAAGATAAATATAGATTACACTATATATCTGATATTATAAACCATCCATTTGAAGGAAAAGTTTATAACTTTCAAGTTGCAGATAATAACTCCTATGTTGCAAATGGTTTTATTGTACATAACTGCGATATTTTCCCAGAATCACAATTAAAAATTGCAGCAAAAAAATGGGTTGGAATGCCACTCTGCAGAGATCATGAGTCATCATCTGTAGATGGAATTAGAGGCATTATTTTAGATGCACATTATGACGAAAAATTTAAACAAGTTATTGGTCTTTGCGCCCTTGATAAAGTTAATTATCCAGATTTGGCAAGAAAAGTTACCACAGGCCTTGTTAGATATGGTTCGATGGGAACTGCAGTAGAAGTTTCTATTTGTAGTGAATGTGGAAATAGAGCTACTACGCAAAAAGAATATTGCTCACATGTTATGAATAAATCTGCACATGGAGAGATTAACGTTGGTTTAAAGCCAATTGAATACTCTCTAGTTGTACAACCAGCAGAACCTGGAGCTATTCTTTTAAGATGCTTAGCCTCCTTGGAGGAGTATAGAACTGAATTTATAAATTATGGCGTTGAAAATGTAGATCAGATGTTAGGCAAATTAAATGAAAAACAAGCTTCTCATCTAGAATCAATTATGAAAACTGCTTGTGGTGAAAATGGTTGCAGCATTCCTCAACGTAAAAAAATTATAACAAGTTTTCTTTCTAACAATGGATTTATCAAGGAATCGGACTCTAAAGACACAATTAGTCACAAAAATTCCGACATTAAGACTTACGCTTATCAGGAATCTGGTACTGATGCAGAGAAACTCACTTCTGGTGAAACAGGAGTTGAAACTCAACTTTTTGGTGTAGCATCGCCCTATTCTATGCTAGGAACCAAAAACCCAGAGGATGAACCAGACTTTACAGCAACTACTGATGTGGTTAAAGCTGTAAATAGAGATTCCTCTTCCGCCCCGCTTACATCTGTGGCTGGCGTAAAAGATTCTGACAAACTATCAATTAACCAATTATTGGAGGATATAATGAGTGAAACAAATCTTAAGAAAAGAGCAGAGCTCCGCAGACGTATTGCTTATATGCAGGGCGGAGAGTCCGTAGACGATAAATCTTACCGTGAGCCATCAACCTTTAAATCAGATAAAATGTCTGAGACTGTTAGAAATACCCAGGACCGTCATCTCTTACAGGATGCTGATATGGATAAACTAACTAAAGAAGATATGGCCCTCAAAGAGAAGCTTTCTAGAGCCGATCTTAAAGAAGCTAGACTTCGCAGAATTGCTTATATGCAAGGTGGTGAGTCCGTAAGTGATAAATCTTACCGTGAGCCATCAACTTTTAAATCAGATAAAATGTCTGAAACTGTTAGAAATACTCAAGATCGTCATCTCCTACAAGATGCCGATATGAATAAATTAACCAAAGAGGATATGGCTCTTAAAGAGAAGCTTTCTAGAGCTTCTGCTAGGGGTGCTTCACTTAAGAAGGTTGCTTATAGCGGTCCTTCTTTAACTACCAGATTTTCTATCAAGAGAGGTTCAAACGGATCTATCAATAAATCTGCTTCAGTTTTTGAAGTATTCTCTGGAGATAAAAGAGTAATTGCTGCCACTGCTGGAGAGATTTTTGGTTCAGATCTTGATAATAATTGGGATTGGATTAAGAGCGAGGGGTATGGCAAGGAAGTTTGCAGACAGATTAGGGCTAGTGGAATTCCCTATGTTTCTGGTCTTTTAAAATCTGCTCAGGAGCTTCCACCAACTCCAGCTATGGAGCCAGCAGCCCCTGCTGATATGGGTGCCCCTCCAGCCCCCACTAATGCAGGCGCAGCCCTTCCTCCAGCCCCCGATATGGGTGCCCCACCTGCTCCAATGAGTCCAGAGATGGAGCCATCTGTCGAAGAAGGCGCTGAAGAAGAGGAGTCAACTGAGAAGTCAGAAGATCCATCTTCACAGATTGATGAGGAACTAACTAGTATTGAGACTGCTGTTTCTACAGTTAGAGATCTTGTTAATGAACTTAAAGATAAACAAGAAGCTGATGTTGATGTTAATGTTTTTACAGGCAAAAAGAAGGAAGGAGAAGAGGACGAGGGTAAACTAGCTCTTTCCAGACAGCTCTTTACTGGTCTCAAAAAAGCTTATAGAGAGCTAGATAGTTCTGCTGATGAACTAGCTATGGTAGCCGAAACTTATGAAAATATCTCAAAACTTTCTTCCTCACAGAGGAGAGAGTTCTTGAAGCTAGCCGAGGAATCCAGAAAAGACTCCGCCAGAATTCTTGGAGAGGCAACCTCTTTAATAAGAATTGCAAAAACATTTGTTAGTACTGGCGGACTCAAAAAATCTGCTCAGTCAATGAAAGATGATATGATGCATAATATGTCTTGGGATGAAGAAACTTCAGATATGGATGATTATTCTGAATATGATGATTCAGCAGATCTTGTCAGTTATGACGATGATTCAACAGATCTTGTCAGTTATGACGATGATGCAAACGATTTAATGATGGATGAATCTGATGATACAAGTGACCTTGTTGCTGCCGCTATGGATATGAGAAAAACTCGTAGAGAAGCCATTGTTAAACAAGCTGAATCAAGTATTCTTTCTAAAAGAGCAGCTGCTAGAAAGTCTCTCCTTAAAAAAGCTGAGGATGATGATGTAGAAGATAAAGATGACGATGTAGAAGATAAGGATGACGATATAGAAGATGATGTAAAATCTGACGATCTCAATGATATGAGCGCCCTTCATACCATGAAGGGTATGGAAATGGGCATGAGATCTCAAGAAAATATGCCCTCAGGAATGAAGGCTGGACCACAGATGTCTGATGACATCAAAGCATTTGATGTCAGAGCCTCTGCTCTTAATGCTAGAATGCAGGAGAAGAAAGCTGAGGAAGAAAGAGAGTCCTATAGAATCAAGCTTCGTCGTGCCTATGATGTAGGCATGGATATGCAGAGAAAAGGACTTCTTCCACATACCAAAGTAGCCCTTGATAAACAAGTTGATGACATCATGGCCTTTGATGATGGAGCTTTTGAAGCTTTTAAACGTAGTATTGCTAATGCAAAACCAATTAGATCTGTTAAAGTTGCCGCTGATTTAGGCGGTGTCAATGTCGGTGTAGAGTCCGAGAGTGTATCTCAAACTGGATCAATTACTGCCGATAAACTTCTCTCTCTCTGGGACTAAGGAGTATATATATGAGAATCAAAACAAATGGAGATGCCATTGCCCATGAGTTTCATAAAATCATGGGCAGCAAATCTTCTTTAAATAAGACTGCTTCTTTAAATAAAAAATCAGAAGATATGTCACTTTCTAAAGGAGATACCACTGTAGCTTTAGATGAAAAAGGTGATAAATCTGTAAGTGATTCAGATTTGGCAGATTTAGTATCTGGTCCAGATGAATCTAATGATGATGCTGTCATTAGTCAAATTAATGAATCATTAGATAATTTAGATGATTCAGATTTATCTGATGATGTTGAAGATGAAGAGGATGATTCTTTGAAAAGTCCAGTAAAATCTGCAAAACAAAACTTATTTGTTTCTCCAAAAGGTGTAAAAGTTATGCATGGATTAGGTAAGATTGCTGCAAGCCTCAGATCTAAAGGTGAGGGTTTTGCTGCAGATGTAGTAGAAGCTACAGCTTTATCCATCAGTGACGATTTGAAAAAAGAAGCAGCAGAAAAAAAATCAGTAATATCTCATTTAGAAAAAGTTGCATCAAAATTAGATAAATCTGGTGATAAATTTGCAGGAGATTTAGTTAGAACTACTATTGATAATATTATCAAAAAATAGTACAAACTAAAATTAAATAGGGTTACCTATTAATAGTATAATAAAGGGAAGAGCAATCTTCCCTTTATTTTTTATGAGGAAATATGTTAAAAGTAATTCATAGTGGAAATGCAATGCCAATGAGCACTGCTGTTGATCCAACTGCAGAATTTCAGCCAGGCATGTTTGCCCAATTAGGTTTAATAGGAAATGATATAGTAGCTACAGTTAGTGATGGTACTGCACCACTAGGAATTATAGATGATGCAAGAACAACCTCTTTTACAAAATCCCAAATTGATGAAATTATCTATATTCCTGTTAATGCAGTAAATGTAGATTCTAATGGTCAAAGAGTTAATGCAGAAGAAGTTACAGGAGTCTTGGAATTTCCTAATATTTTAGATAGCAGTTTTGTATCTACTGTATCTGTTATTTTAAATAAAGTAAATGGAATAATTACAGTTCCAATAGATACACCATTAAATCATGATTCGGATGGTGATGGAACTTTTGATAGTTTTAAAATTATAGTTAGTTATATTTATCGTGTAAGTGGAATTCCAGGAGATGATACTACAATTGGTAGTGGTAGAATTACAATTCATTATCAAAGAGGATTTTATGCAACAGATCAATTTGATACCACTCAAATTTATCCTGTAAATGCAACACTTTATGTTGGAATAGATGGAAAATTAACAACAAAACAACCTACTGATTCTCATCCTGGTGTTGCCATTGTTACCGGTCCGCCTACCTCTGCTATGGGTACTTTAGAATTTCTACTTCTATAAAATAAATATAATATTTTAATATACTAATTATAGTTGTAATATACAAAGGATTAATTATGCCAACTTGGTCAAAAGAAGATAGAATTAGCTATGATAAAAGTGAAGTTTTTCAAGAACTTGAAAAATTAACCATTGCTAATATTCACAGGTTAGATTTATTGGCAAAAAAAGCTCAAGCTAATATTGGGCAAGCTAATGTTGGACTCAAAGCTACCACTCAGGCGGCAAGGGAAGCAACCAAGGCTTTGCAGGATCTTGGGAAAGCAAGAAAAGAAGTATTTCAATCTGGAATGGCGGAAGATCAATTATCTGAATCTGATATAGATGATCCATCCATGCTTAGTGGAACCTCAAAAGAGTTGGCAGAAAGTATGAGAAATGAAGCTATGGATGCTTCCATGTCTGATGCAATTGTCAATGAGTTAATAGAAATGAAAGAAGCCGCAATTAAAGAAGGTAATACTAAATTAGCTTATAAAATTGAAAGAACCCTTGATGAGATTCTTTCTGTGGAGACAATATGAAAATAAATTCTGCCAGTCGCTCTGATGTTTTTAATGAATATATTGATATTATTTCCAAATATAATAAAAAAATTTTAAAAAAATCAGCTAGTTTAGTACCAAGTCTTATTGATACGGCTCTGAAAGATGGTGCAAAAATTACCGGAGATTTACTTTCAGTTTCTAATGTGGGTTTTGCTAAAATTACTGCAGAAGAGGTGGCCAAAGCAGGACTTAATGATTTACCACATCTTAATTCAATTTGGAGCAAAATTAAAGAAATTGTTGACAAATTTAGCGGCAGTAATATTAAATTTATTATAGAAGATAATAATGGTTGGAGATTGCCAACTGATGCAGAAGTTACAGAAGCAGAAAAATGGAGTAAAAATCATAATAATGCTATAAATATACAAAGAGGGGCATTCCAGCAAAATACTGTTATGAATATAAAAAATATTACAGACAATAATATTTTTGATGCTGGAAAATTGTTAGATGATGGATCAGCTTTTGCAAACCAAAGAGAAAAAGAAGAGTTTGTAAATATATCAAAAAAATTATTAGAAGAACCTCCGGTTGCCAAGCCAACGACTTCGGTTTCGCCTCCGACTCCAACCGGAGGTTCGGCAGATACATCAGTATCAGTGGCAAGAAAACAAA
>Ga0214923_10008324_pt1 | contig 11067 bp, 12 predicted proteins | sample LL1510_MetaG_FD_177993 | JGI IMG/M metagenome (GOLD analysis project Ga0214923, IMG submission 177993) | Freshwater microbial communities from Lake Lanier, Atlanta, Georgia, United States - LL-1510 | ecosystem: Environmental > Aquatic > Freshwater > Lake | place: USA: Georgia | collected... | reverse complement strand
CTGACGCAGGCCGCCTTTGCCGCGCGGATCGGCGTGCCGTTGGACACCCTGCGGAACTGGGAACAGGGCAAGCGCCTGCCGGCCGGACCCGCGAAGGCACTGCTGAAGATCCTGGATCGTGCACCGGAGGCGGCGCTATCGGCGCTCGCCTGAGGTCCCGTCATGAGGGCGCGGCTCATGCGCACCCTCCCGTGGACCCAGTCGCCCAGAGCAGAAGGGCGATGGCATCAGCCTCGTTGTCGTCGGCCGGCGCGAAGCCGCGGGCTCGGATGGCGGCGACCATCTTCGCCTTGTCGGCGTTGCCTTTGCCGGTAGCGAAGCGCTTGATCGTGCCGACCGGAACGCCCTCGTACGGGACTTCGTGCTCCTCGCACCAGGCGGTGAGCATGCCGAGGAAGCCGCCGTAGATGTGCGCCGCGTCGGTGCCGGCATGCGCGCGGACCTCCTCGAACACGATCCGCGCCACACCGCCGGACAGTGCGGCGACCTCGGCCAGCCATCCGCGGAAGCGCAGGAAGCGCATCCCGCCGCCCTCGAACCGGGTCGGCTTGAAGGTCATGGTGCCTGAGGTGATGCCGCCATCATGGCGACGCAGTGCCCATCCGGTGGTGGTGCCGAGATCGAGGGCCAGCACTGCGTGATGTGCCTGGCCAGTCGCTGGCGGGACAATGATGAGCGGGCTGTGAATAGGCGTGGAAAAGGGACCCCGTTAGCGGGGTAATCGGCGTCCAATCGGGACCCCTCTGGCGATGGGGTTCACGTTGGCTCTCGTGATGATCGAGGGCCAGATTGGGATGTTTGTTGTGGAGACGATTGCGCGGATCCGTCGTGCCCATTTCGTCCAGGGGAAGTCGATCAAGGCGATCTGCCGGGAATTGCGTGTCTCGCGCAAAACGGTGCGCAAGGTGATCCGGTCCGAGGCGACGGAGTTTCAGTATGAACGCGAGCAGCAGCCGATGCCGCGCCTCGGCGTCTGGCGCGAACAGCTGGATGCGTTGCTGGCATCGAACGAGGCCAAGCCCAGCCGCGAGCGGCTGACACTGATCAGGGTATTCGAGGCGTTGCGCGGCCAGGGCTACACGGGCGGCTATGATGCCGTCCGGCGTTACGCCCGGGGCTGGGCTCGGAACCGCGCGGCCACGACGTCGGACGCGTTCGTGCCGCTGAGCTTCGCGCCGGGCGAGGCCTACCAGTTCGACTGGAGCCATGAGGTCGTGCTGATCGGCGGCACCACGGTCACCGTGAAGGTGGCGCATCTGCGGCTGTGCCACAGCCGGATGCTGTTTGCCCGCGCCTATCCGCGCGAGACGCAAGAGATGGTATTCGACGCCCACGATCGCGGTTTCGCGTTCTTCAAGGGCGCCTGCACGCGCGGCATTTACGACAACATGAAAACCGCGGTGGACGCGATCTTTGTTGGCCGCGAGCGTGCCTATAATCGCCGTTTCCTGCAGATGTGCAGCCACTATTTGGTAGACCCGGTGGCCTGCACGCCGTCATCGGGCTGGGAGAAAGGTCAGGTCGAGAACCAGGTTGGCCTGGTGCGGGAGCGGTTCTTTACCCCGCGGCTGCGGGTCAAAAGCTTCGATGAGCTGAACGCCTGGCTGCTCGATCAATGCGTGGCCTACGCCCGGGCACACCGGCATCCCGAGATCCGCGACCAGACGATCTGGGCGATGTTCGAGGCCGAGCGCCCCAGCCTGGTGCCCTATGGCGGCCGGTTCGACGGTTTCCACGCCGTGTCGGCGTCGGTGTCCAAGACCTGCCTCGTTCGGTTCGACAACAACCGCTACTCGGTCTGCGCGCATGCGGTCGGGCGGCCGGTGGAAGTCCGGGCCTATGCCGACAGGATCGAGCTACGCCAGGCCGGGCAGCCCGTGGGTGAGCATCCGCGGTGTTTTGGCCGGGAGCAGACGGTGTTCGACCCCTGGCATTACGTGCCGGTGCTGGCGCGCAAACCCGGCGCGCTGCGCAATGGCGCGCCGTTCAAGAATTGGCTGCTGCCCGCCGGGCTGGAGCGGATCCGCCGCAAGCTGGCAGGCAGCGCGGATGGCGACAGGCAGATGGTGGCGATCCTCGCGGCCGTGCTGGGTGACGGGCTGCCCGCGGTCGAGGCCGCCTGCCTGGAAGCTTTGCGCGAAGGCGTCCACTCCGCCGATGTCGTCCTCAACATCCTGGCCCGGCAGCGCGAGCCTGCGGCGCCGCTCACCATCATGACGCCCGACGCCTTGCTGCTGAGGCACGCGCCCGAGGCCGATTGCGCCCGATACGACACCCTGAGGAGAATAGTGTGATGGAGCGTTCCGAGATTCTGACCGCGATGGCGGATCTGAAGCTGTATGGCATGAAGGCGGCGTTCGATGAGATCATCGGCACCGCGGTGAAACGCCAGCACGAGCCCACACGCATCGTGGGTGACCTGCTGACGGCGGAGATCTCGGAGAAGCAGGCGCGCTCCATTCGCTACCAGATCACCATCGCCAAGCTGCCTCTGGCCAAGGACATCGATGACTTCGTCTTTGACGGCACGCCGATCAACGAGACCTTGGTGCGCGACCTGGCGGGCGGGAATTTCGTCGCCCACCAGCGCAATGTCGTTCTGGTCGGCGGCACCGGGACGGGCAAGACGCATCTGGCGATTGCGATCGCCCGGTCCTGCATCCGCGGCGGTGTGCGGGGTCGCTATTTCAACGTGGTGGACCTGGTGAACCGGCTGGAGGCCGAGGTGCGTGCGGGGCGACAGGGCCGGATGGCAGAGTATCTCGGCCGGATGGATTTCGTGGTGCTGGATGAGCTGGGCTATCTGCCATTCGCCCAGTCCAGCGGGCAGCTGCTGTTTCACCTGATCAGTCGCCTCTACGAACAGACCTCGGTGATCGTGACCACCAACCTGGCGTTCGGCGAATGGCCGAGCGTGTTCGGTGACGCGAAGATGACGACGGCGCTGCTGGACCGGCTGACGCATCACTGCGACATCGTCGAGACCGGCAATGAGAGCTGGCGGTTCAAGAACAGGGTGTGAAGGAGGGCCGCCCGACGGTGTCGCCCGCCGCTACGCCTACGGCTCCGCGCCGGGCGACACCGTGGGTCGATGAACGCTGGAAAGGGGGTCCCTTTTGGACGCCGATGGGGGGTCCTTTTTGGGCGCCGATTGACACCTCGGTCATGTCGGGCGCCGAGGCCCGTGCCGCGCGCCAAGCCCCAAGCACCACCTCCGGTTGACGGAGCAGGCCCCGCACCTGCGCTGTGACCGCGCCCTCGATCTCCGCGGCGGAGATGCGCGCGATGGCCGGGCCGTCCGCCGCGCTGGCGCCGGCGCGTAGCGCCTCAAAGAAACAGATGCGGCACCACGCGGCTGGTGTCGCGCAGAATGGCCGCCTGGCTCTCCCGCAGGATGATGCCGGCCGCCGCCTCGCTCACCACCCAGGAGCCTATCAACGCATTCCACCCATCACGTTGTGGCAGGCGGGCGAGGGCCTGGGTCACGAAGCGCGCCTCCTCCGGCGCGTAGGGCCCATCCGTCGTCGCCATGGTCAGGCCTGCGCGGATCAGCGCGATATTGGCACCCTCCCGCCCGAGGCAGGGCTTTTGCACGCAATTCCCGCCTGCCAGGAAGACGCGTCCCGGCACCGCTTCCAGGAGATTGGGATGGCCCGGGAAGAGCCGCCAAAGCACGGCGAGGATGGCCTTGTCGGAGAGCAGGGCCTTCCAGGGCGGCTCCAGCACGCCGCAGCCATCCTCGGCCAGATAGAGGCCGAAATGGTCGCGGATCGTCCACTCCCAAGGGTAGAGCTTATGCAGGAAGCGGATGGTTTCGTCCGCTTCATCGAGGAAGTCGGGCCGCCGCCAGCCGATCCGGTTGATGTCTATCGAGCGGGTTGCGATGCCAGCCTGTTGGGCCAGGTCGCGGAAATAGGTGGAATGCGCCCACTCCTCCGGGCTATCGGCGAAGGCCGCGAAATGCATCGGCTGGCCTGAGAGCAGCGGTGCCAGCGTTGTGAACCGCTCCAGCAACTTTTCATGCAGGGAATTGAATTGATCCGCCCCGGAATGAGTGTCCTGCAGCCAGACCCATTGCGCAATGGCCGTTTCGATCGCCAGCGTTGGTGTATCGGCGTTGTATTCCAGCAGCTTGATGGCGCCGGTCACGTCGTCGAAGGCGAGGTCCATGCGGCCCATCAGCGCCGGATCACCGCGCCGCCAGGAGCGGCAGATGTAGTCGCTGAACCAGTCGGGCAGGTGAAAGGCTTCGCGCAGCAGGCCGGGCTCGCGCGTGACGAGGTGATCCACCGCGTCCAGGCAGCGCGCATGCAGTTCCACCGTGGCATCATCCAGCGCATCCACCTCGGCCGAGCTGAAGCGCCAATGCGCCCCCTCATGCCACCAGAGGCCGCCCTCGGCGCCGCTCAGCGGCTCCTGATCGGCCGAGTGATAGGTGAGGCCGATCTCCTCCAGCTTGGCCGACCAATTCGGCCGCGGGCTGCTGACGATGCGCTCCATTAGCTGGAGGAGGAAAAGCCGCGGGCGCTGGCGCCGAAGCCGCCACGGGTGATGGTCGCTGTGTTGCGGGGCGAGGCGATGTCGGCGGCGATCGCGGTGGATGGCGTGAAGGCGGCAGCCCCGCGCCGTTCCGGTGCGCTGCCGGCATAGGCTCCGTAGGCGTGGTAGTAGCGCCACATGGCCCCGGTGTTGGGAGTCTGGCCTCGGGATGCGGTCGTGCAGTCCTGGACGGCTTGTGACGGGTCGCATGGCGACGGCGGGCGCCCAGAATAAAGCGGGACGGTCACCCGGCCCGATCCGTTCTCCAGCATGCGGCCGATCATCAGCCCGGCCATGACAGGGATGGCGACGCTGGCCAGGCCGGGCGCCACCAGCGCCTTGTCGGCAGCGCGCGCGGGCGTCACTTCGCAGGCGCCGCCGGTGGCCTCGCGGCAGGCCTCGACGCTGGCGAAACGCGGCGCGGTCTGGATGTGGCGCGTCTGTCCCTCGGCGAAGCTGCGCTGGCAATCCGCCTGGGCTGCGACGCCGAAGCGCTCGAGGCAGGCGGCCAGGTCCGGGACGACTACATCCGCCGCATCCACATCCTCGGAGCCGCAGGCCTGCAGGGCGATGGCCGAGGCCGCCAGCAGCGTGAGACGGATGCTGCGGGAGCGGCGCATCTTGCTTGCCCTCAAACGATCATGGAGGCGGCGTTCAGCATGCCGGCCGTCAGCGAAATCACCCCGAGGAACAGGCCTGACGCCACCTGGCCCTCTTCCATGCGGCGCGTCAGCTCCGGGCCCAGCAGCAGCCGGGCCACGAAGAAAGCCAGCACCTGCACGGCCAGGCCGATCACACCCCAGACCAGAAGATCGCCGCGGCTCACTGCATGCGCCAGCACCGAGGCGAGAACCAGCGCATAGCCCAGCAGCGCGCCGGAAAAGCTCGCGGCGGCGGCCGCGTTGCCGGCTCGGATCAGCCGCAGCTCAGGCCAGGGCGTAACCCGCAGATAAATGGCCGCAAACACCGCCATCAGCAGCGCGCTGATGGGAAACCACGTCAGGAAGGCGGGAAGGGTAGCGAGGTAATTCGTCATGGAAGGCTTTCAGTAGGAACAGGAATGAAACGCAGGTCCCTCTGGCGCGCATAGGGAGGGTGCTTCTCCCCCCTAACCGCGCTGGATGGCACGGCGGTCCAACTCCGGTAGAAATATTCTGACATCTGAGGGCGGGGCGACGCAATAGCTGTCAAACAGCGCCCAATATTTTCCACCCAACAGCGCCCAAAACTTTCCAATTTATGCGGTCTGAACCGCCCCGGGTTTGTCGGAGGCCTCAACTCTTGAGAGGCTCTACCGATGACAGACTCCACACAGCGGCGGTTTTCGCTGGAAGTTCGCGAGCGAGCGGTTCGCCTGGTGCAGCAGCACCAGGGTGATCACCCGTCAGAATGGGCGGCGATCACCTCGATCGCGGCCAAGATTGGCTGCACCGCCGAGACGCTGCGCAGTTGGCTGCGCCAGGCGGAGCGCAACAGCGGCCAGCGGGCGGGTATGACGAGCGACGACCGTGACCGGCTTCGCGCCCTCGAGCGCGAGAACCGGGAGCTGCGCCAGGCCAACGAGATCCTGCGCAAGGCGAGCGCGTATTTTGCGCAGGCGGAGCTCGACCGCCGGTTCAAGCGATGATCGCCTTCATCGACGATCACCGCGGTGTGCATGGCGTCGAGCCGATCTGCGAGGTTTTGCCGATCGCGCCATCCACCTACCACGCGCATGCGGCCCAGCGGATCGACCCGACAAGATGCTCGGCCCGGGCACGGCGGGATGGAGCCCTGATGCCGCTCATTGAGCGGGTGTTCGACGAGAATTTCGACGTCTACGGCGTGCGCAAAGTCTGGCGCCAACTGCTGCGCGAGGGCCAGCAGGTGGCCCGCTGCACCGTGGCGCGGCTGATGAAAAGGCTAGGCTTACAAGGAGTAATCCACGGCAGGCCTGTGCGTACCACGGTCAGCGACCGGGCGGCCCCTTGTCCGCTGGACCACGTCAATCGGCAATTCATGGCGCCGCGGCCCAATGCGCTTTGGGTGTCGGATTTCACCTATGTCTCGACCTGGGCCGGCTTCGTCTACGTGGCCTTCGTGATCGACACCTATGCGCGGCGCATCGTCGGCTGGCGGGTGTCACGCACCGCGCATGCGGGCTTTGTGCTCGATGCGCTGGAACAGGCGCTGCACGAGCGGCGGCCGCTGCATGGGGCGGACTGGTCCATCACAGCGATCGTGGCAGCCAATACGTGTCCATTCGCTACACCGAACGGCTGGCCGAAGCGGGCATCGAGCCCTCGGTCGGCAGCGTTGTCAACGCCGGCTGAAATCTGACCCACCATGGCGCCAATCGCCGATTGAAACCTGACCCACCCACATCTCGCCCGGGGTGGGGCTAGCCCCACCCCGGGCGGCGGCGCTCAACGCACATCCTTTGGCCTGGCGATCACGCCCGCGCGTCGCTTGTCCTTCAGCCGATAGCTTTCGCCGCTGATCTGCACGACGTTGGCATGGTGCAGCACCCGGTCCAGCATCGCCGCCGCCAGCACGGTCTCGCCGGCGAAGGCCTGGTCCCAACTGCCGAAGGTCAGGTTTGAGGTCAGGATCATCGCGCCCTTCTCGTAGCGCCGCGCCACCACCTGAAAAAACAGGTTCGCCTGCTCGTGGAAGACGGCTGCAGGTGACGCCGGATTTCTCGGTCACACCATGGTCGGGAGTGTGGAGCCCCACGGAATTAATGAAAACGATTCACTTCCAAGCCTATGTTTTGTAAAATTCCGATATGCCCAACCCCGTCTCCTCCCCCAAGAAGGCCGCCGCCATCAAACACCCAGGCGGCAGACCGACCATCTATCGGCCTGAGATGTGCCAGCAGTTGATCCAGGCAATGGCTGGTGGCCTTTCCGCCGAGGCTGCTGCCGCCAAAATCGGCATTGGGGGCAGGACATTGTTCAGTTGGCAGGCGCAACACCCAGAGTTCCAGCAGGCCATCCAGGAAGGGCGACACAGGGCCCTGCTTTTTTGGGAAGAGCGGGCGATCGCAATTGCCCATGGAAAGCCTGGGAATGCGCAACTGGTGACCTTGCCCTGAAAAACCGCTCCAGAGCCGCCAGCGGCTGGCACCACGATGTTCTCAAGACCGAGCTGACCGGTGCCGATGGCGGGGCCATTCAGACTGAGGTGAAGGCCACCATAGATGCTTCGGTTCTGGATCCTGCGGCCAGGGCTGCGCTGCGTGCAGCGATTCTGGCGGCGAGGAGTGCTGATGGTGGGTGAGAATATTCATCGCAGGGTGCGATGATTGCGTAGTGCGTTGATTTTATGAGGCCGTCGAAGCATCAACCTTCAGGCCTGATGGCTGTGCGAAGCAGGTGGAGCGGTGAGGCACCCGAGCCTGCAGCAAGGCCCGCATGCTACCTATGTGTTACCTAGGCCCTTTTTTGCATAAGGGTTTTTGCTGCTAAGCCTCTGAAAAAAATGGCGGACCCGAAAGGATTCGAACCTTCGACCTCTGCCTTCGGAGGGCAGCGCTCTATCCAGCTGAGCTACGGGTCCCGCACGGCATCAATACCGCAACGCACGCGCGGTGAGAAGCGCCGTGATAGAGGATAGCTGATCTTCTTCACCGCACTCGCCCCGGCCCCGGGCATGGTTGGGGTGGTATTTCCACCCGGCCCTATCCCGTTCTAGGCTTTCGCCATCATGTTGAAGGAGCCCACCATGCCCGACGGAGCAGCAAAACCCATGCGCAAGCGGCTGATGGCGGATGAGGCGTCGCCGCCCTCAGTCTATCTTGATGTGCCCAACATGCCCTGGGAGGAGACGAAATTCCCCGGCATCCGCTGCAAGACGCTCTATTCCGATGGTTCGGGCATGGCGACGCTGCTGATGCGCCTCGAACCCGGCGCCGTGGTGCCTCTGCATGAGCACACCGCCATCGAGCAGACCTATGTGCTCGAAGGCCATTTCGTCGATGAGGAGGGCGCGTGCCTGGCCGGGCAATTCGTCTGGCGCCCGGCGGGCAATACCCATGTCGCCTGGGCCGGCGCCGAAGGGGCGACCATTCTGGGCGTCTTCCTCAAGCCGAATATTTTTGCTGACGGCACGCCTTTCTTCACTCAAGGCTGAAGCGGGCGGGCTTGCCGCGGCGAGGCTCGCGCTTATCCTGCCCCCTTCCACAGGGGGGCAGCGATCATGAAACCAAGAATTGCCATTGTCGGCGCGGGCGCGGTGGGCGGCTATGCTGGCTCTTACATGGCCGCGGCCGGCGAGGATGTGACCTTCATCGATCCCTGGCCCGAGCATGTCGAGGCCATGCGCGCCCATGGCTTGCGGGTGACGCATTTGCGCGACGTGGCGGAATTCACCACCCCGGTGCGCGCCATCCACCTCACCGAATTGCAGAATGAGGCGAAGGGCCGGCCCTTCGACATCGCCTTCATCTGCATGAAATCCTACGACACCGAATGGGCCACGGTGATGATCCGGCAATATCTCGCGCCGGGCGGCTTTTGCGTCTCGCTGCAGAATTGCATGAATGAGGAGACCATTGCCGGCGTCGTCGGCTGGGGCCGTGTTTTGGGCACCATTGCCAGTTCGATCACCGTGGAGCTGATGGTGCCGGGCAATATCCATCGCAATTCCGGCAAGGGCGGCGCGGCACACACTGTCTATCGCGTGGGCGAGCCGCATGGCCGGCCCACCGAGCGGGCCAAGGAAATCGTGCGGCTTTGCGCCCTGTCCGACAGCGCGACGCTGACCGAAAACCTCTGGGGCGAGCGCTGGTCGAAGCTTGTCACCAATGTGATGGGCAATGGCATGTCGGCCTGCACCGGGCTGCTCAGCCGCGATGTGGTGGCCGATGACCAGCTTCGCGCCTTCACCGCGCGGTTGGGCGCGGAGGCGATCCGGGTGGGCCAGGCGCTGGGCTATTCGCTGGAAGAAATTCTGCATATCGACCCCGAGGTGATCGCCCGCGCAGGTGAGGGCGATGCGCAGGCCCGCGCCGAATATGACCGCAAGCGCATTGCCGAGAGTGCGCGCGGCGGTGCCCATCGCCCCTCCATGGGGCAGGATATGGTGAAAGGCCGCCGCACCGAGATCGAGTTTCTCAACGGCTTCGTTGCCGATCGCGCCGCGCCGCTGGGCATCCCCACGCCCGCCAATGCGGCGCTGACCGAGATCGTAAAAAAGGTCGAGCGCGGCGAGTTGCAGCCCGACCCGAAGCATATTCTGGACTTGCGGATGAACTGAGCCGGGCTCAAGGCCGGGCTGCGACCACAAAGGCAGTGCGGGTGGGCAACCAGGCCCGCCCGCGGATGGCCTCGGGCCTTGCGCCATCCAGCACGGCGCAGATATCGGCCACACCTCGGCGCGCTGGCGGTAGTATTGCTGGTTGGCGTCCGTCATGGCCGTTTGGCAGACCTGGTCGCAGTCGATCAGGGGGATGTTCTGCGGCAGGTTGGTGAGGGTATGCGGGCGAGACCGGATTGAGCTTGTCACCAAAGCCGATGGTGATGCCTTGGGCATTCTTGAGTTCATCACGGTTTGTGGCGAAGGAGATTGTCTGGCTGGCCATGCGGGTCCTCCCAGGCGAGCTTGCGGGATATTCCGCCGCCATGCTTGTCGCGGATGCGTGAGCGTTCATTCTTATTTAACGCAGCCTCTCCAAGCTGCCTCGCGAGCGTGAGGCGGAGGAAGGCGATATCGATGGATCAATACTTGCCCCCCGCAGGTCGCGCGGGGGCTGCGGCGCCGGACGAGCCTGGCGAATACGGCACCGTTTTTGTGGACCGTCGGGTTATCGCCTTTCGAGCACCGGCGCTCTGCGCGCTGCTGACATCGATCTGGCAGGATAATGGCAGCGGCATGCAGGCGCGCGCCATCCGCTTCTCCACCGCCCAGCAGATGCTCCATGTCGAGGTGGAGCAGGCCGGGCGGCGGCTGGAACGCCAGGTGTTGAGCAGTGAATTGCTGCCGCTCATCATCGCCTATTGCATAGGCGCGCGGATCGGGCTGCCGGCCAATTCGGAGAAATCCGTGCTCATCACCACCGGCGGCGCGGTGCTGGATTGCGTGCTGGCCCATGGCGGGCTGCCGCCTTTCCGCCGCAAAAGGGCGCATGCGGCGCGGCTGATGGGAAAGTGGGATAGCTAGAGCATCGGCCATGACGACCTCGGCGGGCAAGCCCTCGATCAGGGCGTAAGCTTGCGGATAGTCGCCGCGCTGTCCGCCGGTCAGGGCGAAGCGCACCGGGGCGCCGAGGCTCCGGACGGCCAGGTGGATCTTGGTGCTCAGGCCACCGCGGGAGCGGCCAAGGGCCTGATCTTCAGGCCCCCCTTTTTGGCCCCCGCTGCGTGCTGGTGGGCGCGGATGATGGGGCTGTCGACGATCAGGTATTCGAAGTCGGGATCATCCGACATAGCCTCGAAGATGCGCCGCCCCACGCCCTTCTCACTCCATCGACTGAAGCGGCGGAACACGCTGTTCCAATCGCCGAACACCTCGGGAAGGTCGCGCCACGGCGAACCTGTCCGCACGCTC
>Ga0214923_10008323_pt1 | contig 11070 bp, 12 predicted proteins | sample LL1510_MetaG_FD_177993 | JGI IMG/M metagenome (GOLD analysis project Ga0214923, IMG submission 177993) | Freshwater microbial communities from Lake Lanier, Atlanta, Georgia, United States - LL-1510 | ecosystem: Environmental > Aquatic > Freshwater > Lake | place: USA: Georgia | collected... | reverse complement strand
AGCGAGCGCCCCCGCAAGGAGGCCGATGTCATCATGAACGTCATGCTGTCCTTTGCGGCCCACCACTGCATCGACCACTCTGTGATGGTGAGGAAGGTGTTCAATGCCATGGTGAAGAAGGGGCTGAAGATAGATACTATGTATGCACACCTGCCACAGCTGCTCAGGAAGGCTCTTGAGGGTGCTAAGTTTACTGTGCCATTGATAGAGAAGCAGCAGCAGCAGAAGCAGCAGAAGAGGTCAGCTGCTGAGATGGAGGCAGGAGGATCTGGCTAGATGTTCTTCAACAGCAGTAGCAGGCAGCAGCAGAGTGCAGTGGTTATTTTTATGGGTTATTTTTGTTTTCCTTGAGACTTTTGTATTGTATTGTTACATCAATTGTTACATCAATAATACAATTTAGCATTGTTATAATACATTGCTACTTACTACTCATACAATGTTCATTCTACATTGTCACTCTGTTATTTGACTTCGGTTGGCAACTTGATCCACTTGGATGTGCAATTGGAAGGATCAATTTTGCATAGCAGCCTCTGCAGCCTCTCATGATGACCCCAGTCCCTGATGGTGCTATCCATCCATGTGCTGCTTGTTATATGTGTGAATGTAATAAACCCAAACATATACTCGTAAACAATGCGGCAGATCAACTCCTGCTCTGCACTATCCAAACCATGATAGCCCCTACACATCCTTTGCTTCAGTCTAGAGCAGTTTTTGCATGGATACTTGCTAGTACTATTGTGAATGCATCGCCCATGGCACAAGTGCTTATCCTTGATCAGCTTCAGTTGCGCCAAGTCGCTGACACTCTTCAAGCCACACAAAGCAAGTGGGCTTACAAGGGTCAGGAACATTGTAACAGTCATTGCCATGAGTGCTAAACCCCAGTAAGACCTCGACCTTTGACTTTTGACCGCCTGAACTCTTTTTGGCAGAATGGCTTTCATACTACAATGGCCATTGTGTCCTTCTATATATACTATATGCTGTGATAGGACGCGGGTATGTTGTAACTTGATATAACTATACTGTAGTTACACTGTAGTTACAATCGGTTACACCCAGGTAGCTGCCGCGGGGGACGCGGGTTGTATTTGCCTAAAGGATACCCCTGTCGATTTAAAAACGTTTGTGTCAGAACAAAGCAGTGCAAGAAAATGACTCGATTTGAAACACTTTATGAAGCACTTTATGTCATATTGACCTGCATTGCTCTCCCTTTTTTACTTTACACTGTCATCATTCCTGGTAGATATCTGTTTGTTGTTTATTGGGTTATCAATATTGCCTTTGGATTAACTGGTACATGGATTATGACAGAAAGTATATGTGGAATTTTTGGAAATAAGAAAAATGCTACTAAAGTATCAATAGATCTTGAAGGAAATGGATGTGAAGAGGGTGTTCTAATAATCATTCCTGCATTTTTGAATAATGAAAAAGCGGTTCTTACAGATACATTAACATCGTTTTCCGAACTCATCCACTCATGTCCGATTGTTGTGTATGTTTGTTACAACATGATTGACGACGAGTCTACTCTTAAATTCGAAAGAAACACGCTAAAGATTTGGGATGGTTTAAAAGTCAAAAACATTTGTTTTGTTATTTCTAAGAATGTAAATGGTAATTCAAAAGCTGAAAACATAAATTATGCTTTGGATCAGACAGTTGATAAACCATTTTCACTTATAGGTATATATGATGCAGACCACCAGCCTGACATAAACTGTTTATCATATGGGATAGATTGTATCAACAAGCGAAATTGTGATGTAGTCCAAGGACAGTGCTGTATAAGGAATCACTCATTGTCCTTACTTTCACGTGTTGTAGCCATTGAATTTATAGATATGTATAACATTGGACATCAAGGCAGGTCAGTGGCATTTGATCTGGGCATTTTTGGTGGATCAAATGCATTATGGAAAAGTAAAGTCTTACGAAGCACTAGAATGGATCCTTCAATGCTAACTGAAGATATTGACTCTTCATTCAAAGCTAGCAGCATGGGGGCAAGAATATGTTACTGCCCTCAAATGCTAAGCTATGAATTGGCTCCTGTAACTTTGCGCGTTCTCACCAAACAAAGACTGCGTTGGGCTCAAGGGTGGTTTGAAGTATCAATTCGTTATGGTATGACCATGTTAGCCAGTAACACAGTGTCATTGCGCCGAAAAGTTGGATGCATACTGTTGCTTATTTGGAGAGAGATTTTTATGTATCTGTTATACCATCCGATTTTCTTACTTGTTGGCGAAGCCATTCAACAGAATGGAGTAATAGCCTTTTCAATCACTAAAATGTTTTTTTCAATTGTATTTATTGTTGCCGGACTTTTTAAAACAAACTTTATCTACTTTGTAGCACCCAAAAGAATAAGAAAGGAACTTCATTGGTCATGGTTTGTAGTTTACATTTTTATCTATCCGATTTACAGCTCATACATTAATGGAATACAAGTGGCGTCACACATCCGGCACTTTATTAAAATTAAGGAATGGATTCCAACTACCAGATAACTTTTCATAATACCTTCACTCAATTCGTAATGTATTTTTGTTATCATAAGTTTTGTTTATACATTGTCATTTTTCATTATGGTTGTATGCCTTGAAGGACATCCCATACCAAGCCAATGATTAAATCCATTAGTAAAATCAATATCTTTGCCGTTGTTGATGCAATGATGGCATCTCCATTTGCCCGCTGCACACGATATCTTCAAACTTGGCTTTTGGCACCCTAAGCATATTCTATCTGACAGCAAAGCCAACCTCCTGTATACACTGCTCATCTGCACACCATACTTGCATATCAATTCTAAAGTGCAATCTATATGAAGTTTAATCTCTAGTGCATGGTCACACTTTATCTTAACGTTTGGAGTCTGTACACAAAAATTAGGAAGTGAAAGGATGTCCTGGTCTGTGCCGTCTGTAACACGTGTTATAATTATTTCATTATCGACCATGTTCTTATACAAAGGAGCCGCAAAAAACGAATCTTCAGCTGCTCCTCGTTCAACACGTCTTGCTGCATACTTTGGCAACATACCTACGTTGTCAAATGTTGTATGGGTCTTTGTGTTTGCATCGATTACATCAGGAACAGATGTGTCTTGCACTATGTATTCTTGCTCATTGTCAAATTCATTGTATTGAAATATGTTTTCTTGCTCTTCACCAATCTCTGGTTGTGCTATTGTTTCTACTTGTGTTGTCGCAGCCTCATGATGTAAGTCGATCGTTCTTTCTATTTGTGCATCAATGTCTTCGGATAACCCGAAATCATCATTCATCCACTCTTCAAAAATTGTATCAAAGTCGGTATTCAAGGGCACAATAGAATTAGAGGGTGTTAAGTTTGTTTCTTCCATATCCATGGCGTGAATAGCGTGGTTTAGTGTGTTTAAACTAATAGTCCACAATGTATTTATTTGTTTCTTTGGGTATGTTGTTGGGTAATGGTAAAGGTATACCAAGTGGTAAAGGTATACCAAGTGGTAAAGGTATACCAAGTGGTAAAGGTATACCAAGTGACTTGCATTACACCAAGCCTTTTTTGCAATTATTCTTAGTAGGTCTTGTATATATATGTTGTTATATATTAGTGTAGTGTATGTAGTGTTGTGAATTGTAAACACACAAGACGAAAGAGAGATGATTTTCACGGCATCGCATGCATCATGGAAAGTGTATCACTATACAAACGTTGTAGAAGATTTCATCCATGATAAAGATACTTTTTTAATGCTTCTTTGTAGGTACAACAATCTTATTAAAGAGCCTTATATTAGAGACGCCTTCCCTGATAATGTTTATAATATCATAGAATCAAGGTTCTATTTGGCTGAATTGTCGGCTTTGTGTGGGGTAGAGGATGTGCAGAGTTACTCCGAAATGTTTGCAGAGATAAAGGAGGCTGTTAGGAAGTTTATCAAGCCCATAAAAATGATAAGTAATCGTATGAAAAAGGGCAATATCATCACTGAGGGTCGTGATATTGGAGACCTGGAAAAGATACCATATGATTGTTTAGTAGATGTTTTCAAGCGTTTGTAAGACATTGTCTGAAAGCTTAAACTTTAGCTTGCCAATTGACCCAGAAGTTTGCACCAGGTTGGGTATTTGCTGGCTGTCGTGAGACATAATACTTGACTTTTGTAATAGAGTTTTCAAACACCAACTCATTATTCGGATCTTGATATAGTCTCCATTGATTGCCTAAAACTAAAGTATTATTAGGTATAGTAACATCACCATTTATTGCAGCTAAACGAAGGGATCCATCATCGTTTCTTACAGTCATTGTTTTAGGTCCACCATCATCAACACGTGTTGATCCATTTTTAAAAATGTAACCACTTGATGCTGCACCAGTACTTCCAATATTACGGATACCAATGAGTGCAGCTCCTGCTTCATCACTATTTTCGTTAATTAAAAAACCGGTATTTCTTTCAACTCGCATTGGACGTTTTCTATTCCAATTACCTGAGTCGTCGAAAGTTGCAATTGTAAAAGCATCGTTCGTGTTTTCTACAGTGAAACGATTCTTTCCATCAGATGACCTAGCCCAAATCAAATGCTGGTTGGCTTTTGTGGGATCCATGGTATGCGCTACTGGCTTTCCAGTAGGTGCTGCGCAAAATGAGCCGTCTGCGCACCACAGGGTCGATGTTTTCAAATCTTGGTTAGCAGTCTTAATTATATTGTTTATTGCAGTAGCATTATCAGTAACTGCTTTTGTAACAAAAATTGCTTGTTCTGCTTCTGACAGAGTGCCAAATGCCGGACCAGGTGGGCCTGGTAAACCAGGTTCGCCTTTGGGACCTTGAGGCCCTGAAGGTCCAGTCGCACCAGGAGAGCCTTGTTGACCAATGGGGCCTGGTGGTCCTTCTGGACCTTTTGGGCCCTGTGGTCCTTTTAGTGAATCTAATGAGCTAACGTTTCCCATTGATGTTTTATAAATATTACTTACAAAAAAGTTTTGTATATATATCACCTATATAAATCAACTACGTAAATCAACTACTTAAATAAAAAGACTGTATTTAAAAGACTATTCAGCCAAATTATACATTAAAGAACTCGACGATGGACTGTAAAACTCAAAACCATCTTTATTCCCGCCTACAGTTTTTGAGAGCGTTAGATGTCCATTGTTCAGCTAACAATGTAACGTGGAATTTGTTTGGAAGGTTCTTAAGAGATTTCATTGGAGGATATAATACAGACTATTTAAGTGTTGATATGGAATTGTATCTGGCTTCCGATCATTACAATATATGTTTTTCAAAGTTTATTAAAAGTATGCAAATAACAGGTTTAATAAGTAATACGAGAAGTTATGATAGTCAATATACAGCTACAGCTGTAATTACACTTAACAATAAAGCATACACGTTCAAAGTTATATTTTACTGTAATAGAATGCCAGACTGCACAATAGCATTTGATAATCTTGCTTTGACAAGTGCTGGGTTGTGTGTATTAAGAACAGATTCAAAATATGATGAACTTAACCTTAACAGTGGTATAGCAGTTTTTGAGCGTATAATTGATACCCGTTGTAAAATTGCTAAAATAACAAAACGATTCTTCAACTTGCCAGATAATACATACATAAGATATGATAATGCACAACTCATAAAGTTATATTCTAGTTTGATTGAAAATGAATATAAGATTACAGGATCTAATATTTTAAATGTTTCTCAAGATACTACCTTTGAATGTCCAATTTGCTTTGAAAACAAACCTTATTCTACAACTTTGAAGTGTCAACACACATTTTGTCTGATGTGTATAGCAAAACATTTGGAACATAATGGTGATAATCATGGAAAATGTCCTTTATGTAGGAGAAGCGCTTTACTGGATATCTCCTAACATTCTTTTTCTAAAATGCATTGTATTTTACGTTCATGTAGCTTGATGGTCGCTGGTGAAATGTCGAGTTCTTTGCATAATTCAACTAAGCAAAAACTTATATTTGCAGCTTTACAAGAAACATAAATACACAAAGATGATATTGTGTTCTTTTTTAATGAAACAGTTGATCCAGATCTTTTTATCTTATCATAAACAATTCTTGATCCTTTTACAATTTCCCAGTATTTGGTTTTAGGAACTAGTGATAGTCTTGATATAATTTTTGTAAATTCATCATTTGTAGTGTGTAATTTTTGCAATAGGTCCTTGTACCAGGATTCATCTACCCAGCAACCTACAATACAATCAAATGCTTTCCATGCTAATTTTTCCGACGTAGAAAAGTAGTATGCTATTTCACTAATTGAACGCTTTCTTTGAAGGAATGTGCATGCGCAAAACGTAGTCACGCACATCGCGCTTATGGGGTTAATTCCCTTTAGTTTTTCAAAATCTAATTTCTTATACCATTCTGATGTTAAAACACATAAAATATGGTCTGCATCAATCTTATCTTTTAAAATACAATTAAGACTTTTCAATTCCCTTTGTTGTTTGCTGAGAGGACGCAATTCTTTGCAATTTATCCTTTTATTTGTATTTTTACAATATTTGATATCTCGATATGAATAAGATGAGTGATCATAGTATTCATACCACTCCATTCTGTCATTGACTGTATGTGTTTCTTGTACTAATCCACAATCCCTACAAGTGGTATCACCTTGAAACTCGACAAAATAATCACTGCCACAATCTCTGCAGTTCATAATTGCATATTGTAGGATGATTTGATATAAATGAATATGTGGGGGTCTGTTTTGTAAGACATTATTTTATATTATAAGACATTATCTTATATCACAAGACATTACCTTATATTATAAGACATTACCTTATATATTCTAACTACCCATAGTAAGTATACTAATCAACTGATGGTAAATCAATGTATAAATGTAAATTTACATGCCATTTTTCATATCAATGAACATCTTAATACATTATTGATATTAACTAAAGCTAACAATACACTGCCACATTTTATAAGACATCACCAGACATCGCTAATGGATATTGAAGAAAAAGCAAAAGCTGTAGATATTGAAGTTTCCGACGCTATAAATGTAGCAAAGAATATTATATCGGATGGAAATTATCAAATGGTCGGAGAATCTTTCAAGTTGACAACAATGACTGTTTTAGTTATGCTAGATTATACAATTGATTTACAAATGTTAGAAAAATATGCGATTAGGTTACCCAGTGCATGGAAACTCAAATCGTCTAATGGGTTTTACAATTGTGTGCTCTTCAAGAAATATACTGATACTACGAGAAAGCATAGTAGTGCAGTTAAAGTTTTTTCTAATGGAAATCTCCACATGACTGGAGTAAAAAGTATTGCTAGCGCTCTCCAACTGGCGATTGAAATTTCAATGTTTCTTTGTAATATGGTTGAAACGAATGGTGTCAAAATCACTTATTCCTTGGAAAACTTTATGATTCAGATGATGAACTGTTGCTTTAAAATTAATTTGCCTGAGGAAAAGTCTATATGCTTGAGAACACTTCATAGCTTACTAATGACAAATTTTGATTTCTTGTGTATATATAATAATGACCATCATGCAGGATTGAGAATAAAGTATGTATCAGAACCCGATGACCCCAATATTGTTACAGTCAGCTCTTGTAGTATCATAATTTTTCATAACGGAAACGTATTAGTTAACGCATTTATGACGGGGCAAGATATGATAAATGCTGTAAAGTTCGTAGTTGACACACTTAATAAATATTCTGATTGTACATTAGTAGACAAAGTCGAGAACAAAAAAAGAAGAACCCCCGAATCATTTGATTACAGTAAATATATTGTGCTAAAGTGATCCATGAGCTTCGGTCGTTTGTTGTTTTTAAAAGTTTAACTACTACTAGAAAAAAGCAAAGAACATGGGCAGATTAAAGTGTATCGACCTGTTCAGTGGAATTGGAGGGTTAAGCATGGCTTTGAAAGACTATATTGATACAACACTGTATTGTGAGATTAACAAATACTGTCAGCAAGTGCTATTCGAACGAATGAAGGACGGATCATTAGAAAAGGCGCCTATTCACAGTGATATCAATACACTTTTCATTAATCCTAACATAGGCGTACAAATGTTATGTGGTGGGTTTCCATGTACAGACATATCTTCTATTGGTTTACAAAAAGGTATAAACGAAGAAACAAGATCAGGACTCTTTTTAGAGATCATTCGTTTATTGGACGAGACGCCTTCTATTAAAATTGTCTTTCTTGAAAATGTATCTAATATAGTGAAATGTGGGATGAAGGAAGTTGTACACGAATTGACAAAGCGAGGGTTCGCAATGTGCTGGACGATGAAATCTGCTAGTAGCCTTGGGGCGCCTCATCACAGGAACAGATGGTTTTGCATGGCTATAAAAGGAGATAGAGGAGCTGTTCAAGAAATTCTTAAATCATTTGATATTGAAAACAACAATAACAACGTGTATCCTGATGAGAAGTTGGTCAATTTTTGGTCTGAAGAGCCAACCAAGCGCGTAATGTTCAGACCATCATTATGTGAAGATTCAGTATATGATGAAAATTGGGTGTATAGGTCTCAAACATTAGGGAACAGTGTTGTGCCATTGGTAGTAAGAGATGCTTTTATTGACTTGGTTCGCATTTTTAGAAACATGCATAGTATAAGTGATTGTTTTTCTGATTTCAAGTCGTCTGTTAATGAACTAGCATATCCATTTCCCGAAACTGGTATTATATGGAATCATTTTTATTATCCATTACCAAAAATGCCAGTGAAAGATGTTAAGAATAATGTTAGTATAACTTTAGGGCAGGGTGACAATCAGCTTAGTATGGAAAGATATCCTACACCTCGGCATGGGTTGACACATCCTTCAACCTTAACAACCCGCAGTATAAGGGACCTTCCTACAGTTCTTGTGCATTGTAATGAAAGCAAAAGTTTTATAAAGGATGTAATAGGAAAAAACAACAAAATTCCAACAAACCTTCACACGCATATTTTACCAAATATTAATTACATTGAATGGATGATGGGTTATCCAGCGAATTGGACAAAGGCTGAGACTTTTGTGAGGCACACAACTAAGAAAAAAACAACAGAAGTTTATTGTGACGTTGGAAAAGATCCCGAAAGGACATCAGAAGTAATTGTCTTACAAAATGCTAAGAAAAATTACTCTAAATACAATGGAATGCATATGTTGATGAAAGAACATAAGGGTAAAGATATAAAATATATAGCGAACATTTGGAGGACGTTAAGCAAAATTGAAAAAGACAAGTATACAGAAGCAGCGCGTTCATTTTCACAATCTGCATCTGATAATTAATCTTTTACTATTTTCTTGCAAGCTAAATAGAACTGACATGTTTTTGAATTCTAAAAGTGTATTTGGTTCTTTGTTCATCACTTCTTCTTTTTTTCGCAATGTAATAGGTAAAACATTAAAAACTCTTGCTATTATCCTCAGTGTATGCAATAGTAATAATCCTATACGTAATGATGTTATAGCGAAAACTTTAGATAAAGTTCAAGTTACGTTAGAACATTGTTCATTTAATAAAACTACCTTGACATGGAACATTGTCCCTTTCATTGTTCAAATCCCATGTCCCGCATCAACATCACATTGTGAACCACTTAATTGGGCTCTCAGGACTGATGATGCCGTTCAAAAATACTCTAGTATAAATGTAAGCACGTATTCTCATATAATGTATATTCTTCCAGATGGGTGTGGGTTCGCTGGATTGGGTCAAGTTGGTCCTTGCAGGGGCCCGTGTAAGCTGTGGATATCAAGTGCACAAGCATATTCGCCAAATGTGTATATACATGAGCTTGGTCACAATATGGGTTTAAATCATTCATCTTACAATGGAGATCCTTACGGTGACCTTTCTTCTGCTATGGGATCATGTTGTCCTAATCGTTGTTATAATGCAGCTCATCTATTTATCTTAGAATGGGCTTTGCCTAAAAGCGTTTATAAACTACCATTAAAGGAAGTTACCGATATAAAACTCTATCCCAATGAATTCATTAGAATTGATGACGTTAATGATAAATTCCATTATTTCGTGCAGTATAGATTACGTAATGAAATAGATAATGTTCCACCATACTTTTCTGATACAATTAATATATATAGTGTGGTTAATGGCAGTACCTTTACAAATTTGGATTTTATTTTAAGACTGTTTGATTTCTATACCGGAGCATTTAGTTTAAATTTCATGGAAAAAGGAAATGGTTATGCAACAATCAGTATGAAATAACTAGCATTTTTAATGCAATTATAATATTGTATTAGTATTATTATTATTTTTATGGATGTATATTAAGAATCATTTTAATTAGAATCAATGAGTGTGCTCAATTCTTTTTTGATTGCTTCTGTGGGTATAACAAAGTATGTGCTGACCTATCCATCACTAATACTTCCGATAAGTGCAATGATTGTGTCATCAACTACCGTTGGTATAGGGTCAATGTTTAATAGAACATCTTTTGGAATTATTTTAGGGCTTATTTTGAGTTCAAGCATAATATTTCCACTCCTTTATATTATAACAGACGCTTTGCAATGTGAAGATGAAGAGTGTGCTACAGCATGGATTACCCCTATGTATGCAATGCCTGTCGGTATTGTTACTTTTGTGTTACTAGTATCTAGCATGTTATCCTCGTTGGGACTAGGTTTATAATTATGCGTGATCACACATTAATTTGTAAGTCGGTGCGTCCATCCAGGACCCCAATTAAAAGACATCCCTTCAGGAATCTTAAGCCGTTTCTGAATATCACTATTTAACATTTTTTCTGTCTCTTTCATTACCTCTTTTTTGCGATTGACGTAATGATTGTAAGCTATGTTCCAAGGTCCTGGCATAAACCAAGCATCTTTGATAGTTTCTTTTTTGATATCAGAAGGAACTCCGCCGTTTATTATGCTTGCTATATACTCACATGATCTGCACAGTATTTCTGAATATAGGTCAACACCTTGATGATAAACCATTTCACAAATTTGTATGTGACTCGCAAGTTGAAACGTTGCATGTATT
>Ga0214923_10008322_pt1 | contig 11071 bp, 10 predicted proteins | sample LL1510_MetaG_FD_177993 | JGI IMG/M metagenome (GOLD analysis project Ga0214923, IMG submission 177993) | Freshwater microbial communities from Lake Lanier, Atlanta, Georgia, United States - LL-1510 | ecosystem: Environmental > Aquatic > Freshwater > Lake | place: USA: Georgia | collected... | reverse complement strand
GTCCTAGTAATAAAATTTATGTGAGCACCTTTACTGATTAAATATTTAACGATTTCTAAACGATTGTTCAAAATTGCTACAAACAAGGGAGAATAATCATTACACATCTGATTGACATTGGCACCATTGTCAACCAATTTTTTAACCATATTTATGTTACCCTTTTCAGAAGCCATGTATAAAAAACTCCAGTCTTCACAATTCTTATAAGATATTTCTGGAATTATAAGTTGGAATTCTTCTTCGGTAATTTCAATATTATTGGAAATTTTAATTAAAACTTTTATAGCCTTTTTGCTTATACGATTACTATACCAGGTTTCACAACACTTACAAATAGAATTCTTCTCCTTGTTAATTTTGTTTCGGATGAATTCAACAGTTTTAGTTTTCTCTTTAACTAATTTAACAAACGTATAAGCCCCCTTATCCAACAGGAATTTAGTAATTTCTTTGTTTTTGTTTTTAATAGAGTGGTCAAGCGATGTCATATCATCATTATAACTGTGAAGTGTTGCACCCAAGTTAACCAGTTTTTCTACAATTGGAAAATTATTTTTCATAGTGGCTAAAAGTAGTAACGAAAATCCATCTGTTGATTTGTGGTTGATTTCAGAAGCAATATCATCTAGTTTATTAATATCAATTAATAAATTATTTTCAATTAGATTATAAATATTTTCGGTATTTTCACTCATTTCAAAAGATCATCTTTATCCTGGTCAAAAAAGTAAAAGTAAATTTCTTTAAAATATTCCCTATCTTTAACTATATGAGAATTATCTTTATCAAGAAGAGTAAAAATAGCTTGAAATATTCCCTCGACGTATTTTTTTAAAAATTTTGTTTTGTATTTTTCGTCAACACTATTAAAAATATCATCAATTATGAAAGCCACCAAATCTTTCGATAATGATGAAGGTATTTTGCATTCAATAAAGTCTGTCATAAATTAATTGGTTATAATATATGAGTATTTTCTTTCAATTTTTTATTTTTTAATTAAATCACAAAATTGTGGACTGGTAGCAAACTTATAGATAATGTAAAGAACCGGACAGAATAAAGCTGTCAAAAAAGATGTTATTTCAAAACCATTGTTGCATTTAAAAGCTAAATATAAAGCGAATATACCACAAATAAAGTTAAAAATAGAAAATATTTGTAAGTTTGGATCAATCATATGGTCGTTAAATTGAGTGTTTTCAAAATTTTGAACAGACGACCTAGAAAAAATCGTAACGTCCCAATCGACTGAATTAAATTTTTGGTTATTTAATAAGTTAATACTACCACCCATAGCTATCTCTAAACTTTTAGGAAATTCATTATCTAAAAGTTGATTAGGACTTGGCACTGCTTTAAATACAGAATTTTTTCCTGATGTTATTACTCTAGGAAATTCACCTTTGGGTATTTTAAAATTTAAAGGAATAGCAGAAGAAAAAACGGAAGTTTTATTATTTAAATTAGGTCCATATCCATAATTAAAAATTATTTGATTTGGTTCAGGTTCTGATAAAGAGGATTGAACAGTAGATGCTGGACACGTAATTGGTGCCGGACAGGGTGGAGGAGGTGGTGGACAGGTTGGAGGTGGTGGAGGTAGTGGACATGTTACAGCTGGACATGCTTTTGGTGCCGGACACGATAGACATGTTGTAGTTGGTGGAGGTGCTGGACATGTTACAGGTGGTGGACATGTTACAGGTGGTGGAGGTGCTGGACATGTTACAGGTGGTGGACACGATGGACATGGTTGAGAACTATTTTGGTTACCCATATTTTATATAATGTTAGGAAAAATAAAAAAATATAAATTATTTTTTATTAAACCTTTTAATATTCTTGATGTATAAAGTTTATAACTATCTTCTGTTATATAAATTAGGTTTGTAATAAAAATTTTTGTAGCTTCCTTCCATAGAAATATTTATATTAGCATATCAAAGAGTTTGTTTTTATTTAACATTATCTAAAACTAATCTAATATAATTATCACTATTATCTTTTTCAATTGCCATTAAATAATATTTCATCATATTATCCATATCTTTTTGTTGTTCATAATAACTACATAGAAGACGCATTGCATCATAATCACCTCTTTCAAATGCCATTAAAAAATATTTTTTCATGTTTTCACTATCTTCTTGTTGCTGATAATAACTTCCTAAACTCACCATTGCACAAACATAACCTTTTTCAATAGCAAGTAAAAAATATTTTTTCATATTATCAAAATCTTTTTGTTGTTTATAATATCTACCTAAATTATACATAGCTTCACTATTGCCTTTCTCAATAGCAAGTAAAAAATATTTTTTCATGTTATCATAATCTTTTTGGTCAGAATAATAACGACCAAGATTTAACATTGCTTCCGAATCACCTTTTTCAATAGCAATTAAATAATATTTTATCATATTATCATAATCTTTTTTCCCCTTGTAATAATTACCAATTTGTTTTATATAGTTAGTATCTGTTTCTTCTTCATCTATAATATTTTCTATTAGTAATTTATAAAGTTTTTCTAAAAATGCTAATGGATATTGATTTTTTTCAATACCAAAAATATGTTTCTTATTTATCATTTCAATTAGAAAATTTTGACTTGTTGACATTAAATGAAATTAAATAAATTAATAAATTAATAAATCAATTTTTATCATTTTATATAAAATGACCCAATTTCTTTCTTTTCTTTTTTTTCTATTCTTTATATGCTTAAAGATATATATTTATTATAAATATATAAATGTCTTCACCACCTGACCCTACACTCGAAAATATAGAAATTGTAAAGATTAACTTAAAGAACATTCAGGCGTTCAACGATTACATCTACGCCAATGGACAGGCATACTTTGCAAATTGTTTTTTACTACTGACTTCTACGGATAATTCGGATCCTGGACTTTCTATAGGAATAAAAATTTTAGAGGGCTCTTTTGCCGCTCTTGGAGCTGGATTTGGTCCTGTGGGAGCTTTTGCGGCTTGTTTTATGTGTGGAGAAGTGGACAAGTTGTTCATTCAAATTATATAACAGATGATGATAAAAGAATAAAATCATATAATGGGCAAATAATATTTAATAAGAATAGATTTGAAACTATATATGATCTTTTTAAGAATTTTATAAATAATTTATCAGTATCAAGAAGTTTGAAACGGACATTAATAATTATGGATATACAAAAAAAATTAAATATCTTTAGCTATTATTTCTAATAAATTAGGATTAATTTCGTGTCCGTTTCCAGGTTCGTTTCCAGGTTCAAACATATGTTGTTCATATTTAAATCCAGCATATTTTTTTTGTATATCCTTAAAAATTTTTTCCCATAATTTCATATTTTCATTAGATGGTATCTGAGCTAAAAGCATATCATCATTTTGATTCCAACCAATTATAACCTTAAAATTTTCTAATCTATTTTGAATTTTATCAATTAAAGAATGGCAATATGTTGGATGAGCGGGAACGGCTAAATATAATTTTTCATAAATTGGATTATTAGTATTTACAATACCAATACAAGTGCCACCACCTGCTGATTTTCCAAGCAAATGAACTTTTGTATGTCCTAAACTTTTAATAACCTTATCAATTATTGATCCTAATTCATTAAACATATTAGTTTCATCTTCGTAAACATATTCACGATAATTTATTGTTGTGTTATCTTCACCTTTTTTTTCTTCAATTTTCTTATTTGTTGTTGAACAAGCTTTTTTTTGAATAACTTTAAATATATCTTCATCATAACATAAAATATATATTGCTTTATATTTTTCTTGTAACTTATTAGATTTTTTTAGATATTGTAGAATAATATTAGATGATCCACAAAATGATTTTATAGAATATCCTGCCATAGCAACTAATACAGGTTTATCAGTAGAACCTATATCAAATACTTTTTCAATAATTTTAAAATTTCCATATTTTTCTATAACTTTTTTAGATTTTTCTTCATCTAATTGATATAAATTCCATTCATTAAATGGTAAATCTAATGAATATACTTTACATTTTTCCGTAAATTCATCTGCATCCATTTTTATATTTGATTTAATAAAATCTGAATCTTCCATTTTATTACCACCACCATATAGATTTTGGAGTTCTAAATATTTATTTTTGTATTTTATATATTTTTCTTCAAACGACATATATATATATTGAATGACATTTGGGGTATTTTCTTTCAATTTTTTTAATTAATTTTTTAAAATTTTTTTCTTTTTTTTCTTTATATGCTTAAAGATATATATTTATTATAAATATATAAATGTCTTCACCACCTGACCCTACACTCGAAAATATAGAAATTGTAAAGATTAACTTAAAGAACATTCAGGCGTTTAACGATTACATCTACGCCAATGGACAGGCATACTTTGCAAATTGTTTTTTACTACTGACTTCTACAGATAATTCGGATCCTGGACTTTCTATAGGAATAAAAATTTTAGAGGGCTCTTTTGCCGCTCTTGGAGCTGGATTTGGGGCTGTGGGAGCTTTTGCGGCTTGTTTTATGTGTGGAGAAGTGGACAGTTGGTCTTCAACTACTCCTCCAAAGCTAAACTCTGTATTTGCGAGTATGCTTATTCGTTATCAACAGTCTAGTTTTACATTCGACTCTCAAGTAGCGGATTACATATCTGATCCAGCTTCTTTTTGGACAAAGACTTTTAATTGGAATGGACAAACTTGTGTATTAGGTGATTTGGCAACGATTAGTTTCCCAGTTGAAAGCGATCCTTCTTTTTTCCCGATGGCTAAGGTTTGTCTGACGGGTCTTAATCAATCTGTTTGGCAGTGTGTGTTACAGATGAAGTGCGTAATTACTTGGTGGGCTTGGATTCCTGATGGACAAGTTGATCCTCAACCAAAGATGATTAAATCAAATACGAACATGGTTTCTTGGGATGAGAATTTTATCTCGAATAATCCTGCATATTATTGTACTTGGACTTGGCACCAAGACACAGGCTTTGCGGATAAGGATTGGTGGTACACTTACGAGTATAACTTAGGATTTGGGGCTTCGACGTTTCATGATGGAAGCATTTCCTCTGATGCTTGTAAGTATCTTTTTATCGACTCAGCGGATGGAGTAGTGATTAACGCGAACGGACTTATGCCACGTAAAGTTGTATTCGAGAATTGGGGTATCAAAAAGGCCACAAATACCTAAGAGTTTATTTTAAAATGAATAATTAATTAATAATTTTTTATATATAAATTAATTATTTATAGGTAACTTATAAATGTAAATATTGATACCTTTCTCAATATATAAATATGTGGTATTCTTTTCAGTATTTTCTTTAACATTTATATCATCTAACACTGATTCAATCAAATCTAAATCATGTAATTCTTTTATTCGTTCTTCAAGATATTCTTTATGTTTTTCTTTAACTGCTATTACTGCAGATTTATAATTTTTAAATGTTGTTAAATATGGTTCACCATTTTCAACAATAATATAAATATATTCCATATAATATATATTAATATAAAAAAATAATTAGGATATAAAATAATTTTATTAATTAAATTTTACTCCACTTTTTAACTCCATTCTTATTTTCTTTTATAATCCATTCATTACCATCATTTCCAATTTTCTTAGTTCCAATATCAAATAATGTTGCACTTTCACTCGGACTTGGTCTATCTTTGTTTAATTTTTTATCAGTTTCTAAATTAGGTATTAATTTTATATATTTTACATTAATAGTATACTCATAATTATCTATTTCATTTTGTTTAATATAAGTTATATCTCCACATAACCATCCATCAGGACCATTTTTAATTTCATCAAAAAATATATTATCATATAATTCAATTATTTCATTTATATCTAAATATTTATTATTTCGGTTCTCTCTTATTAACCACTTTAAATCAGATTCACTTGGTTTAAAAATTATACTAATTTGATTTGTATTTTTATTATATTTATATGTGTATTCCTTTAATGGAAAAATTCCTGAAATCATTTTTTTATAATCCTTACTAACTTTCTCAATATACAATCTATTTAAGTATTTATTTTCATAAATATATGATTTATTCTTAATAATAGGTAATTTAATATAACTATGATTCTCTATTTTTTCTAAATATGGCTCTAAACGTATTTCAAAATACTTTATCTTTGAAAGATATAATTTAAATTGTCTTTTGAATTCATTTACTTTACCACCTTTCATAACAGTGCAAAATACTTCCATTCCACCTCCTTTCATATCATTACCACCTTTCATTGATAAACTTTTAGTTAGGTTTTTTAAATTTACATATTTATTTTTATACTTAAGATATTTCTCATAGTAATTCATATAATTAATTATAAAAAAATATAATCTTTTTATAATTATTTTGCACAATCTTTATAAGGTGCACAACTTGATCTCATTGTAAAACCTTTGATTGGTTTAGTTAAACAATCTTTCTTTGAAAATCTTCTATTTGCTATATCGAACTCTTTTTTATCAGACTTTCTAACACATGATTTATCATTAGCATTTGTTTGACAACATAACTTTTTTGATTTTCCACCAGATATTTTTTTAGATTGCTTCTTTGATTGATTCTTTGATGATTTTTTAATTGGTTTCTTTGATATTTTCTTAAATATTTTCTTAGATATTTTCTTAGATATTTTCTTATTCATATTTTATTTTATATAATAATTTATATATAATTTATATATTTTTATAATTCTACAAAAGAAGGGTCATCTATTCCCATGGCTTTTAATTTAGCATATTGTAATAAATCTCTTTTATATTTTTGAAGATTATCATTAAATTTTTCTTTTAGTATAGCGAATATTTCTTCTTCGGTAAATTCTTTTATAATAAATCTAATAATCATATTTTCTTTTCTTTCATTATTTATATAATATGACCCAGATTGATTTTTTTTTGTAAGAAAATTGTTATACCATTTTGATAAATCTTCAAATTTTACATTTGAAGGTAAAATATTAAATAATTCATCAGTAATTTTTTCATAAAATTTTATAAAGTTTGTGTTATTAGATAAATTATTACTTACAAAATTGAATACTACTTTGTTTGTTTTTAATTGATTAATTTTTTTAGTATTATTTAATGGATTATTTTCTTGCATATCTTTCCAAAATTTTAATAATCTCTCTATTTTTCCTAAATTATTATTAAAATATAAATCTATAATTTCTTTAATAATATTTTCTAAATTATTTTCTAATATTTTCATAGCAAATCTATTAAAACTTTGAGGTGTTAAAATATTATTTTCTATAATTTCAAAATAATTTTTAAATTCTATAAGATCATAAATTTTTTTATATATCATTTCGTTAATGTCATTATAATTAATTGTCCAAAAGTTTTTTTTAATCTCTTTAAGAATATCATAACCCCAAAGATTTATATTTTTAATATATTCTTCCATTCCATTAAAAAAGTTTATTATTGCTAAACAAGATTTATAATTCTTATAATGTTTATGGTTATTAATATATTTTTCGAAATCAATATTTAATTTTTTCATATTTTCACAAAATAAATCTTTCGTTAAACAATTTTTTACTGAAAGGAATGCTTCATTTCTTATTAAATTAGCAATTAACATAAATTTATTTTCTATATTATCTGTAAATTTTTCTTTGGGTGGATTTTCTAATGTCTTTTTAAATATTATATCATTAAATTCACTTCTTGATATAATACCAGAATTCCATGGAGACTGTCTATAATAACTAAAGGTATCTGGAGTTTTTCCATGGTAAATTTTACCATCAATATCAATAAAATTTACATTAATTTCATAAGAAATAACTTTGTCATTTATATAGTTTGGACCAACACCTCCTCCAATGTGAAACGCATTTTTATTAACATTATAAATATTTTCATTAGGTCCAGTTGTAAAACTAATAATATCAATAATTTTTAATTTTTTTAATTTATCTATTAATTCTATTTCATTAATTGGTTCACTAAATGATTTATAGATAGGAAGACAAGTATTAATATTTTCTAATAAATCATTAATTTCTTCCTCTACTAAATTATATTTAGTAAATTTATCCTTTTTAATTTCAGTTAATATTAATTTCGTTTTTTCTAATTCCCAGATATTTTTCTTTTCACCAACTTTACTATTTAAAAAGGCTAAATCTTTATCTTGATAATGAGTATCTTTCAAAAAATATTCTATTAATTTTTTTGATATTACTTTTTCCTCAATAAAATTTTTAGGAGATATTTCCAAATTTTTACCTGGCTTTAAATCTGTGTTTGGTGGGTAATATCCAGGATTACAATATTCATTCGCAGTGAAAAATATTTCGCCATAAATGTTTATAAAAACAAAAAATGAAGTCCAACCGGCAGTGGGACCTTTATTACAACCAATAATTTTATTAGATATTAAATTTTCTCTTATTTTATCTAAAAAAGTAATATAATATGAACCTATATTTATGACATTAATAATTTCTTCAGCTTTAATTTTAAAATATTCATCTGAATATTCTTCCTTTATTTTTAACTTATGATTTTCTTCTTTTTCAATCCTTTCTTTCTCTATTCTTTCTTCTTCTCTTTTTTCGTTTTCAATTCTTTCTTTTTCTATTCTTTCTTTTTCTAATTTCTCATTTTCTAACTTTTCAGTTGTCATTCTAATTTTTTCTTTCTTTATATATTCCTCTTTATCTTTTAATTGTTTAATCATTTCAGAAATTTTATTTTCTTCATTTTCTAGTTCAGATAAGTGATTATTAAAAATATTTGTTTTATTTTTAATAATAATTATATTATTACTGTTATCATTTTCATCCTTAATATTTGGTAAATCACTATTGAAACACCAAACATTATCTATAATAAATTTATAAATATATTCTCCTTGTTCTAAATTTATCTTATAAATCCATTTATTATTTTCTTTAATCATCATTTCTGGTTTCCAATCATTAAATGAACCAGCAATTTTAACATCAGTACCTTCTTTATTCCATTGAAAAATAGTTTCGACCATTAAAGATTAATATCTAAATTTAAAAATAATAATAATCAATTTTTATTGTTTAATAGTATTAATATAAAACCATCTTTTTTTTACCATATAAAGATTGTCTTTGATTATTATTAATGAGTTTAACAACTTGTCTATATAATAATAAAAAAATTTCAATAAATGATTTTAATTTATTAGATGATAAAAATAAGAGAAATAATGTAAAATGTATTTGTTGTAATAGTAAGCTTATCCCAAAATTAGGAAAAATTAAAGTTCACCATTTTGCTCATGAAAATAAAATAGAATGTGATACTTTTCGTACAACCGATAGTATGACTTTTTGGCATCAATATTGGCAATCTTTTGTCGATACTAAATACTTTGAAGTCGTTATTGAAAAAAATGGTAAAAAACATATTGCAGATATTTATAATCCAACTAAAAATTTAATAATAGAAATACAACATTCTAATATTTCTCAACAAAAAATAAAAGAAAGGGAAGATTTTTATGACAATATGATATGGCTTATTGATGAAACAACTAAGTGCTGTGAAAATTGTGAAATTACATTATGTAATGAATGTGAATACTTTAATAAAATCTGTAATAATTGTAAAAATAAAGATTGTTGTAAAAATAAAATAATCAGTTTATTTTCTGGTGAAACTTTTGAAATTATAAAAAATACTAATAGTACTTTTTTTCTTTCTTCTTCCAAACCTGTTTTTTTACACGTTGATAATGAAAGTAAAAATTATATTTTAAAATTTATAAGAATATTAGGCAATAATAATTTTTTTTGTGAAAAAATTAAAATAGAAAATTTTATTTCTAATTACTTTCCAATAAAATATGATTTAAGTAAAATAGTTAACAGTTTTAATGATTTATTTTATAAAATGACAGATAGTAGTCAATATGATTGTAATTTAGAACATACTATTGATAATGATAAAATTACAATTAAATCTCATTGCAGTGATTTAGAATATCTATTAAATGTAGGTTTTAAATATTATAAAGAAAGACAAGAATATGTTTATTTTTTTAATAAAAATCAAAAATATTGTTATAAATGTGAATTAAATTTAGCTGAAGAAAATTCTGAGGAATATTGTAAAGAATGTTTTACTAAAAGTGAACATAATTTTACATACAATTGGTATAATTTATTTGAAAATAATGAAATAGTTTCAAAAAAAATAAATTCCGAAAAAATAAGCCATATTGAATTTAATTTAGAAAATCCAATTATTATTAAAACTAAAAATAATATTGAATTTGTAATAAATAAAAATTTATATTTTAAAAATGATAATAATTATAAATATGATAAATCAGACGGTCTATATATTTATTTTGATTATAATAAATTAGTAAATTATAAAGATGATGAAATAAATTTAATAGAAAAAATTATTATTTATGGAAAAACATTTTATAGAATTCAAAAAGAATATCCTATAGGATGCTTACTAGATTTATATGGTAAAAATTTATATCTTACTTTAAATTTTGTAGATAAATATACCTATATAAGTCCAATTAAAAGAAACAAAGAATTTTTAAAAGAATTTTCTAAAATAACAAAACAAAATATAAAATGGAATCTAGAACCATTAACTATAGAATATGATTATATAAATTATGATGAATTATTAGAAAATGAAGATATAAGAATAAAATATATATTTTACTGTATCAATTTCAAAATAAAAAATTATAACTATTATAATATTATTGGATTAATGGGATGCTATAGTAAAAATAAAATTATTTTAGAACTATTTTTAAAATGGTTAGATAAATTTAGAAATTGCGACGCAGACACATGGATTGATTTTGGAAAATATAATGATCAATATTATTATAACTTAAAATATGAGTATTTATTATGGTTAAAAGAAAATCCGAAAGTTTATGCTAATAGTAAATTTAATTATATTAAAAGATATGATGATAAAGACAGGAAATTATTTATTCTAATTAGTTTAAGTCAACATCCAGACCAATGTAAAAAATAATTTCCTG
>Ga0214923_10008321_pt1 | contig 11071 bp, 11 predicted proteins | sample LL1510_MetaG_FD_177993 | JGI IMG/M metagenome (GOLD analysis project Ga0214923, IMG submission 177993) | Freshwater microbial communities from Lake Lanier, Atlanta, Georgia, United States - LL-1510 | ecosystem: Environmental > Aquatic > Freshwater > Lake | place: USA: Georgia | collected... | reverse complement strand
GAAATCTATTTGAATTAAACAAAATTAAACGATTAAATACATTACCCACTCTATCTACTTCTTTCCATTTTGTCATATCTTGACTCCATTTATCTACTTCTTCTTTATTTCCTAAAAAATCCATATCTTTTTTACATGTTGTTCCGTCATAAAATTCATAAAAAGCAGTACCAGATGTTAAAGGAGCATTAGGAGTTAAATATAAGACTCCAGCCCAATTATTGAAACCATCAATATGAACCCAAGAACGATCTCTACTAGTTGTGTATTGAAACGCGCCATTATAAATACTATCTGCATCGGAACTGTCTTCTTTTGGAATAGGAAAATCTGTAATTTTTCCACCAAATGGTTCAACATATTTTTGAATTATATCTTTTAAATCTTTATTTGCATATGAAATGGTTCTTTGACCAGGATAATTACCACGAACACTAAACTCTTGACTTAAAATATATTCTCTAGTTTCATTAGGATTATTATAAAAATTATCTATTACAATTAATCCACATGTTGGAGATTTTACTTGTTTATTTAATAATATTTTTTTGTATTCTTTTGATTCAATAAATTCCATTATTATTTTATATTAGTTATTTTTATATCATTTCATTTAAAATAAATTATGTTTTGTGTGGTAATATACTAATTTTTGATTAATTATTTTTATCAATAATTTTAGATTATGTGTTATTTATTGTTATATTAAAAACTATAAAAGGCTATAGTTGCTGAACCATTTGTTCCTGTATTTGTAGTTGTTCCTCCAGAAGAACCACCTCCTTGATTTCCTGTTACAGTTGTTAAAAAAGTAACTAATGCCGTAGTTGATGAACCAGAAACTCCAGTATAAAATCCGGACCCACCTCCTCCGCCTGAACCATTATTAGTTCCAGCTCCTCCACCACCACCCCAATATCCTCCACCTCCAGCTCCTCCACCACCACCATCTCCCGAAGATACAGGGCTTCCTCCTACTAATGCAGCTCCAGTTTGTGAACCTGCATCTCCAGCAGTTCCACCTGCTGTTAAAGTTCCTCCTCCACCCCCTGGACTCGCTGCTGCTGTTCCATTTGCTCCATTGTTAGAACCAACAGCACCTCCACCACCAGCACCACCTGGTGTAACAGCATCATCATAAGCACCACCACCACCACCACCTGCTATTAAAATTGGTCCAGAACCATTTCCAGAATTATTTGTTGTGTTTACGCCAGGATTTTGTATAGCACTAGAACCAGGTGTTCCTGCTGAAGTTTCATATCCTAATGTAATACTATTTAAAAATAAACCAGTTAAACCACCGCCTTCACCACCAAAACCTTGTTGGCCTGCCAAACCACCACCACCTATTCCTGAAGTTGGTGGTCCTGTTGATGGACCAGAACTTGCAATACGAGATTGTCCACCTTGACCTATAATTAAATAATATATATTAAATGGCTGTAAATAAAAAGTACCCACAGCTTTTCCACCTGCTCCTCCAGCTGAAGCACCTACTTGACCACCGCCTCCACCACCAGCGCCATTTAACGTAAATGTTAGCGCAACTTTTGATGTTACTGAAATAGAATAATAATAAGGGGGTGTATTTGTAAATGTAATTGGGATACTTAATACAGCACCAGTAATTGTATATGTTGTAGACGAACCTGTTGGACTATTTAGTGTAAGAATAGGATAAACTTGATAACTTACCCAAGCATATCCGTTATAAAACTCTGGATATAGTGTGTCTGAATTAAATCTCATCATACCTGTTATTCCAGGAGATGGTCTTGTTCCTGTACCTCCTACAGGTAAGGTAAAATAATTATATAATACTTCTTTATTTGATGTAATATAATTACAAAAATAATCATATGAGGTATTTCCACTTCTTACTGGATTTACAAAAAAACCAGTATTTCCGGCTGTTAAAGCAGAAGATGACGCATTTAATATAATACTTCCAGTTACTTGACCTGTATTACCTGCTTTATTTCCTATAGCTATTGAATAGTCTCCTTGACTAACTGAACCTGCTTGATATCCTAAAGCAACCGCATTTATTCCTTGTCCCGTAAGTCCTGCTTGAAAACCTAATGATATCTTTGAAGAACCCAATGTCCAATTAGTAGTACTTATTGATGGATTCCAATATAAATATTCACCGAAATTTACCCCTAGTGGACTTATGGTTCCTGTGACTCCTTGTGCTCCTGTGACTCCCTGTGCTCCCGTGACTCCTTGTGCTCCTGTGACTCCCTGTGCTCCCGTGACTCCTTGTGCTCCCGTGACTCCTTGTGCTCCCGTGACTCCTTGTGCTCCCGTGACTCCTTGTGCTCCTGTGACTCCTTGTGCTCCTGTGACTCCCTGTGCTCCCGTGACTCCTTGTGCTCCTGTGACTCCCTGTGCTCCCGTGACTCCTTGTGCTCCTGTATTGCCTTGGAATCCTTGAGCTCCTGTATCGCCTTGGAATCCTTGAGCTCCTGTATCGCCTTGGAATCCTTGAGCTCCTGTATCGCCTTGGAATCCTTGTGCTCCTGTATCGCCTTGGAATCCTTGTGCTCCAGTATCGCCTTGGAATCCCTGTGCTCCCGTATCGCCTTGGAATCCTTGTGCTCCAGTATCGCCTTGGAATCCCTGTGCTCCCGTATCGCCTTGGAATCCCTGTGCTCCCGTATCGCCTTGGAATCCCGTTACACCTTGAAATCCCTGTGCTCCTGTATCGCCTTGGAATCCCGTTACACCTTGAAATCCCTGTGCTCCTGTATCGCCTTGGAATCCTTGAGCTCCTGTATCGCCTTGGAATCCTTGAGCTCCTGTATCGCCTTGGAATCCCTGTGCTCCTGTATCGCCTTGGAATCCTTGAGCTCCAGTATCGCCTTGGAATCCTTGTGCTCCAGTATCGCCTTGGAATCCCTGTGCTCCTGTATCGCCTTGGAATCCTTGAGCTCCAGTATCGCCTTGGAATCCCTGTGCTCCAGTATCGCCTTGAAATCCCGTTACGCCTTGGAATCCCTGTGCTCCAGTAACACCTTGAAATCCCGTTACGCCTTGGAATCCCTGTGCTCCAGTAACACCTTGGAATCCCTGTGCTCCAGTAACACCTTGAAATCCCTGTGCTCCAGTAACACCTTGAAATCCCTGTGCTCCAGTAACACCTTGAAATCCCTGTGCTCCCTGTCCACCAGTATTATGACAATTACAATTACATTGATCAAATGGAAGACAATCAGGACAAACACCATCATCATCTTGACAGTCACAATCTTCATACGATTGACAATTAGGACAAACACCATCATCTTCTTGACAAATATCCTGACAAGAACAACATTTACCAAATCTTGAAGCAGAAATGCCATTAATAGTTTGTACATATAAATTTGTTATTGTAGCGTTTTCACTAGTTATATTTTTTGTATATATACTACTCATACTATTATAATAATATAATTTAAAAATCTAAATAATTGTATTGTTAAATTATATTTTCTAAAATCTACGGACAAGGAAAGGGTCTTTGGAACTTAGGTATTGCTTGTGGAACAGGCATAATAACTGGTTTAGATTCAAATACATTAGCTGTCTTCAAACATTTTAATTCTGGTGTCAAAGGTGGAGCAGGATTTACTAAATTTGTTGAATTAATTCCCCATAAAAAAGATTCAATATCAGCAGGATTATGTGATAAAGTATACCATGGTAATTGTCCAGGATTTAAACCATTTCCAGGAAGTCTGGTGTCATATGCGTATCCATTAGCTCCATTTTTATATAATTGCCAAGCTTCAATGCCTACATTTTGTCTGAGAAATAAACAATAATTACCGGGAGTATTTTTATTACGAGTAGATGCCATTTATATATAATTATAAAAGAATAATATATAAAAAACTATTAATAATTAAACTCCAAATTGTGTTTTTAATAAATCAACTGAATGTTTTCTAAGTTCAACTAACAAATCATCATCAATTGTACTAGCTTCAATTTGTTGGCAAATACATTTGTGTGTAATATGAAACAAATTTTGACTAAATAATCCAATTAAAATTAGTTGTTTAAGACTTTCCTTTTGTTCAAAACTAAATTGTTGATTCTTGTCAAATTCATTTATAGTCAAAATTGACATTTCATCAATAAGTTGTTTGAAATTCTCATTATTTATCATAATATTATGTACATATTTCATTCCAGCATCAATTTTATCATCTGTAATTTCTTCTGCTCCAAAAACTGATAATAATTCATCTCTATAAAGTTTATCACAAATATCTAATACATCTTGACTTGAATATTCATATTCTTCATCAGAATTTTCTGCGTATTCTTCTGGTGTTTTTTGTTTTAATTTATGGATTAATTCTTGTTCAATATCATGATATTTAACTTTAAATTGAGTATTGTAAGACATTTATAATGAATAATATAGGTTGTTTTTAAATAGATAAACTAACAAAAAGTATTTAAGGAGCTGATTGTCCGGCAGTATGAGTAGTATAAAAATCACGATCTCTTGTTAATTCACGTGATGGAACACCTCCACGAATCCAACCTTCGGATGCCATTCCTTCAATCATTAAACTAGGATTTTGAATATTTTGTTTTACTTCTGGAATTAAAGGAGTGGTATGATATTTCAAGTAACTTTTCTCTGTTAGACGAGTAACACTTCGTTTGTTAGTAATAGATTCTCCTTGTTGAATTTGAGATTCTAAAATAGGGTCAACTGAACCTCTTCCTAAATATGGAACAGTAGCAAATGGTCTACCAAATAAATCAATTCGGGACTTTGGATGTGTTTGAATTCCACCAATTAATAATTGAGAACTTTCGTCTACATTACAACCACCAACTCCCATTCCATATGAACCAGAATAGTTAATACATGGCTGAGTTACTGCTAAAGCTTTCGCATTTTTCATCGAACAATCTTGAGAGAAATAATTTTGAAGAGTATAACTACAAGCTTGAGAATTTTGAATTGAATTTTGATCTACACAGCAAGAGTCATTACCAATTCTACTTAAACCATTAAATGTAAAGTCTGAGACGTAAGCCATTTTATATATATTAGTATAATAATATTTCTTAAAAATTTTTATTAATTAAGGTGTTTCTTTGTTTCTAAATGTCTTGAATATAAAATCTCAACAAAACATCCAAAATCACATTTTTCACAATAAAATGTAAAACCATTTTTTCGTTCGTCTTTTGTTGCGTGTTTATTTAAATAATGTAATTTCATATTAGTCGTTTTTGTTGGAATATAATTACATAATTCACAATTGCTTAATATTTTATCACATCTTTCTTTACGTTTTTCTCCTGTATGTCTTTTTGAATTAATGTGATCATTCCATTGTGATACAAAATTGCATTTAAACTGACATTTATCACATTCAAATTTTAATGTTTCCATTTTAATTAACTATAATAATATATTTTTAACTTGATTTAGAAATATATTCTATATATAGTATATAATGACCGACCGTAAATATTCTTATGAGAGTCTACAAAAGTTTTGTAACGAAAATGGCATTGAACTTTGTAGAGATTATTCCACTGAAATTATAAATCAAAAGATTGTAATTCAAGGTAAATGTAAAACTGATGGGTGTAATAATACATTTTCAAAAAGTTTTTCTGCATTTTTAAAAAATTATTTTTGTCCTTCTTGTGTGAAGCTAAAAAAATATATACGAGTTAAAGAGACTTTTTTAAGTAAATATGGAGTTACTAATCCTAATAAATTATCATCAATACAAAATAAAATAAAAGAAACAAATTTACAAAAATATGGTGTAGAATTTACTTTTCAAAGTGTTCTTGTTAAAGATAAAATTAAACAAACTTGTATTGATCGTTTTGGAGTTGATAATCCTACTAAACACACAGATATAAGAAATAAGATTAAAACAACTTGTATAGAAAAATATGGATTTGAAAATCCAAATAATAATACAAATATAAGAGATAAAATTAAAAATACATCTATTCAAAGATATGGTGTGCCTCATCCAAGTCAATCTGAATTTATAAAAAATAAAAAAATAGTAACATATATTCAAAGATATGGTGTAAGTAATCCTACTCAAAATCCAGAAATTGCTGAAAAAGCTTCTAATAATTCATATCAAACAAAACAATATATATTTCCTAGTGGAAAAACTATTAATTATCAAGGATATGAAAATCTAGCATTAGATGAATTAATACAAAATATTTCTGAAAATGATATTTTAAATTGCAGAACAGATGTTCCTTCCATCTGGTATACTACAGATGATGGAATTAAACATAGACATTATGTTGATATATTTATACCAACAGAAAATCGGTGTATTGAAGTTAAATCAGAATGGTATTTTAATAAAGGTAAAGATATTATATTTAAAAAACAACAAGCTGCAAAAGAATTAGGTTACAAATATGAAATATGGATATATAATAAAAATAAAGAGAAAATAATTTGTTACGATTAATGGTGTTAAATTAAAATATATCTATAATTATCCTGTAGACGAGCGAAGGCTCCATCTGGACCAGAGCTCTTACCTGAAGGCATGTTGCCATAAAGATACATTGCAAACGCATTAGCGTCATTTGCTACTCTTGTATTCGGCATACTATAAAATTGCATCATTGAGTTGTCCAAATCATAATTTGATAAGAGGTCACCGTATAATTGTTTGTTAGTATTAATGATGCTAGGATTCAACATTTGCGTTTGTTTTTTAACAGCTTTGTCTATTTCATCATACACATCTGGATTAAAACTTGGAGCTGCTGCTAATCTATTTGGGTCATCATTTATTTCAGTTAATAATATGTTTCCAAAAGGATTTTTTTTAGTAGTTGGATGAAAACTTGAACGCAATACACTTTTTAATGTAACTGGGTCAGTTAACATTGGAGATGGAGATAACGCAGATGGTTGTATTGAAGGATTAACTGAAAAGCCTTCTTTCTTAATTAAAGAACTAACAAGATTTTGTTTTCTTAATTTATAAAGTGTAAAAATGATTGCTAATGTTACTATTCCGATTATTATTAGATTCCAATTTCTTGTAAATACAAATCCTAAAATTGACATTAGTAATACTAATCGAGTTATAGCATTTAATTTGGCTTCAAATGTCATTTGTTGTGTAGGCCAAATTTGTATAATGTTATCTTTATTAAATAATATTGTTGGAACATTGGACCAAAATGGAGTTGTCATTATATATATTATAGAATTTTAAAAAAAATTGATTTACTTGCTTAAATCAATAGTAGTACATTCCATAAATCTGAACTTGAAACTAAATGTCTTCAATTAAAGGAAAAACGGTATATATGATTTTATATAACTATTCTGAGTTTGATTACTCTATTGTCCAAATTATGGAAAAATTAGATGAGGCATATGAATATATTTGTTTACAAGAAGGACATATTTGTGATAAATTTAATATGATAAATGTTCATAATATTAAGCATCTTAAAGAAAGATTTCTTGATAAACATTTAAATATTTGTTATATTACGTCTGGTAAATATAATAAATTTGATTTATGTAATTATTGTCAAGTATCTAGTTATGCTATAATTCCTATAAAAATTAATTAAATTATTTCTTTCCTTTCTTCTTTCCCTTTTTAGTTTGTTCTAGTGGTTTTGATCCTCTTGGAGTTTTTTCTACCTTTTCTCCTGTGCTAAATATTTTTATTATTTCATCATCAGACATTTTTTGTTGTGGCTGAGAATCAGACACATTACAAAAATCTGTTTGGGATTGTTCTTTTGCTTTAGCATTTGCTTCTGCTTTTGCTCTAATTCTTTCTTTCATTTTAGCAGTCTTCATATTTCTATTTAATTGTGCTTCCATTGCTCCCATATTAATTTTTGCGCCTTTTCCTAAACCAGGAATACCCATTTGTGAAAACATCTTTTGCATATCTCCCATTCCAGGCATATTTTTCATTTTATTGAGTAATTCCATTCCTTCCTCCATTAATTCTGATTCTTTAATTTCTCCTGACTTAATTTTTTCATCTATTTTGCTTCCAATATTTTTAACCATATTCATCATTTTTCCGGGATTTTTGAATAATTTTTGAAATATATCCTTTGTATCACCAGTATTATTCATATCTAAATTCAGATCTTTTGCTGTCTCTTCGGCTAATTCCATTGCTAATTTACCTAATTTTCCTCCCATCATAGAGTTAATATGTTCATGAATTTGATTAGCATTTGGCATATTTTCCATATTAATACCATTACATGATGTATCCGTTTCATTTACATAGGGAGAAGAACCGCTAGCATCAAATAAGTTTTGTATTCCTTCAAGTGTTTCTTCTAATTTTTTCTTAAGTTCTTCCTCATTAATAGCTTCAAATAATTTAGCAGTATCACCTAATTCAGAACTACTATGAACAGAACCAATAACAGAAAATAAAATTAGTTGTAGATATTTCCAAATTGTCTCTTTTGTATTATTACTAATATCAAGATTCCATAACTGAGCAAAAACTATTCCAGGGAGAAATTCGGTATTTACTTCAGAAGAGGGGCTAAAAATATCTACATTTTTATAGAGTATATCAAAAAAACGCTCAGGAAATTTATTAACACAATGTCTAAATACAACCAATGTTTCGTTTTTTTTACTTTCTTCAGATGGTCTATTCCACCATCTTGCTATAATACCCGAATATTCAGGAAAAGTAATTAATATATCAGCGGTAAAGTCATTAATAATCTTATGAAACTCTTCAGGAGGAGTTAAATCTTCTATAGATTTTGTTTTTTCGGACATTATTATAAACTTAGTAAAAGAAATATATTTAAATCAAAAACTTATTTAAATATATTATTATTTACAATTATTTTTATCAATTACTGTTTCTTTTATGACATTTTTTATTATCTTTTCATAATTTTTCTCAGCTTCTTCTTTGGTTGAACCAGACATTGAGTTTAAAACAATTTGCATATATTTATCGTTTTGTTTTGATTCTGGATTATTATATTCTGGATGAAGTTTTTGCCATTCGGTTATTTGTTTAATATTTTTATTAGCAACTTGTTTAATAGCTTTTGTTAGTATTGGCTTATTATCTTCTTCTTTATGCCATTCGTCATCATCTTTAATATAAAGAGTTTCTCTTTTAGAATCACTGCAGTGTATAGGTCTGGATGTGGAATCCATTCCATTTAAATTCTTTAAAAAAACTCTACTAATTCCTTCAGCATATCCTAATTTTCCAGTTTCTTCTAAATCATTTATTGTTAGTTGTATTTGATTAACAAACTCGCTAATATTTAGAGCATTCTTACATGTTTCGTTTAAATATATTTGTAAATTGAATGTTTTGTTGTTATTATTGTTACCACAATTATTAATATTAGTTGGGCCTTTTTCTTTTGCCATAGCTATAAGACTCTTTTGCAATTCATTATTTTGTTTAAGTAAATCGTAAAACATCTGAGTAGTTATTTTGAAGTCTTTAGGCAGTTGTTCCATAGTTTTATAACTATCGTCACAATTTTCTTGTTTACAAGTTTTCTTATGTTTCCATAATCCCGAGTTAGAGGTATATTTTTTTCCACATATACATTCATATTCGGCGTTTTTTTTTGTTTCCATTTTGTTGAAAAAATTTCCATTGTGACGATAGTTATGTTTTTTGGTCTTAATATGTCTTTCCCAATCACTTAATTTAAAGCATTTAAAGTCACATTTTGAACAAAAAAAATTGGCGTTTTTTGTATCAAAAACATTTTCCATTTTTTCCATATAATGGAAATAGAAAAAAACGCCTAAATTGTTTTCTTTAAATATTAAAAAATTACAGTCACATTTTTTTTTCATTTTTTTTCAAGTTTGTGAGCATTCTCGTCACAAACCTCAACTACGAAGGGCTTTTTTAAAACTTTTTTCGGATTTTCAATTTTGGACATTTTTTTTTGTCCATTTTTAAAAACCTAATTTACTTTTTGAAAATTTTTTGTGATTGAAATTTTCGGCAATTTTTTGATTATAATTTTGAAACTAGTTATGCTGTTATTTTTATATTTTTGGTTATACCAAATTATACCACCATATAGGCTAACAAAAAAAACAATAGTTAAATAAAATTACAGACGATAAATATTTATTTTACGTAATTATCTCGGCGAATAAATGGGATGAGCATAATATGCCATCAATTTTGGCGAACTATATTTTTGTAATAACGTGTTATCGTTTCTCGGTTCCATACATGTAGCCAATTCTCCAACTAGCTTGCTTACTTCAACATAGCATATCTTGGATTAATGTTTAAGTTATTACAAACATCCACATTCACATAATCCATCAATTGTAAAGTGGCTGAACTATTATCTACTACACATGTTGTAGTAATATCAGTATATGGGAACTTATAATAAATTATTACATTATTAGCTTCTTGCTGAGTTCCCATTGTATATTTGATTAAATGCGTTTACTTATCATATTTTAATTTACACCCTTGAAGCTTTACACCTTTTAACATTTCAAACGCCGTTTTTTACACATCATAAAATAACTGGATTATTTCAATTGTTTTGTTTGTTCTGTTCTCTGGGTTTATCCAGTATTTGATATGATTTACTAATACATTTAACCTTTGTGTCCATTCATCCTTTTTTGATTTCTTTACAACGCATATTCCTTTCTTGTCTTGACCCCAGCACGATGATATGATTTTTCCATCTTTTACGTAATCATCTGGATTAAATCGTATGAGTATTATAGGGCGATGTCCCAAATCTTGCGATAATTCCATTATGCGTTTATTTTCACAGCTACAATCATAACCTATGTGTTGGTTTTCATCTACTTCTATAATTATAATTTGATAAAATAAATCCAATAACAAATCTGGTCTGCGTTTAGAACAACCTCCGTTTATTATTTTGTCTGCTATCCAGTTCAAAGTTGGTAACTCTGTTTTTACACATTCAAGCACCGCATATTCTTTGGTTTTATAGTTACGCGATACTGGTTTGTCTGGAAACAAGTGAATATAACAAAATAGGCAATATCCATCGTATTTTTCTT